>Ga0114923_10001132_pt1 | contig 18822 bp, 29 predicted proteins | sample SumtaG_FD_89578 | JGI IMG/M metagenome (GOLD analysis project Ga0114923, IMG submission 89578) | Deep subsurface microbial communities from Indian Ocean to uncover new lineages of life (NeLLi) - Sumatra_00157 metaG | ecosystem: Environmental > Aquatic > Marine > Oceanic > Sediment | place: near...
CTGGTAACTGGAGCTGGACCGGCGGAGATCGCGAGACGCATGACGCGCTTGGTAACTGGCATCACACGGACACGAGCGGACGTCCTTGCCAGAACCGAGATCATAGCCGCGCACGCAGAAGGCCAGTTGGATTCGTTTGAGGCGCTCGGCATAGATGAGCTTGGCGTTATGGCGGAATGGCTCACAGCGGGAGATGATAGGGTCTGTCCACAATGCAATGCTTTGGAAGGGGGGCTCTTCACAGTAGAAGAGGCGAGAGGCCTGATACCACGCCATCCTAATTGTAGATGTGCGTGGATCCCTGCTGTTGAGTTTGAACGACAAGGTAGGCGGAAACGCACCAAGAAGAAGGTGGAGCAATCCATACGAGCGGAGAGACCAAAGGCCACACCAGCCGAAGCCAGGAGGCGGTCTACTTTCGTTGGTAAGGAGCTGTGAGACGCACAGTAAGATTGATAGATGCGTCGGGGCTCAAGGACTACACGGACCGAGATGATCCTTCGCCAGACGAGTTGAATTGGGGTGGTGAGTTGTATAAACGGAAATGGGGCATCACCTATTTGCAACAGCCAGCGGACCCAGCTCACCTCATAGCTGCGCAAAAGATGTATGACACAAGACGTTCATTCAGATTTGATAGGAGACATCGTTATGGGGAAGACTGGGACTGAGACCGTGTTGGAATGCACCACGCACAAATGGGGGCGTCTGGTTGTCGATGGGAGGATCTCGTGTCAAAACTGTGGTGCGTTTGCGTGTGAATTATGCATTCGCGCCACGGCGGATTCAGGCTCTTGCCATAAGTGCGGGCGTCAGTGGGGGAGTTGTGCTGAACAGATTGCGGACACTCCAGAGGAGGCGTTGGAGATGGCTCTTTTGTTGTTCCACAAGCAGTATCAACAAATGGGTGCGCAGCTCCTACAGATAGCGCAGATTATGGATGTGATTAAGAAGAAAAAGAATGACTAACTACGAGAAGCAGAAGCAACATGAGTCTGACATCACGTGGGTGAATGGCATCGTAGCCTCGGCTCAAAAGCGAGAGTGGTTCGGGGAGATCACTTTAAAAGTGGAGGGCGGTATGATGAAGCGAGCGATTACGGCGCAGAGTCATGTCCCTCCGAAGGTGCGTTGAAGTTGGTGCTGTCATTCAACTTACAAATTTAGCCTTGCACGATGTCGTAATGGTCTATATAGTCAAGAGGCTTGCCCGTTAGGGCTTGGACGGAAAATTTTCACATTCGGTGCTACCCAACAAAGGGGGCTCGTTAATTCGGGCCCCTTTTTTTCGTCAACTGGAGATCAAGTGCAAATTGAATTAAAGTCGACACCGCTTGTCCTCAACTCTACAGCGGTGGTGCCCACCCTGTTGCTCGCTCACGTCACAATCAACCTCAAGCCGAAGATTCGCATGGACAGCATGGAGGGTCGGGACTTCATGGTTTGTCCCATGGTCATGCTGACGGCAGGTGTTCACGCAGGATCCCAGGGCCCTCTGCTTTACACCAACGAGGAGATTGAGAAATGTCCTGAGGTGTGGGACCACAAGCCAATTGTGGTCTACCATCCCATGATCAATGGCCGAGGCGTCTCTGCGTGTGATCCAGACATTCTCACCAATCGCAAGATCGGTGTGATCATGAGGTCTCACACCACCATTGAGAAAGTGCAGATGACGACCAACTCTGGCGGATCAGAGGAGATCCTTGTCGCCAAGCTTCATGCAGAAGCGTGGTTGGAACGAGACCGCATTGAGCTTGTGGACAATCGAATCAACGAATCTCTGGACAAAGGCGAGATGGTGGAGTTGTCCACTGGTCTCTTCCTCGACCAGACGCTTGAAGAGGGATCATGGCACGGTAAGGACTACATTGGCACAGTCCAGAACTTTAGACCGGACCACCTCGCCATCCTTCCCGATCAGACGGGAGCCTGCTCCATTGCTGACGGTGCTGGACTGCTTCGCAATCAGACGAGCCATGAGAACACCAGAAGCCTGATCCGTAGTGCTTTGGAAGACAGGCTTGGACCAAACGATTTTGCGTTCATTGAAGCTGTGTTTGACACGTTCTTCATATACGAGTTGGACAACAAGCTTTTCAGGCAGTTCTACACGCAAACAGACACCGAGGTCACACTCGTTGGAGATCCGGATGAAGTAGTCCGGGTCACAGAGTTTCGAACGCTAACCGGCGAGTTCGTCGGGAACAAGAAGGAGCATTTCAGCATGGACAAGAAGAAGTTCATCGACGGGCTGATCGCCAATGGCTCGTGGACGGAGGAGGATCGTAAGTTCCTCGAAGGCATGTCTGAGGATCAGCTTACCAAGGTTGGTAAGCCTGTGGTCAACGAAGAGGACAAGGCGAAGGCCAAGGCCACAGTCGAAGCAGCCAAGAAGACCAAGCTTGAGGCGGAGGCTGGGACGAAGGACGCAGTGACCAACGCAGAGACGGAGCGCCAGCTCACTGTCCTCAAGGGTGGCAAGGCTGCTCCGAAGGAAGTTTCTGTGGAGGACTACATTGCCCAAGCGCCTCTGCCCATGCGTGACATGTTGGCAAACGGCATGCGCGCGCATGAGGATCAGAAGGTGGGCTTGGTCAAGGTCATTCTGGCCAATGAGCGCAATGTCTTCACTGAGGAGCAGTTGGGCAAGATGGATCTGGTTCAGTTGAAGCAGATCGCTGTCCTTGCACAGCCCGCGCAGAATGCTCAGCAGTCGGAAGACGGAACGCTGAACATGGTTGGCCTCGCTGACATGTTCTCGACTCCTGAAGGTGAAGAAGCGGAAGCTCCGATGGAGATCCCGATCATGAACTTCGACACTGCGGCCAAGTAAGCCAGGCCCCGGAACCACAACACAAACATAGGAGAAACAAATGGCTGACGAAATTAACAGAATCCAGTTGACTGGAAAGTTTCTGCTTGAGGAGGACGTCAACACTGCCGCGACGATCCTCCCTGGCAGTCTGCTGAAGAAGGACTCTGCGGGGTTGGTTTTGAAGCATGCAACAGCAAGTGGTTTCCACGAGCGTTGGTATGCCGTTGAGGACCCCCTTGAGGGCAAGACGGTTCTGGACGCTTACGCTGCTTCGACTCGTGTGACTTCACACCTTGTCACACCTGGTGGCAAGATCCAGGCCATCCTCGCGGCTGGCACCAACTATGTGGTTGGGGATGAGCTGGCTTCGGCTGGTGACGGCACCCTGAAGAAGACGGGATCAGAGGCCACAGGGGAAACTCTGGAACAGGTCGCTGGCTTCGTGCAGACTGCTTTGGACCTTAGCGCGACGGGCGCTGTGGCCACCCTCGGCATCATTCGGGTCGCCTAGACTCGTCTGTCTGAGAAACATCAACAAGGAGTAATCAAATGGTGGATTTCATTCTCAACGGGCAGGCGTCAGGCAACGTCGGCGCCACCCTTCTGCAGAACAACATGGACCCTCGGGCACTGCGCCCATGGATTGGAAAGAATGGTCGGTCGTATCGATCAGTGGTTGGGAACAATGGAATTGCTCGCGCTGTTCCCTTGGTCAACGCCAATGCCACGCTCCGTAAGGACGAGTGGAAGATTCTGGACGATGCGATCGTCAAGGCTGCGCGTCAGCGTTTGCGCGCTGTCGCTGACCTGAGGGAGCGTGGACTACAGTTCACCATTCCGCAGGGCATGGGCAAGACGGTGCTTGAGACCGAGACCCAGAGTGACATCTCTGGTGCAACGACCTCGATGGATGGTCTTCGTGAGGCTCCCGCGGATCGGCCGCAGTTCGCTCTGAACTTCTTGCCTCTCCCGATCATCCACAAAGACTACCACTTCACGGCGCGCCAGCTGGCGACCAGCCGAAACGGTGGCAGTCCTCTGGACACGACGATGGCCGAGTTGGCCGGTCGTCGTGTTGCTGAGGAGGTTGAGCGTCTCTTGCTTGGTGTGGCCGCGTCCTTCACTTTCGGTGGTGGAACGATCTATGGTTACACCAATTTCCCGAGTCGTCTGACGAAGACGATCACGAGCCCGAACGCCACTGGCTACGCGGCGACGACGACGGTGACCGAGGTTCTGCAGATGCGGGACCAACTGACGACCGCCCTCCACTTTGGACCATACATTTTGTATGTGTCGAAGTCTTGGGACATCACCCTCGACGACGACTTCAAAGCGGAGTCGGACATCACTCTCCGGGAACGGATCCTGAGGATTGGTGACATTGAGGACGTCAGGACGCTTGACTTCCTCACGGGCTTTGACATGGTCATGGTCCAGATGCAGACGGACACTGTCCGCCTGGTCGTCGGCATGGAGATGACGACGGTGCAGTGGGAGACCGATGGTGGTCTGCTGCAGAAGTTCAAGGTGATGACGATCATGGTCCCGCAGCTGAGAGCGGACCACAACACCAACACGGGCATTCTCCACGCATCTGTTTAGTCGACTAGTTTGAGCAGGGGACCTGGGTCTGTCACCCCACGCCTGGGTCCCCTGCTTGGGCGTTTAAAAAAGGGAAGACGAAATGAATCGGTTCAAAGTGTTAGCTGGAAATCACGACGAAGATGGGACAGTCTATTCCAAGGGGCAGGTGGTAGAGACACCACGCGACTTGGACAAGATGTTCGTGAACAAGTTCGAGCGTCTCGGTAAGGCGTCTAAGGACAAGAAAAAGAAGAAGGGTAAGCGCAAGCCTAAGATCAAGGTGGCTGTCCCTAAGGTGTCGGCTCTAGCTGGTAGGGGTAAGGACGTCACCAGCCAGTTCGCTAGCGTCGAAAAGGAAGGCCTCAAGGTCTTCAAGCGTGGTGCTTACTACCACGTCTACGATGGCAGCGACGAGGCGCCATCTCTCGCGGCTCTCAACGAGTCGGCTCTCAAGAAGGCCGGGGTCGAAGAGTTCGTCACCGCTCACCTAGAGGAGTAGACGTGCCACAGTGGGATCCCAGTCCAATTTGGGACGGTGAAGACGCCTACATTGTAGGTGGTGGACCCTCTCTGCAAACATTCGACTGGGATCTCATTCGTGGCAAGAATACGATCGGGTGCAATGGCGCTTTCATACTGGGAGTGGGTATTATCAAGATTCTGTTGTTCGCTGACGTGGTGTGGTGGCAGAAGATTGGCAAGCCCGGAACTCAGGAGTTTGGTGGTATGGTTGTTGGGTGTATGTCCAAGAACCATAATAAGAAGGAAGACTGTTCTTGGCTTCTCACCATGGAGCGCGCTAGTGGCAGGAGTCTTGGAACGGACACGCTATGCTTAGCAGGGAACACAGGAGCAATGGCCATTAACTTGGCTTTGATTCTTGGTGCGCGTCGTGTCTTCCTGCTTGGGTTCGACATGAAGCTGAGCAAAGAGAACAAAGCCAATTGGCACGACGTTCGACATGAGCCACCCAACCGACAATCGTATCCCATGTTCCTCAGGAGCTTTGAATGGTTCGGTAAATCGATACCCAAGGTGTTCCCTGGGTGTGAGGTCCACAACGTCACAGAGGATTCAAATTTGGACGTCTTTCCGAAGGTGTCCATCGTGAAGCATTTCAACCTAGAGGGAGTGAAGAATGTATCTGCTAGCTGAAGGTCTGACCGACATCACGTGGCCACAAGCATTGGTCATGGTCGTTACGGCGTTGGTCCCAGTCATACTGGCCGCCATCCAGTATTTCGAGAAGAAGGAGGCCATACGTCACAGGGACGTGGTCATCAAAGGGGTCGAGAAGGCTAACCATCTGGAGACCAAAAGGCTCATCAAGGTTGAAGCCACAGATGCGGGTGTTGGTGAGGCTTTGCAAAAGGTGGTGAAGCAGGTTACAAATGGAAAGGAATTCAAGAAGGGCTCTGGGTCATATTTCTGGCTGATCCCCTTCCTGATCTTTCTCCCCATTGGGTGTTCCCACAATCTGCAGCGTCCTTATGTGGAAGCTATGGAAAAAGTTCGCAAGGTGATTGAGCATGACGTCAAACGAGGTGCCTACAAGGTGGACGCTGCCACTGCCATCATTCTGGCGGATTGGGAGGTGAAGAACGTGTTGGCCTTCAAGGTGCTCATTGCTTCTGAGCCAAAGCCATTGGAGGTGCGATGAGCGAATTTGAGGAGTTCGAGGAGAAAGCCAAAGCCATTGGCGGGAAGCTGAAGTCCCGAGCCTTGGAACTTGCCAAGCAAGCTGGTGAAGCTGCTAAGGAGCTCACAGAGGAGCAGCTGGAGCACTTGGACATCCTTACGGTCGAGATGGGTAAGGCCATTCTGGGAGACGAGGGAGCTAAGCTCAAGCTGGACGCTTCCTTGGCATTGAGGAACTTTGGCGCACAAGCTCAAGCGTATTTGGAAGCGCAGGAAATCGTGGACGCAGTAGTCCAAGCACTTAAGGAGATTGGCGAGGAATTGGTTGACGCAGCTGGCAAGCTGGTGGCGAACAGTTTGGCAAATCTTCTGGCAAAGACCCTGGAAGGGTAGCGCGTGGCCATACGGACAACTGATGCTGCTGTCAAACTCATAATCGAGGTTGATCCTCTGATCTCCACAACACCTTTTATTGAGGTGGCTTCCTCCCTGGTTGATGAGGTTGTTGTGGACGCCAGCTACGCGGCAGCCAGAGAAGAGTTGATTGAACGGTGGCTTTCCGCTCACTTCTATGCCATTCGTGACATGCGGTCAGCGTCGGAGAAGGCTGGACCGGTTGCACAGTCCTTCCAATTCAAGGTTGGATTGAACCTCGCTAATACCATGTATGGTCAGCAGGCAATGGCGCTTGATACCTTTGGTGGACTGGCAGCTATCAGCAAGAAGGCAGAGTTGGGTGGTCCAGCTGGCGCGGGTGCTGTGTGGCTTGGAACCGGTGACTCAGATGGGAACGACACATCCACATGAGCAATGAAGAGGAAACACTTGTGAAGATCGATCGCTCGACTCTCGTTCCAATTGGTGTGGTGGTCGTGTTGCTAGTGGGGATCTTCGGGATTTTCGGATACCTCGATTCACGTTTCACAGCACAGCAAACGTCGATGGACGTGCGGTTCACCACTATCGACAAAGCCTTGGAGAAGCAGGATAGGAGATTGGAGAAGCTGGAGGAGAAGGGGGACAAGGCGTGGACCTCGATCCAACAGGAATTGTGGGTGAGTGAGTTTAGGCGATTGAATCCGAAGGTCAAAGTTCCTCACATGTGTGGCGAATGAGCATTATTACACGCGTCCTCAAGCAGACAGCCACTTACTGGGCACCGACGGGCGTGGACAAGCTGGGGCTTCCCACCTACGCCCTGCCCATCACGATCAGCGTGCGCTGGGACGATCTTGTCGAGCAGTTTATGCCAACAACGGAAGGGGAACAGGACGAGATACAATTCTCTCGTGCTAAAGTGATGTGTAGTCAGGACGTGGCAGTCAAGGGTCTGCTCCATTTGGGGGTGTTGTCCAACACAGATGATCCTGACGAACCAAGAACCATTGCGGGCGCCTATGAGATCCGCGCGTTTGAAAAGATCCCGAACTTCAAGGCCACAGAATTCGTAAGGACGGCAATTCTCTAATGGCCAGAGTGGTAAAGGTTAAGGGTGTTCAAGCCATTCTTCGGAATATGAAGAAAGCTGAATCTGATGTTGCATCAGGAGTGGAACGTGGTCTTAAAAAGGCTGGATTTTTTCTTCAGCGTGAATCACAATTAGTAGTCCCTGTGGATACTGGATTGCTCAGAAAGACGGCCATTACCAGGGTCCATGGTTCTGGATTTAAGACTGTGGTGGAGGTGGTTTATGAGGGGACCAATTACGGAATCTTCGTCCACGAAGATTTGGAAGCACGACACGCTCCAGGGAAGATGGCAAAGTTTTTAGAACGTCCAGCTAAAACTAAAGCAAGGGAAATTCAAGCTATTCTTGCTAAGGAGGCCGGGAAGCTGTGACCGCTCTCACGCATGCTCCTTCTCAGATCCTGGCCAAGTATCTTGTTGACCAAGCTGTGTTCACAGACCCGGCTGAGATGGCAGAGTGGCCCTTGTTTGAGAATCTTCTGCCGGACGATCCCAGCACAGTGGGTGTTCTTGCGGCTGCCATCTATGATTCGGTTGGTGTTAAGCAAGGGCGCCACATGGATGGTGGGAATGTTTTCTTCCCGGGTCTTCAAATACGAATGCGCTCGCAGCGTCCGCCTGAAGCACATACCAAAGCTCAGCTGGTCGAGGCCACGCTAGAGGCGGTTAAGCAAACATCAGTGGTAGTGGAGTCGTCAACATACCTTCTTGCGAATGTATCACAGACAGGCCCACTGCTCTTCATTGGTTACGAGGAGTTTGGTCGTGCGCGGCGACCACTGCATACTTTGAACTTTTTAATCACGGTGTCACAGACGTCGTAAGGAGGCTTCTATGGCTATTTTGAATGATGGCTTTTCGACCATCATTGCTTTCGCGCTGGACACCGCAGTCCAGTTCAAGGAGAAGGAGGTTACGCCTCCTGGCATGGACGCGGGTGGTGCTATCGATCTCACCACCATGCAGAATACGACTTATAGGACCATGGCCCCCAAGTCGTTGATCACGCTAACTGAGTCGTCCTTGCTGGTCTCGTATGATCCGGCGCTCTACAATGAGATCATTGCGATGATTGGCAAAAACCAAGCGATCACGATCACGTGGCCTGATGCCACTACGCTCGTGTTCTTTGGTTGGATCAACGAGTTCACGCCGAATGCGAACGTCGAGGGTGAGCAGCCGACGGCCGCCATCACAATCGTCCCCAGTAACGTGGACGGTGCCGGGGCAGAGATCGCCCCTGTCCAGGCCTAGAAAGAATACGCGCCTACATACCTAGAACGTATCTGGTGCGCCTACAGGCGCGGACACGAGGCACCAGATACGTGCAATTCAGGGCTTAGGCCCGAAACCGAAGGGAAGACGAAATGGGAAGCGATACACAACGCTTTACGCTGGTTCGGAAGGAGAAGAAGGTTGAGTTGGAGAAGCTGGATGGTGCCATAGCGGAACTCATCGTTCGTGAGATCACCGGTAAGGGGCGTGGGATCTACATGTCTCTGATTGCGTCCAAAGTCAGACTGGGGCCTGACGGCAAACCAACTGGTCTGAAGGACATGTCAGGACTTCACTCCAAGCTGCTGGAAATGAGTTTGTTCGATGAGAATGACAAGGCCATTTCAGCTAAGGAGATTGCAGAGTATCCAGCGGCAACTACCATGGGATTATTTGCTATTGCGAAAGAGGTCAGTGGTTTGAATGAAGACGCTGAAGAAGAAGTGGGAAACGACTCACCGGCGAGCGATTAGGGTGGTATCGACTCGCCGCATACTTGCACATGTCCTTTCAGAGATGCCAGCAGGAACACACCTCGACGGAGTATCTGGAGTGGATGGCGTTTTTGGACGCAGACGAGAATGGCTTCCATCGTGAAAATTACTACATGGCACAGATTGCAGCGGAGATTAGAAGGACTCACCTTAAGTCCGCTGACGCTAAGAGGGTCAAGACGAAGGATTTTATTCTCCAGTTCACGAAGGCTAAGAAGCAGCCAGCTGTCCCAAGAATGGCTTCTTCCAAGGCTTTCTGGTTAGCCATAGTAGGGATCAAGAAGGAGGAATAGCGTATGCCATTCAGTCTTCCATTAGGTGAATTGTTCGTCGTCCTCACAGGTGAAGCTGAGGGCTTTGAGAAGATGCTCAAATCTGCTGAGAAGCGGATGAAGGGTGTGGCGACCACTTTCATCTCTCTTGGGACGAGGATGACCGCATTCGTTACTGCTCCTTTGGTGGCTCTTGGAACGTCCTCTATTAAGGCGGCTTCGGACGCCAAAGAAATCGAAAGTAAATTTGGCATTGTCTTCAGTAATGTCATTGATGATGCGAGGCGTTTTTCCCAGGAATTGGAGAAGAGTTATGGATTAGCGACTGCTGAAAGCCAGGATCTTCTTTCAGATACTGGTCTGCTGATTCAAAGTATGGGATTCCTCCAAAAAGAATCGCTTGACATGAGCAATGCGCTTCAGAAGTCTGCGGCTGATTGGGCGGCGTTTAAGAATGTTGTAGGAGGGACGGATAGAGTCAGTCGGGCTTTTACAAGGTCATTGTTAGGGGAACGTGAGACTTTGAAAGCTCTAGGGATTGCGGTGAATGAGAATTCCGATGAGTTTAAGTCACTTTTAAAGCAGATAAAGCAAACTGAAGGGGTTACACTCGATCAAGCCAAAGCCCTGACCACAATTAATTTGATTTTCAAGAAGACAGCCACCGCGACAGGAACTTTCCAAAGAGAACAAGGTAATTTAGCTAGTCAAGTCAGGCTACTGCTTCGTGACTACGCTAATTTTCGTGTGGAGATTGGGAAAGAGCTCATACCCATGGCTCTCAGAGCCGTGGCAGTATTTAGGGAATGGTTTACTGAATGGAGGGCGCTTGATAATCAAACAAAACGAAACATCATAAATGTGGCCAAGTTTGCCGCTATCCTCGGACCCACTCTTATTTTGATTGGTCTGCTGATCAAGGCTGCAGCTATTTTGGTGGCTTTGGGAATAAAAGGGATAGCAGTCAATTTGGCATGGGCTGTGTCCTTCTTGATTATTGCAGCAGCAATTGCTCTTGTCACGGATGCGATCCTCCAGATGACGGGTCAGGGGAATCTTGGGATCTTGGACCTTGTCCAGAATTTCAGGATAGGCGGTCGCAAGATCTCTACCATCTTCCAGATAGCAGCCCTCAGCTGGACGAAGCTGTGGTTATTTGCTATCACGCAAATTAAGGTTGCGTGGTTGTCGTTCGAGCTTTTGAATCTGAGGGTGGTTATTGGGATTCAAAATGCATTTTTGAAAACAGCCAAGTTTATAGCTAAGGTCCTTATCCGGGGTATCCAATTAGCATTGCCAGCGAATCTTGGTCGGGTCTTCGCAAGGCAATTCAGTCAGGGCATTGCTAGGGTTGATTCCTTCTTTGAAAAGTCGATCACCAAAAACACCAATTTTATGTTGGACAAGTGGGGATCGACTTTCGACGCGCTTGCGAAGCTGGACAAGGACTTCAAGGAAGACGTCGCCATCATTGATAAGACGATCTTGGACACCCTTGAAGCTGATAGCAAGGAACGCAAGAAGTTTGAAGTTCCCGGGGTCACGGACGCACCAAAGGTTCCCGAAATCCCAAGGTTGAAAGTGGACGACCTGGAGGTGAAGGACCAAAGTTTCGAGGTTATCAACCTCAAGCGTTTTAGCTTGGAGGGTCCGGGTGGTCTTGCACAAAAGACCGAGCAGAATGTGAAAGCCAAGGGAGTTGAAGATAGGTTGGACACGTTGATTGGTGTGACAAAGAACAGTCGATCAGTGGCGAGACTAGGATAGGCCATGGTAGCATCAGCAAAAGTTGAACGCGTCTCATTGCTCGAAGCGCAGGAGCTGGACGGTGGTATTAGGAGACTGGTCACGCAGACGCGCATAGTGGGACTAACGGATGCAGGTTTGGCTGTCCTCACGACGGCCCTAGGCTTGGTCCCCGCAGCGGGCAGCGCCCTGGCTGGATTCCCTGACCTCATCCTACGCGAGCGTAATCCCAAGCTGGTGGAAGAGGAGCCTGGCGTCGTAGACGTGGACCTCGTGTATGAGCATCACACCGCAGGCGGCCAAGCGATCACCGCACCTGTGACTGGCTCGATGGTTGTGAGGGCTTCTGCCAGAGTCCAGCAGACCAAGACGAACAAGGATATTTTTGGCGATACGATCTCCCTGTCCCATACCTATCCCTCAAGTGACAAGGGGCGTCCAGGAGAGACGTTCACCCAAGGCGGGGAGGTGGACTATTTCCGGGTTATGCGATCCTTCGTGGTCGAGGGTGTCCGAGTCACGAACAATGCCTGGCTTATCGCCAACTCCATCATAGGTAAAATCAATCAGACTGCATGGTCCGGCGGAGAGATCCATGAGTGGATGTGCGTCGGGGTCGAGTGGAGCCTTATCCAGTTGGCAGGTGCTAGTTCCCGCTACACCTTCCGGTTTGAACTACAGCATAATCCGGACACGTGGAATCCACAAGTAGTCTTTATTGACGATCGGACCGGCAAGCCACCTACTGGCCTTATTCAGGACGTTGGGTTTAAGACTGTTCGCATCTTGGCTGAGGCTGATTTCGAGTCTGTGATTGGTGGGAGGATCCAGGGAGCATAATGTCTGGCAACGAAACCACACAACTCCCTATCTGGAAGACAGGAGATATCCTTCGCGCTGAGGATATGAACAAGATTGTTCGGCTCATCTCCAATAAGATTCTTGGTGGTGCTGGGATTCAGGTGCAAGCCGTCGGGGATGTTATCTCCATTTCCCATGTTGTCAATCCAAAAGCCGCAACTCTCCACCAACAGATGGTAGTCAAGAGTGACCAAGGGGATTACTTGGTCTGCCGCAGCTTGGACGCAAACGGAGTCCAGGGCACAGCAGACATTAATGTGATGAAGCCCTTCCTGCTCCGCCGGACTCCATTTGATAATCTGACGAAGAATGGAGTAGCTTACGTGTATTCTGACAATGCCACACGTGTTGCAGATGGAACGGAGACCCAGAAAATCACTCAGGACTACTATGTGGACTCCGAGATACTTGTGGTCCCCATGAATGTCAACTTTGAAGTATCGCCTGGTATTTTTGTGAGTTTCGCAGACTCCAATGATAATGGACGAGAATGGAGTGAACCAGAGTAATGGCCGGGGGTAAGCCAGCATTTCGATCCACTAAGGGCGTCACAAGACGTTCACCTAAAGGTGTGACTACGCGGAAGATTGGCCCAAGGTTTCTAACTGCAGATGACGACGCTAAGGCGTTCTCCATGACGTATGTCGCAAAGCGGTTCAATTCCTCAGATGTGCTGCAAGACACTCGAACTGGTTCGGCGTTCATCTTTGGTGAAGGGTTGCAGTTTATCCTGGACCGGACGTTCGTCTCATGGGCTGGATTCAGCTTTGATGTTCAAGCATTCCCTTGGGTTGCTGGTGGGCCTCCTCTCGCCACGGACAAGTTCGCTGATATAGCGGGTGAGGGACTCCCAGGTGGGTCTACGCATTCAATGGCTTCTGGGCCTGATGCGGTTGGAACGAATCCGTATACAAAGGGATCTGACAACGTCTCCAACATGAGTGAATTCGTTGCTCCAGCCACTGTCGATGGTTATTGGATTGAGTCAGAGTTGATCTCTCCAGCCAACCGGTTCCTTATCGCATTGTGTGAATTCTCTTCTCCCTACACGCTAGCGTCCGGGGACTACTCCACGCTTGAAACGGTATGGAGGATAGACCGATGAAGGGTGTATGGCATTTCAAGGCTGAGCTACCAGATGGTTCAATTAGGAGATGGACCGCCGACAACGAGCCAACCCATGAAGGCCTACGGAACATGCTGGACGTTGCGTCTAACAACTCCTTCCATGGGAACCCCAATCCACCAGCCCCTGTTTGGTATTTTGGTTACATAGACACTGCTGGGTTCACCACCGCCGGGTTCGACCAAACAGACACGCTGGCAAGCCACCCGGGTTGGCAAGAACTTTCGTCACCATCTCGACAGAGAGTCGCCAGCAGCCCATTCCAATCTATCATAGCAGCAGATGGAAAATCTGCTTTGAAATCTGTGTTTGACAGGATCAACAGCCTCCCTGGTCCTTTTTCTTCCAGAGGGATACTCTTCACGGATGTTGCCTCTGGCAGTGCGGGAATCCTGTGGGCCACAGCGGATTACAATGAAGGTCCTCAGAGTCTGCCTGCTGGCACTAGAGTCACTTTCACTTACACCATAGCGAACAATTCATGATCAACGCCACAGTAGTGCGACAACCTGAAGCTACATGGCTCTTCACGTGGGCTGTGGGCACTCCTCCATATGCTGTGTGGTTGGACGGCAGGCAGCTGGCGTCGGGGCTGACAGTGGAGTCGTTCCTCTATGAGGAGGCGATCCACGAAGACGAGGCACCCCCACTGGAGATCCTCAACGATGGTGATCCTGTCCAGAATCAGCTCTTCCCGCCACGCATTCAAATCCAGTTTCGTGCGCTCCAAGCTGCAGCGGCTTACATCATTGAGCAATTTATAGCTGCGGCATGGGTCCAGGTTGCTCAGATTATGGAGGCTAAGCGAGGATACCACAATAGGGAGACTGAGCCCCTCGACGACGCCACCACACATCTGTTCCGAGCGACAGCCCTTTCAGTTGCGGGAGCTGAGGGAACCCCATTGACCTTTTCGATTGACATGGTAAGGAATCCGAATACCCCACAAGTAGCGTTCTCTGTGAGCACTGCTGGAGATATTGTGGTGAGTGCCGCATGACCGACATTGGAACCCAAGTGGATTCTCTGGGCTTTTTCCTTACGGGAGGGGCGAACAATGACGACCCCGACGCGAGCCTAGGCGGGGTTGTTTCCTCTTCTCGGGTAATAGGACTAGGGCCGTTAATATCGTCGCCTGTGCCGTCTGTCCGAGTCGACCATGTGTATCCTGCCGTTGCGAAGGGCGATGCAGAGATGTCCGTCGATTCAAATGGGGATTTGGTCTTCACGCCTCCAGGTGGGACGGCCGGGACGCCAGTCACGATTGCCGCTGGCGAGTCGAAGGTGATAACGGGTGCGGACGCAAACAAGGCGATGGTCGTGTTTAGAGAAGCAGGCCTGAATTTCTCTGGGGTAGGGAAGCTGTCCCTCCTCGGAGTTCTGAATGGCACCCTTGCTATGGCGAATGTCACAGATGCGCAGCGGGTTGCTGGCGTTACCACATATCGTGGTGTGATGTTCATGGCACAGGGCCTTCATGGGGTTACTGATATAAGACTGTGGCTGCCACCTGTGGCAGGAGCGCAAGGGGTCTTCTCTATTGGGGTTGAGGCTGCGGTCGGGGATTCCATACAGATAATACCAGATGAGACCACTGCACCAGTAGCAGTCGTGTTCTCCACTCCAACGACGGAGGGGGCAGCTCTAGTTATTCCAGGCGTCTCTGCTGGAGCATGTGTAGGCCTGTGGATCAGACGAGTTTTTCCTGCTGCGGGCACAGTAGATCCGCAAGAGGATTTCCAATTAGCTATGAAATACATAGGAGCAACGTAACATGGCAGGCGTGAGAATTGTGGCACAGACGGTCGAGGTGCCCACTGGAACTACCAGGAAGACCCTTCTTCAGATTTTGGCAGCGACCAACCAACGCGTGCTCGTGAAGGAGATCAGTATTTCCTTCGATGGGGTCTCTAATGTGGCGGCACCAATCTTGGTCGAGATTGTCAGGCAGTCCACAACGGGCTCTGGTGGTGACGTGCTGACCATGAAGAAGATGGATCCGGACTACTCTGAGACAGTCCAAACTACAGCTTTAAGTGACATTGATGGGACGACCGCTCCCACCGAGTCTGATGAGGTTCAGGGCGAGAGTGTTCATCCGCAGGGTGGCTATTCGTGGCAGGCTCCGTTTGGTCAGGAGATTGTGGTCCCGGGTGGTGCTCGTCTTGGCGTTATCGTGACGGCTGCTGCTGCTGTCAATGCCAAGGTGCGCCTCGTCGCAGAAGAGTAGAGTCGGATGGCCCTAGTCCATGCAGAACTTGTCAAGGAATTCACCACCACTCTTGGAACGGGTGCCGTTACCTTGTCAGGTATCTTTGCGATAGGTTTCCAATTGTTCGCTGATCGAATCGGAGATGGGAACACCACCCATTACATAATCAGGAACAATGACAATGGAGAGTATGAAGAGGGGTTGGGCACCGTTAACGTAGGGACGGGTTCCACCACACTTTCTCGTGATCATGTGTTCGAGTCCAGCAACTCGGACGCGCTTGTTGACTTTTCAGTTGGAACGAAGATCGTTATGGTCTCCCCACCAGCATTCTATGGCAGTCCAGCCTTCGCTCTGTTTGGATTGATTGCTGATCTGTCTGTGACACAGGACGTTCCAACCACAATTGATTGGGATGATCCAGCGACGGAACTTATCAATGTGGGTGGGCTGGTCACGCATGATCTTACCACAGCTGGAGATTCAGAACGGTTCACCGTAGCTCCACGTGGAGAAGGTCGGATTTTGATAGTTGGATTCGGTTTCTGTTTCGATACCAATTCAACTGATCACCGTCTCGGGAGAATTTCTCAGTTTGATTCTGGGGATACTGAGATAGGTCGAGCAGAAGTGACTATGGAAGCTGTGTCAGACTTGCCAACGGGCAATGTTTTTTCAAGAGGATTTCCCGTGAGTGAAGGAGACTACTTTAAGTTCTTGGTGGACCAAGGATCAAATGGTGCTCTGGATCTGTTAGCAACGGGTGGCGTTACGGGTGGTTTGGACACCACTTACGCCACATTCAGAGCGCAATAAATGGCTTACGGGGAAGAAGCATATGGTGGACTGGCTTATGGGGAGGCAGAAGGACCTCTCTTCATTCCGGCCCTTCATAGGCTCGCGTCCATCGTTGCACTATTCCCTCCAATTAATGAGATCCAAGGGAGAATAGTTCGAAGACCTGGATGGGGTCCACCTTGGGCGGAGTTCGCTCAGACGTATGAGCAGGGGTATCGGATCGCAGATGATGCGCTTGCTTTGTTTGAGCTTTTCGTTGGCATTGACCAGTCTCCTGATTTCAGTGCTACCGGCCAGCCAGTGGCGACAAGTGCGACCCTTCCGTTCTCATGGACTCCCACCCCGCTTCCAGCAACTGGAGCTACCACTACATTCCACCTTGTGGTTAGGAAGCGGAATGCCTATGACCTGCAGTCTTTCAATGTTTATGAGAGGTTTGTGGTAATCGACTCCGCTGGCAGTGAAGTCCTTGGACCGATTACTCCACCACTGGCTGTGGCTGTGTATGATGTTGCTGCAGGTGAGCTTCGGGTGCTCGCGAAATACATCAACTCGGAGGACGCGGACCCTGCGGACACTTGGGAGATCTACATCAAAGAGGGTTCCAACCCTGTGCCTGGAACAGACGTTCCAGCGTTCTCTGGTGCCATGGTCTTTGTTGGGTATGAGTCACAAGTGAATCAAGTCATGACAGGGTTCACTCCTGGTGCCGTTGCGCATGTGATTGTGACGGCTTTGCGGGCCAGCGACTCGGGCAGGGGTAACGCAGCGGCTGTTCTGTTTACCATAGCTTTGCCCCTTGATATAACAGATGGATTCCTATTCGGAGGTAGCACCTATGAGCAGCGTTAGAGTAGTAATTGGAGCAGGGAGACCAAACAAGTTGCCAGCCCTGGTTTGCGAGTATTCCATCAAGAAACACAACCCCGGTGCTGAGGTGATCCACACCTACGACCGCCCATTCATGTATGGCAATGATCGGACCCTTCATAGGGATCGATGGAGTGGTCCCATACAATGGATTGGGACGAACCCTCCCATGGGGACTATGTTCTCCTTCGCGCGTCACATGGTTCCTGAGATCTGTGGGTTCAAGGGGGACGCGATTTACGTGGACTCGGACATGCTCATCTTCGAGTCCATGGAGCAGATCATGGAAATCGACATGGGGCAGGCCACGGTTCTTGGTGTTCAGGGAAGCCATCAGAATGCTGTCCAGAGGATGGACTGTGCGGCGCTGTTGAAGTGGACGATTGGATTCCTTCTCAGAAGCAATCATAGTGGGAATGATCTTCAGAGGAATGCGCACCTGCCAAAGGGTGCGTTCCAAAGACGTATTCCAAAGGGGTGGAACGACCTTGAGCGCAGGACACCAAACACGAAGCTGCTCCACTACACTCAGATGCCCACCCAGCCATGGGTTAAGCCCGGCCATCTTCATGGTGACGTGTGGTTTGAGCACTTGGCCGAAGCCTGTGCTTCTGGTTTCATCGGCAGGGGCACAGTGGAAGAAGAGATCCGAACACAAGACGTGAGAACCACGTGGCCAGCGGCAATGTATCCACAACCACACGTCCTGGAAGAATTGAAGGTGAGGCTGTGATGTTAGCTAAGCGCAGAGAAGCTGAGCTGGATTATTACCGTGATCTGTATGCTAACCACGGATACGGGCAGGGACCTAGTATGCGCCATGCGATCACTGATAAGGTTTGTCGTGATTATGGAAACAACCCCTTGTGGACCAAGTGGTTGGACGTTGGAGCTGGAACAAGAATCGTTCACACTCCATCTTGCATTAAGGTCCTGCGTCGCACGGATCCTGGGAGACTTCAGGTCATGGACAACTTTGCTATCCATGAGCTCGTGAACGCGTATGGCGTGAATTCGTTTGATGTAGTGTCTTGCTTCGATGTTCTGGAGCATCTGCTTCCAGAGGAGCTGGATGAAGCCCTCATGTGCCTGTGGGCCGTCTGCAAGCCAGGTGGACGTTTGATCGTTAGCGTGGGGACAGACCGTGGCGCAGATCTCAATGGGAGAGATACGCATCTGATTCAAAAGCCAATGGTGTGGTGGAAATGGCGTCTTGGGGAAAGTTGGCATGAGATCACGGTGGACCACGTGGCAACGTCGAAGGGGACATCGCCATTCTTTGTCGCCGATAAGCCAAAGAGGGATACGAAATGATTCTCGTTAATGGAGTCCCACGCACGGGAACGCATCTGGTCAAGAAGTTCCTTGGTATGCTGGGATTGATGGACAGCGGTCATGTCCTCGTCCACCTCAGCAAAGGACATGCTCTGAGTGCTCGCAAGTTGCTTTCAGAGAACCAGAAGGTCAATGCGTCACTTCAGGACGTGCTGATTTTGGGGCATAAGAAATACGTTCACGGCCATGTGGCTTCCACAGCAGCAGTCTACTTGAGATCGCACAAAGTCATAACCACATTTCGAGATCCTCGTGATTCAGTTGTGTCGTTGATGCAGTGGCTTGCTCACAGAGGGAAGCTGCCACCGCGCGTGGATGGTGTA
>Ga0114923_10001133_pt1 | contig 18821 bp, 30 predicted proteins | sample SumtaG_FD_89578 | JGI IMG/M metagenome (GOLD analysis project Ga0114923, IMG submission 89578) | Deep subsurface microbial communities from Indian Ocean to uncover new lineages of life (NeLLi) - Sumatra_00157 metaG | ecosystem: Environmental > Aquatic > Marine > Oceanic > Sediment | place: near...
ATTGATTGGGAGATTGAAAACTTTTCGCCAAATGGCAAATATTATAGTAGGGAGAATAACAATGAGTAAGAAAATTATCGTAGAAATAGACGAAAACGGAAAATGCACGATTGACGGCCAGGGATTTGTTGGTCCTGAATGTGGAAAATTTATCTCAGAAGTAGAAAACCAACTTGGGACAAGAGTTGACTCTAGAGATAAACCTGAATATACTGAAAGAACGAGAAGTCCAAATCGAGACTCTGAAAGAACAAGAGGATAGTATGAAACAAGAGCTAATCATAGAAGATATTAGTATGCTCAGTGACACTAAAACCATTGTCATAGGAGATATTCACGGCTGCTACGATCAACTCATGAATCTTTTAATCCTATGCGATTATAAAGAGAGCGATTTGGTTGTCTTAACAGGAGATCTAGTAGACAGAGGACCAAAACCTGTAGAGGTATTAGAGTGGTGTCTCAACAATAATAATGTCAGATGTGTTCAAGGAAACCATGACAATAAATTGATGAGACTCATGAAGGGTAATGATGTCAAACTTACCAACGGCCTACTGTTTACTTCAAATAAGATAGATCAATTATCTGAAGAGAGAAAAGATAAAATTCTTGCAGTGATACAAGCAATGCCTAATATTATTCGCATACTAGATATCAACAACAAGCCAACATACGTTGTTCATGCAGGAATAGATGGTAGAATTCCAGTAACCAAACAGTCTGTGCAAAATACCCTATATATGAGAGGAATAAATCCCAAAAACTATATGGATATATTCGATGGGATTTGGCATGAGACAATCACTGGTGAATATAATGTTATTTGTGGACACATTGTGTCTAGTGATATTAGCCCTAAAGAGTCCATCTATTGCTTAGATGGAGGTTGTTGTAGCGGTGGAGTCTTGAGAGCACTGGTAATAGAAAATGGTCAAACTAAAATTGTTGAAACAGCAGGTCTTAATATTCTAGAAAATGCAGACCATACAGAGTTTAGAGAAAAATTGGCCGGTCAAGGTTTAATTAGAACTGACAGATTAGATGATTTAACAGTATACACATACACAGATAAAGCTGTCCACGAAAGACTGTGGGATAAGTATCCAGTTTTAAGAGAAAGTAGGGGCCATATCTTTAACACTAAAACAAAAGAATGTGTCGCATACACGTTCCCTAAGTTCTTTAATCTCAACGAAAACGAAGAAACCCAAAACGATAAACTTCCGTGGAAAGATGGATATACAATACTAGAAAAAGTGGATGGATGGTTAGGAACTCTTTATAGACACAAAGGAAAGTTTAAAGTTGCCAGTAGAGGATCTTTTAAAAGCGATGGGGCTGTTTGGGCCACACAGTGGTTGGAAGAAAATATAGATTTGTCAAAACTTGATGATGAAATAACACTTGTCTTTGAAATAGTATCTCCAATAACAAAAATTATAGTTGACTACAAAATGCAAGGATTATTCCTTCTTTCTGCTTTTAATAGACATTCTGGGCAAGAATTATCTTCGTCGGAAACCAAAAAACTTGGACTCAAATTTGGATTTTTTATTCCCGAAACATATACGGATATTAATCAATGCTTCGAGCTAATGAAGTCCAAGCCTGGAAATGAAATAGAAGGATTTGTTATTAGATTTAAAAACAATATGAGAGTCAAAATTAAGAGTGAAGATTATTTTCGTATGTCAAAGTTGGTTAAAAGTATAACTCCCCTTAGCATTTGGTATAATATGTCTAATGGAAAAATAGATACAAATAAATTTAAAGATATTAGTCTGTCACCAGATCTATATAAAAAGGCTCTAGAGATAGCCAGAGATTTAGAGGTTCAACACTCAACGATAATAAAAGAGATAAAAAATGAATTTTATGAAATGCTTTCTTTTATAGAAGAATTTTGGCAATGTGCTTCACCCACCAAGCCAGGATTAAGAAAAGATTTTGCATTACTAATTAACAAAAAGAATTGCGCATATAAAAATGCCATGTTTATATGTTTTGATAGTCAGTATGAAAGATTAGACGACTATGTTAAAAAATTAATTAGACCGACAGGAAATAGAATCTAAACATAAGGAGAAAATATATGGCAACAACCAAACAAATAATACAGGTAGCAAAAGATAGAGCATTAGATTCTTTAATTGATATAGTCCTTAACTCAAAAGGCTACTGGAATCTCAACAATAAAGATAGAAAGTTAGTAAGAGAAACAGCAAGACTCATCTCTCTTCCAGATAATTCCAAAGAAACATTACAGGAACTTGAATCATATATAAACGGTGAAGAAGAATTATTCTTTAGACCACAGGAGTCTTGAAGTGAAAGATGATAAACATCTTAGACAGGCGATCAAATCTGGATTAACACAAGCAATTAACGAACACGGCCCAATTACTAAGAGATTAATTGGAAGTGCAATCAAACGTATAATTGGGGCATCTAGAATAAATAAAAATACCACAATAAAAAAACCAAAGGGATAATTATATGATACCAGATATCTTAAAAAAGATAGACAACAAATTCCTTGAACTAATCAATCTACAAAATTCATCTATGTCTGGTCGTGTCGTTGTTGTCGTAGGCAGTAACGCTTGTGGGAAATCTCTTTTCCGCAAAGCTATCAATCAAAAGCTATCAGAAAACGAAGATCTTTTTGTGACACATTTCTCACAGGAGGGGAGATCGAAAGGAGGATTTGAAAGAATTTTCTTATATGGATCAGAAAGTGATGAGTCTACGGGATATCTCACTGTGTCTTCTCTGATTAGAAATTTCAACAAAGATAGAAATAGTCCGTGGGTGACTATTTGCGATGAGCCAGAAATAGGGCTTAGTGAGGAATCACAATCTGGACTAGGAATTTGGTTGCACGATAAAATGGAGAAAGATACTCTCTCAAATCTATTAGGAATAGTTGTCATCACACACAGTAGGCATATCGTATCGGCACTCTCAAAGTGTAAAGAATTTATATTCCTAGATTTAGATGGCCTATATTCGACACACAAAGAGTGGTTAGAACGGAAAATCCTCCCAATAAGACCAGAAACAATCAAAACAAAAGGTTTAACAAGATGGAAAGAATTTTCTCAATTCTTCAAACAAAGAAAGTCAATCGATAGTAAACAGAAGCAAGACAGAAAATAATTTAAATTGCTAATATATTATTAATTATAACAATGAATTATAATAAATATTTCTTGTCATGCCAGACGTTACTGAGTAATTATTCATAGTAACAATAACTATATATGACTTATTGTATTATTATTTTAAAAAATCTGGAGATTTATTGTGAATTGTTTAATTTGTAAGGATGGTTTTGAGAACAATGATACAGTGGTTAGGATGATCGTCGCTCAGTTTATAAACGAGTGTAATTATGATCAGGTTTACTCTGGCTTGTCTGAGTATGGAGAAGTACATTTAAAATGCTTAGAGGGTAGAATTAGTGGTGAAATTCAAAGTGAAACTAAAGAAGATGTTGTTGTGGTCAGGACAAATATATTAGAGTTTTTAGAATAGGAGTCTGAGATGGGACAAGTAACTGAAAAAACATTATCTGTTTTTCGAGACAAAGGGGTTGTTATTGACAAAAAATTAATTTCATTAAATGACCACTTCAAAAAATTGCCAAGATTTGTTTCTGATTATTTGATTGCTAAATTAGTAAAGAAAGACAACCCAGAAGAAGGGTTGAAACGAATTGATTTAATTATCAGGGAGCACTTTGTTGATTCAACAGAGAAGGAATTAATCAAAAGTCATATCAAAACAAAGGGTTCTCATAGTCTTCTTGGACAGATTAGATGTAGATATGATCAAAATAAAGATCAGTATTGGGCTGATATACCAGCTATAGGGGATGCTAACATTAGAATTCAGCCAGATGTAATAAGTCAATATGGAGAAACATTATTGACCACTGGTGCTTGGGGAACTGTCAAAATTGCTTTTGATCAATTTTTTAATATTAAAAGTAAGAAATATCCATTTATTGTGACGGAATTTGTTCCATTACAAATTATAAAGATCGACGTGGATGATTGGATTGATAAGAGAAATTCTTTTAGTACAGAAGAATGGATTGATTTGATTGTTTGTAGCATTGGGTTTGATCCCGACATATTAACAATGGAAGAAAAAATGCTCTATCTTATTCGTCTTGTTCCCTTTGTAGAAAATAATGTCAACCTTATTGAACTTGGTCCACCGGAAACTGGTAAGACATTCGCATATAGGTCTTTAAGTAGTTATGGATTTGTTATCTCTGGTGCAAAAACAACAGTTGCGTCTTTGTTCTACAATAAACTTAGAAGAAAACAAGGGATACTGTGCCATAGCGATTGTGTTATGTTCGATGAAATAGCACATGCGAATTGGCGTAGCGAAGGAGAAATGATCAATCTATTGAAAGACTTTATGAATACTGGAAAATTTGGAAGAGATACTATGGAATTCTCATCCGATGCTTCTATAGTTTTTGCTGGAAACATAGATTGTGACAGAGAAAAGAGGGAGGTAAAGGGATTTTATAGTCATCTATTTGCGTGTCTGCCGAATATAATAGGTTCTGACAGGGCTTTCCTAGATAGAATTCATGGATATATTCCAGGATGGAAAGTCCAACAAATAGCTGAAGCAAAGTTTGCAAAAGATGTTGGTTTCATGGCAGATTACTTTAGTGAAATTATGCACCAACTTAGATCTAGATATTATGGAGATATTATTTCTAGCAATGTTGATTTTGGAAAGATGGGCCAAAGAAACCAGGTGTCTATTACAAAAATTGCGTCTGGACTACTGAAACTAATACACCCACACAAAGAATCGTCAACAATAGAGGAGAAAGAATTAAAATTTATTCTTGACCATTCTATGGAATTAAGACAAACGGTTCTTGATCAATTGGCAATAATAGCTCCTGGGGAATTCAAAGGTGTGAAACTACAATATTCTTTTAAGGAGAATTGATAATATGAGATATCTTGGAGGTAAAGCTAGAATAGCAAAAAAAATTAACATTATTTTTACAATCTCAAAGAAAAACAGGGCAACCATATGCTGAACCGTTCGTTGGAGGTGGATCTATACTTAGATTAATAGATGGCGAAAGATTTGCTTCAGATACATCTGAAGATTTAATTATGTTCTATAAAGAAATGCAAAGTGGTTGGATACCTCCAGAAAACATATCTGAAGAACAGTATAAACAGCTAAAAACGATGCAACCATCTGGATTGCGTGGGTTTGTTGGTTTCTTTTGTAGTTTCGGTGGAAAATGGTGGGGTGGGTATGCGAGAGATCCAAAGACAAACAGGTCTTTTTCAAAAGAAGCACACAATGATTCTATAAGGTTGGCTAGTCAAACTGTTAATGTAGAATTTTCTTGTTTACATTACTCAGAATTTTTAGGGACAATTCCAAGGGGGAGTTTTGTTTATTGTGATCCTCCATATAAAGGGACCACTGGATATAAAAATAAATTTAGTCACACTTTCTTTTGGGAACAAATTAGAATGTGGTCTAGTGTTCACGACATATTTGTTTCAGAATATAAAGCACCCGATGATTTTGAATGTGTCTGGTCTATTGAGAGGAAGACTGAATTAAATACGAAAAATGGAAAAGCGTTAAGAATAGAAAAATTGTTTAAATACAAAGGAGTCTCAAATGTTTAATCACCCAATAACAGATAGAATTGTTTTGAGGATGCAAAAGGATATTAATGAAAATTGGGCTAGTATTGAAAGTATTTTTATTGGAGAAGATATTGAAAAATTAGTTAAACTAAGTGAACATTTAGATGATCGAAATTTATCTTCGCTAGTAAAAAAATACAACGAACTTCCACCCACAGTATTAGTTTATGTAAATCATTTTTTTCAAACAGGAGTAGCGGAATTCCTGTTGAGAACAGTTAAAAAAGAGCAATTAGAGCAAATCTATGGAGGAAATCAAGATGACATTGTTTAACAAACCTTGTGTAAAGTTAGTCGGAAAACCAGTAGTTGATATTGATGGTGTTTTAGATTTTTTAAATGAGCATGAATGTGAATGGCCAGAATTTCAGAATAAACTTGATTCAGATATGGATCTTGGAGATCGAGATGCTGAATGGTTGGTCGAAATGGCTGGAAGGACATGTTATATGTCTTTTGGTGGAAATGGTCGTAATCATGAAGATCATGTTAAACATTTAATAGATGTAGGTCACGGTTCTGTCTTGGAACATTGTAATTTTAATTTTATACTTTGGGGCATTTCTAGATCATGTAGTCATGAAATAGTCAGACACAGAGCGGGTTTCGCCTACTCACAAATTAGTCAAAGATATGTTGATTCAAGCGACACAGCATTCGTCGTCCCACCAGCAATTCAAGCAATAGAGAACACTAGAGCAACAGTGTATCAAAAATGGCTTGACCATATGATAGCGTCACAAGATCTTTATTCTGAACTAACAGATGTTTTGTCTGAAACATATAGAGATATTGATAACAAAACAGAAAAGAGAAAGAAAGCTAGACAAGCAGCTAGATCCGTTTTGCCAAATGCTACTGAAACAAAGATTTTTGTAACATGTAATGGAAGAGCAGTCAGGCATTTTATTGAAATGCGAGCAAATCCCGCCGCAGATTTGGAAATAAGAATGCTTGCTGTAGCTATGTTTAAAATAATGGAAAAAGAATTTCCTCTCATTGTGCATGGAATGACACTAGTTAACCTAGATGACGGAACAGTTGGAGTTGAAAGTTCCCATAGAAAGGTGTGACATGTCTCTCAAATTCACAAAATTTTCTGAATACAACTTGTATGAAAAAGGATTATCTCAATCAACAGTTGATTCATATATTTTGGATATTAATCAGTTTTTTCAGTTTTTGAAAGAGTCTGATTTTTTGTTTTCTCAACAAGCTATTGATGATTATTTTAAATTTTTGACAACAACAGAATTAACCAGTTCTTCAAGAAGAAGAAAACAAATGTCTATCAGGTGTCTAATAGAATTTTTTAATCAATCAAATTTTTTTCAAAACCATAGAGAATATTTTTTTGATCCTATTAAAAAAGAACCACCGAAGATTAAAACAATTTCTAATTCAGAAGCGCAAAGGTTATTCTCGTATTGTGATGATAAAGATAACTTGTTTGATAAATGTATTATTTCTTTGCTATATTATTCTGGGTTAAGAGTGTCTGAACTCGTGGCTTTGAATATTGATGACATAGACTTAGACATAAGAAATATAAAAGTTAATGGCAAAGGTTGCAAAAAAAGAATAGTCCCTATGTCAAAGTCGTCTAGAGACATATTGGCAGGATTTTTACAAAAAAAAGTACAAATAAAACTTGACTTCCAGCCATTGTTCGTCAATAATCAGCAGAATAGAATAAATAGATTTTATGTCAGAGATAGAATATTAAAAATGTGTAGGCAATGTCGAATAAAAGACTTTTCTCCACACGATTTCAGACATAGTTGTGCTACTAATCTATTAAAAAACGGAATGGAACTGGATCTTATTAAAATTTTATTGGGTCATAATAATATAGCAGAAACACAGGTTTATTTATCCATTAATGAAAAGGAACTAAAAGAGACTTATGATAAATTTCATCCACGGAAATAGAAAAAAATCATGTGAACAGTATGATAGTCCAAATATTTTTATGTCGATAGATACAGTTACGGAGGATCAACTAATAGCAAATAGAAGATTATCTATAGCAGGGCCAATAGATGAATCGACATCTCTGTATATAAATTCATACCTTAGATATTTTAACACTTCAAATAAACCAGTTTACCTTTATATTGCATCTCCAGGTGGAGATACATGTTCTGGTTATTCAATAGTGGATCAAATGCAAATATCTCAATTTCCAGTACACACAATTGTTTGTGGCCATGCTTGTTCTATGGCTGCAATAATTGCTGCATATGGAGAACCGGGCCATAGGTACATTACTGAAAACTCCATGATGATGATGCATCCATTTATGATTGGTGGCCCCATGCAAAGTGTCAACATCCAGGAGTCACAACAAAAATTTATGAATAAAGACTACCACGATAAAGTAAAAAAATTAGCCAAAAAAATAGGTGCAGAATACCACATTCTTCTAGAAAAAATAGATAAAACATGCTTTTTAACAGCAGAAGAAAGTATACAGACACAGTTTGTTGATAAGGTATGGTTAAAAGAAAACGAAAAGGTTATTAATGATTGCGAGAAAGACAAAAAAAAGAAGGATAACTAATTCCTACTATAATTATTATCTAAAAAAACATAAGTCTGACATGGATAGTTGGATCAGGTCTATTCTAAGATATACGGGAGATCATCTAGATAATTTTATTTATATAAGAAATGAACAATTATTAAGATCAATGATATATTATAGTAGTAATCATGGCGGTAGTTTAAAAACATATCTGTCACACAGGGTTCGTGGCTGTCTTATGGCTGCTATAAACAAGGAAAAAAGATACAATAGACAAAAAAATATATATAAACAAAAGAAAGCAGATAATGGCCTGCGTGTGTATAATAATGATGTATATATCCTACTAGAAGAATTGTTCGAGCATTTAGATCCAAAAGAAAAAAGAATACTAACCATGATGGTTGTAGAGAATAAATTGGCGTGCGATATCTCAGAAGAATTGTCTATACCAAGAACAACTGTATATTACATAGAAAAAAAAGCAATAAAAAAATTACGGAAAAAATTTAATGAACAAGAAGCGTAAAGAAGCAACACAAAAGAAAAAAAACGAAAAACAATCTGTAAAACTAAGTAGGCTACAAAACTTTTTAGACAAAGATTTGTGCGCTTGTGGTCCAGAAAACATGTATTTATGCAAAGGTATTTGTAGACAAGCACATAAAAATTCAAGTGGGATTGTTGTTTGTGGAGAAAAATATCAAACAACAAAATATGATATAGTACCAAGAAATAGAAATAAAAATAGAAAAAGTAGTGATTCAGTTGAGACCGTAAAAGGTTTTGATAAAAAAAGAAAGAAGAGGAAGGAATAATAATGTTCTTAAAAATTAAGTATTTTGTAATTGTTGGATTTATGTTTGTCGGTGGATGCGCCTCAATGCCTAAGTCTGTCAATGAAGCAGTCATGGTTATGGATAGACTGTCTGAGATCGCAGAGAAAAATGGCGCTGCATGGACCGCAGAACTAGAATGGGACGGCACTCTTGCCGTACAACACTCACAGAGGGTTGGTGCTGATTCCGGAGTTACTGTCAAATTTCGCGCTCATGGAAATGCTGCGTCTGAAAGACCTTCGACTTCAAATACTGACTAATAAAAATTATTTATAAACAATTTTATATTTTAGGTGATACATGTGTTTAAGTTAAAATGTATGCTCGTAGTTTTGTTGTTGTTATTTACTGGTGTTAAAGCGCACGACAAGAGTAGTGTTAAACAGAAATATTCTCAGGTTTTAAACCCTTCTGTTCAGATCAATTTTAGAGATGCTATTGGGACAGGGGTGGTGGTAAAAAGAGAAGAATCCACTATAGACAAAAAGAAAATATATAAATATACTGTAATAACAGTTCATCACATTTTTATAAACAGAGGTGATGTTTCTCTCTGGGGTGAGAACAAGACATGTTTTATTACTTTTTACAAAAACAGTGTTGAGAAAACATATTTAGGGTCTGTTATTAAAGAATCTGCCGATTTAGATCTGTGTCTTATCGAATTTATTACTGAGGATAAAATAAACGACATAGCTACTCTTGCAAATAAAGATGTTTTGTCTAGAATTAAGGTTTTTGATCAAGTCTATTTGGTTGGTTGCCAGGCCGGTCTACCCCCAATGGTAACGTATGGGCTTATTTCCTTGCTCCTTAAACAAAAAGATGCTTTTGTCACCGATGCCGAAGCATATCTTGGCTCTAGCGGTGGTGGTATGTTTAAATACGATAAAGGAAAATATTATTTAATAGGTATCTGCAAAAGTATCTGGACACATGGTGGAGATCATCTTTCGCACATTTCATTCTCATCTTCTGCTAAATCTGTTTTAGAATTTATGGAAAAATGAACCCAAAAAACAATTGTTTAATTAAAAGATTGGCAAAGGCAGATGATCCAGGAAAATTCTTGGAAAGTGCTGTAACGGCAGGGACACAAAAAGATTTTGCGGAACTGCATCTTTGTTCCCAAATCAAACAAAAACACAACCAAACGATTTTAGACCATATCTCTAAAGTTTTAACATGTCTTGGCGAAAAAAATGAAATTACCGTAGCTGCCGCACTATTCCACGACATAGGAAAAGTCAAGACAAAAAGGTGTATAAACAATCGAATTACTTTTTATGAACACCCGCTTTATTCAGCAATGATAGCAAAAAAATATTTAAAAAAATGGAAGTATGGAGAAAGTTTTATTGATTCTGTGTCCAGAATTATAGAAACACATATGTTTGACATCCATACAAATCTCAATAAAAAGAATATAAGAAATTTCATAGCTAAAGTAGGTATGAATAATATCAAAAATTGGTTTGTATTAAGGCGAGCCGACGCTTTATCTTACAATAATATTAAAGAGAGCGATATATTAGATGGAGAGAGCTACATACAAAAATATATAAACGGTTTTGAAAAAACGATTTACACGAACATGACGAACATGAACAAAAAAGAATCTTTTAATTCAAAAGATTTTGACATTTTTGGAAGCAACAGTGGATAGAATTAATTGGACAGATTGGTTTATGATTCAAGCCCTTTGGATATCCCAGAGAAGCCCAGACAAATCAACACAACATGGATGCGTTATTGTAGATAAAAATAATCACATGTTGTCATATGGATATAACGGATATCCAGTTAATGTCGATGACTCAAAGATGCCCCAAACACGTCCAGAAAAATATCCACCAATCCTACACTCCGAAGAAAACGCAATCTATAATTGCAACCAATCAATGGAAGGAGCCACAGTGTATATTACAGGCCCACCCTGTATTCATTGTCTTGCTGCTATGATTCAGAAACGTGTTTCTAAAATTGTTTATGGACATGTCAAATCAGCAAATTCTAAAAGTCCTTATCTTAAAGACGGACCAGAAAATGATGTTGCTAAACTTCTACTAGAAAACCAGGACATTAAAATGGTTCTATGGGAACCAGACAATGCTATTCTAATAGATAGAGGATTTATGTATATACAAACACAATTCAATACAGCCTTACTTAGTTAAGAGGAACAATGGAAAAATATCAACCAAACGACTTTGCTTTACAAATTTTTAGAGACAGATATGCTTTACATCCAGAGGAAACGTTTGAAGAAGCATGTCACAGAGTTTCAAAATACATAGGTGAAGCCGAAGAAGGTTCTAATATAAAAAAGTATACAGATAAATTTTTTAGCATGATGATCGAAAATAGATTCTCTCCAGGTGGAAGAATTTGGAGAGGCTCTGGAAGACCAAGAGGGCAATTGTTAAATTGTTTTGTAATTTCAGACGATATTGATTCAAGAGAAGGGTGGGGAGAAACCCTGAAAAATGTTACCGTTATTTCTGGAACTGGTGGTGGGATAGGTATTAATTTTTCAAAAATTAGACCAAGAGGCACAAAAATACACGGAACAGGTGGAGAATCAACAGGATCTATTTCGTTAATGAAAATGATTAATGGAATATGTAATGAACTTAAAGAGGGGGGTGGACGCAGAGGTGCTTTGTTATTTTGTTTGAATTGGGACCATCCAGATATTCCAGAATTTTTATCTGTCAAACTGGATCATAAAGAATTAAACAATGCCAATATTAGCATAACTATAGATAAGCAATTTTTAAAATTACTGGATAATGATGAAGACATAGTTTTTAAATGGCAAGGTAATGAAATGGGAAAAATGCCAGCCAAAGAACTATGGTCCAAACTTATTCACAATGCATGGAAATCTGGTGATCCAGGATTATTAAATTTACAAATGATGCAAGATATGAACCCATTGTTTTATTCTAATGATGGAAAAATTATTTCTACAAACCCATGTGGAGAACAACCGCTACCAGCTTTCGATTCTTGTGACTTAGGAGCTATTGTTTTACCATCACATATCATTGATGGAAAATTCAATCTAGATTTATTAAACCAAACAATCACATCTGCTGTTAGATTTCTAGACAATGTAATAGATAAAAATTATTATCCACTTTCAATCATAGAAGAAACTTGTGGTAAACACAGAAGAATCGGACTTGGCATTATGGGACTACATGATGCTATGTTAGAACTAGGTATAAAATACAGTAGCGAAGAGGCTTTAATTTTTACAGAAAATTTGATGAAATTTCTTAAAAGAAAAGCTTATGATGCAAGTATTTTTCTATCAGTTGAGAAAGGTCAATTTAAATCTCTAGATAGAGAAAAACATATTCAAGGGGGTTTTGTTAAAAAATGTTTAACCCCAGGGGTCAGACGTAAAATATTGGAATATGGTTTAAGAAATTGCTGTATTTTGACGTGCGCTCCTACCGGGACAACTAGTATAGTAGCTGGTGTCTCGTCTGGAATAGAGCCAATTTTTGCCCCTATTTATAAAAGAAATTTTAATAGACACATTAATGAAGATAATAACAGTAAAGAAAAACATAATGAAATAGTGATACACCCATTGTTGAAAAAATTTAAAATAGAAAACAGGAATATTGATCATTTTGAATCTGCACATGATATATCTCCAGATCATCATTTAAGAATACAGGCAATTTGCCAAAAACATGTTGATTCCAGTATAAGCAAAACAATCAATTTGCCGTCAAATTACAAAGTAGACGATTTGGGTAAAATTATCAGAAAACACATAGAAAATCTCAAAGGCGTTACTGTTTATAGAGATAGTAGTAAAAAGAATTCTCCTTTAATTCCTTTGGACATAAAAGAGCTAGACAAATATATAAATATAGAAGATACCAAAGAGGAAGTTGTTGTTCCCAAATGTAAAACTGGAAAGTGTGGTAAATAAAATATGAGTAAAAAGTTTAAAAATTTTGACGACCAACTAAAAAAAGTTATTAATCTAAGAAAAATTGGCAAGACACGAGAAGTGATAGCTGAAGAGTTAGATATCTCTGTCTCCAAGGCTAGGAAGCTTATTGCTCAAGGGGAACTTGTTTCACGCAATGTTCCTCAACTTGTTCTCGATACGAATGATCCTATTTTTAGAACACAGGTTCTTAGAAAATTAAAAAAACCTGTAACGATACAGGTGCTTGCAGAAACAATGCACTGTAGTATTGAAGAAATTGAATACACTCTGAATGATTTAAAAGATCATGGATATATCATTGAACAAAAGGGTTCTAGTTTTTCTATTGGGAAGGCTCCTAAAAACATAAGCACTAAAATAGTTATGGATAATCATCTATATACAAATGAAATGAAATTTGGTGTTATTGCAGATATGCATATGTGTAGTATGGCAGAAAGACTTGACGTGTTAAATGCTGCATATGATGAATTTGAAAGACAAGGAATTACTACGGTTCTATGTCCTGGAAATTATGTCGATGGAGAAGCAAGATTTAATAAGCACGAACTTAATGTTCACGGACTTGCTGGTCAATGTCAATATGCAATAGATAATTGGCCACAGAAACCGGGAATCGTAACTTACTATGTAGATGGAGATGACCATGAGGGCTGGTATCATCAAAACACAGGATTAGAATTTGGAAGATATTTAATGCTTGAAGCTCAAGCCCAAGGGAGAGACGATCTTGTCTATATGGGGTATATGGAAGCGGACATTGAAATCAAAGCGCCAAAGGGTTCTGCTATTGTGAGAGTTATGCACGCTGGAGGGGGATCGTCCTACGCAATTTCATACGCCGCTCAAAAACTGACTGAAAGCTTTCAGGGAGGCGAGAAGCCTTCTATATTAATAATCGGACATTATCATAAATTTGATTATTGTTTTTCGAGAAACGTCCATTGTTTACAGCCTGGAGCGGCTCAGGATCAAACAAAATTCATGAGAAAGAAACGACTAGCATCCCATGTTGGTTTTTGTGTTGTTAAGTTCCAACAAGATATAAATGGTAGTGTGACAAAATTTTGTCCAGAATTTTTTCCATTTTTCGACAAGAAATATTATTTAAACAGAGACGGCGCAGGGGATAGAATTGTAAAAAACAATAGGACGAAAAAATAATGTCATTTAAATTAGAATATGCGTGGTCAGACAGTAGGGTTAAGGTTCTAAGAAGATGTATGTGGGAATATTATTTAACATATTTTCTTTCTTGGGAAGGGTGGAATTACGACGCAGACGAAGATAAGAAAAAAGCATATATGCATAAAAAGATGAGCAATCTTTTCATGTTTACGGGAAGTGTTGTTCACGACGAGATACAATCAATCTTAGAGGAATTTAGAGACACACAAAAAATGAGATCGTGTGACGACTCTAAAGAAAGAGTTATACAGTCATTACGAAAAGGATTGACTGAATCAAAAAATAAAAAATGGGAATCGAGTCCTAGTAAGTTTCTCAATCTAGAAGAACACTTCTACAAAAAATCAATAGATAAAAAATTCTTAATAATGCTTAAAGACAGGGCTGTAAAATGTATAGACACGTTCTATAATTCCAGAATACATAAAATGGTGATGACTTCTGGGAAAGATAAAAATAATTGGCTATCCCTAGAAGACTATCAATCTTTTCAGCTAAAAGGTGGAGAGAAGATTAATGTTAAAATTGACTTGGCGCTTAAACATGAAGGCAAAGCATATTTGTTTGATTGGAAAACTGGCAAAATTAGTCCTGGAACCATTAGCCAATTAACTACCTATGCGATTTACGCTTTAAAAATGGGTTGGGTAAAAACCATAGAGGATGTGGTTATTGTTCCGTCATACCTAAATGCCTACACGCCTAAAAATAAAGACTCAGCAATTCAAGACACATTTGTAAAAATGTCAGACATAATGGCACAAGCAGAAGTAATTAAAAACGAATACCCAATGCTCACAGCATCTCACGACAACAAAAGTAACGAGAAGCATTTTATTCCTACCGACAACACCAACGCTTGTGAAAAATGTAAATTCAGAGAAATGTGCAAGCACTACGACGAGAAAGCGGAGGCATAGAATAGATATGGAAAAATGTGATTTGACTACAAAACAAATTAATGCACTTGTAGCTGGTGAAAAGGTCAAAGTTGAATGGACAACTCTAGGAGAATATGGATGGATAGATGATAATGAATTGATACTTATTCCCGAAAAGCCACAAACCAAAAAAACACCATGACCAAAACTAAAAAATCACTATTAATAATAGCAACAATGATCATTGTCACATTTGTGTCTTGCGTAGCTCCAGGAGGTATTGCAACAGATATAGCCGCACTTCGACACGAATTAAGTCAAAAGGCAGATAGTAGTATTGTTGCAAAAGATGTAGAATCTCTCACCCAAGAAGTTCATCAAGTATCAAAAATAGCTGATAATTTGGTATCTTGGAAGAAAGATATTAACGCAGAAACAATTAATTATGGTGGTGCTGGATGGGTTGTGTTAGGATTAATATTAATGTCCATAGTTTTTTTATCAGCCATTGGTTTATTTTTGTATTTCATTTTTAAATGGGTAGGGAAATATAAAGGAATGTTATCCTTGGTTACAACGGCTATTCATAAAAGTAACCCAGAAACAATTGCTGAAGTTAAGAAACAAATTAAAAAACATGCTTCTAATGGCGATCCAAAACAACAAGAACATAAAACACATTTATCAAGACACTGTAGAAAAGAAGGAATTTTCGCCAATGCCAACGGAGTATAAGAGTATGATAACATTGGTCGAAGATATCCAAAATGGCAAAACAATTACCGCTATTGCTAAAGAGCGTGGCGTTGATAGGAGCACTATCTATAATTGGATGAGATCAGATCGGCTCAATCATCAAAAATTGAAATTCAACCATGATTTTTTCGAGAAGATTGATTGTGAGGAAAAGGCTTACTGGCTAGGTTTTATTATGGCAGACGGATGTGTTTCTGTCACTCAGCAACCCAAGCTCGTTGTTGCATTAAATAAAAAAGATAAATCTCATTTAGAAAAATGGCACAAGGCAATACAATCTTGTCGTAAAATTAATTGTTGGAGAGATACAGTTATTAGTGCTCATTATTCAACTAAAATGTGCAACGATTTAATAGCACTAGGATGTATTCCTAGAAAAAGTTTGAAATTACATTTTCCTTTGTTGAGAGAAGATTTGACACGACATTTTGTTAGAGGATATTTTGACGGCGATGGTTGCATAAGTTATCATGGTAAAAGTCAAAAGACACCACATATAAGATTTACAGTTATAGGGACCAAAAGCTTTTTGAATACATTACAAAAGATATTACAGACATCTAATAAATTGTCCAAAGTAGGAAGAACTTACTCCTTAGCTGTAAACGGTAATAAAAAGCCTAGTGCAATTTTTGAATGGATGTATGATGATGCGACAATTTTTTTAGATCGTAAAAGGGAGATATATCATTCCTACCTATGAATATGAATGCAATGCTTGTGGTCATGAATTTGAACTTATGCATTCTATGTCAAAACCACCTTTGAAAAAATGTCCTAATTGTAAGAAGAAGAAGCTGATTAGATTAATTTCTGGTGGTGGTGGTGTTATTATTAAAGGAACTGAAAATCCATGTAGGGGTGGAAGATCACTAGAACAGAAAAAAGAAGAGCGAGCACATAGACGTAAAGAAAAACAAAAAGCAAAACAAAAAGCCGCTGCCGACTTAGCAAAAAATCCTCCATTTTGGAGATCGTCAAAAGATGGAAAAATAAAAAAAGATATATTAAAGAATCCTGAAAAATATATTAAAACAGGAAAGGTAGATTAATGAAAGACAATGTGACAAAAAAGAAACTTAAAAATCGTGGTCAAATTCACATTGATTGTGCTGACTGTGGACAAAAATTAATGGTTTTACAAATAACTAAAAGTAACACAGATCTAGTTGACGAGCAATTAAAACCAGTTAGTCATAAAGTTTTGGTGAAATGTGGTGAATGCAATGGTAAGTCATACATATACGAAGTTGATGGTGAGTTTTTCCCTGGCGCTGCTGAAGATAACATTATTTTCGAGCCAGTGGATAGAGATAGCGACATTTGCGATATCTGCTTTAGCGCTTGGATAAAAAAATAGATAAAATAATGGAAAAAATTTGGTTAGATATCAACGGAACTCCTCATAAAAATATTATAGGTGATGATAAATTAGTTGCCAAACAAACTGGAGACCAGTATCAGGTACTGGCATCTACAGAAGGAGATATTTTTAATCCACGAAATACATCAAACAATATTAATAAAAAAGACAAAATTAGAGGAGGCAGATATTTTTTTCTACAAAGATGTAGTCGTGACTGTTATATATACTATGTACAGTTTTTAAGGAGTAAAAATTACACACACTACCTATTAGCTCAAAGGAGATTAAAAAGTGAATAAAGCCAAATTAATAAAAGATTTTACTAAATTTTTAAATGAATCCGACAGCAAGAATCTTCCAAAAAAAAATTCTAAGAAAAGAAAAGAATTTATTGGTCTCTGTGTTAAACATTTAAGTAAATTTTTGAACACATATAGCGAAAAGACAACAGAACAACCACAAACATCTAGATCAAAACAAATCAGCAACAAAGATATAATGGTCATAAGACCAAGGAAACAAAATGAAAAGGGTACAAATACAATGACGCAAGCACAATCTATGAAACTGGACGAAAAGAGATAAATATGTCAAATCTAAATGATACAGTATCTTTTTGTGTAACAAAGAATACTCCTTCAATAAAATTTTTAGCTTCATTGTCAGATGGAAGGACGGTCATACAAGATGATATTCCTAATATAAAATCTGCTTGGATCAGACTTCAAGATTTTCTTAAAGCAAATCCAGATTTAAAAATTACTTGTTTGAGACTACAGGGTCCAAATAATCAAATGGTAGACATGCCTAGTAACCAAAGGGGATATTTTTTTGGCAATAAGGTTCAAAAAGCTTTTCCATTTGGGGGTCAAATTGATTCCATAGGTGTTGGATATTATGATGGCAATAATGTTCATGTACGATGGTATAATACTTCTAATTTTAAAAATCTCTTTAACGAGCAAAGAACAAAGGCAAAAGCTGGATTTCTTTTGATATCAAATGAGTCATAACAAAGATTATAGATCACCCACAACCCCTGGTTTACAAATAACATTTGAAAACTATTTAATAGAACTTATGTGTCTTTATTGTTTCCCAAAACTTGGACCTAGATTTTGGAGAGAAGGCAATCGATGGAATAAAAAATTCGCCATAGAACATGGTAAAATTAAAAAACTAAAAACATTGATTGATTTTGTAGATGATCGAATACACAAACAGGCAATTATTAATATAATAAACAAAAATAGAATTCAGTCTATGTCTAGAACAAAAACATTAGAAAAAATTAAGAGACAACTACCAAAAGAAATTAAAAGTATTGAAGAGAAAAATAAAACAATTATAGATAGTGGTAAAAAATATAAAAAAATAACTCAAGAAAACAAGACCTTTGTGGATTCTTTTACTTCTAAAGAAAAAACTAGTAGACAAAAGATATTAGAACATGAGCAAAAAAAAGAAAATTAACGACGAGTCATTTGATAAATATCTACAAAGACAATATGGAAAAGATGTTCTTGTTCAAGCTGATAGTTTGGTGGAAAGAAAAAGAGATATACTTA
>Ga0114923_10001136_pt1 | contig 18785 bp, 10 predicted proteins | sample SumtaG_FD_89578 | JGI IMG/M metagenome (GOLD analysis project Ga0114923, IMG submission 89578) | Deep subsurface microbial communities from Indian Ocean to uncover new lineages of life (NeLLi) - Sumatra_00157 metaG | ecosystem: Environmental > Aquatic > Marine > Oceanic > Sediment | place: near...
CTACAGCAGCTCCAGCCCCAAGTGCGGCCCCAGTTGCAGCAAGTGGTGGACCTCCTAAAGCACCTTCTGGTGGCGGACCTCCTAAAGCACCTTCTGGTGGTGGACCTCCTAAAGCACCTTCTGGTGGTGGACCTCCTAAAGCACCTTCTGGTGGCGGACCTCCTAAAGCACCTTCTGGTGGTGGACCTCCTAAACGTGCCGGTGATTTACCTCCTGCACCGAAACTACCTCCAACATCTGGATCTGGTGGACCTCCCGCAGCGCCAGCTGCGAAGCCAGCTGCTTTTGCGAAAAGACCTGGCACTCCACCGCAAGCACCAGGCGCACCAGGAACCCCGCCTAAAACTCCGGCAGCACCAGCAACCGCAGCCCAACCTGGCGGAGGCTTGAGTTCACTCAGAGATGAGATGTTAGAAGAATTAACACGATTAAAGAAAATTATGCGAGGAGAATAATAGATATACTTAAGGTTATCTATATTTTCTCCTAATACACGCCTATTAAGCTTTCAGTATACTCTTTTTAAATTTATAAACTATTATCCTAGGAAAATATTTCTTTAAGAAGAACTATTATTGGTATAAAATTAAATAATTTAGTTAAATTAATATTATAAAATAGAGAATAATTTTAATTTAAAATTTTTATGGGAAATCTTACTGTTGTTTTAGATATTGGGCAATTTTCTTCAAAAGCGGGATTTTCGGGTGAAGATTTCCCCTCTCAAGTCTTTTTTACAATTGTTGGGAAACCAAAATATCATGACCTTGATGCTCAGTATGGGCGAAGTCCGGAGCAAGAATTATATGTAGGAGATGAGATTCAATCTCTCGGATTATACAAAATATTTTTTCCTATTGAAAACGGTACTATTACCGATTGGGATTTTTTTGAAAAGATTATTGACTATATATTCTATAATTTAAGAGTCGATCCCGGATTAGTTAATGTACTATTTGCTATTCATCCCCTATTTCCTGAAAATGATTTAAAGAGCATTTTTGAACTTTTTTTGGAAAAATATCAATGTATGGCGTTTTATCCTGTTTTAGATTCTATGCTTACTCTTTATTCAGGAGGATTTCAAACCGGATTAGTTGTAGAGATTGGAGATAGCTCTACACGTATAGTTCCTATTTATGAAGGTTATAAAATACAACACGCTATTAAAATATTTAATATTGGAGGAAAAACATTAACCAAACACATGGAGAAACTCTTAGGTTCTATTGGATTTTCTGCAGATTCCTCAATTAAAAGAGAATTAGTTAGAGTTTTGAAAGAAAAAGCTTGTTTTGTTTCTTTAGATTATAAGGAAGATTTAAAAAAAAGTGAAGAATATGTGAAACAATATTCTTTACCAGACGGAGCTACGATATCACTTTCTAAAGAAAGATTTATACTTCCAGAAGTTTTGTTTGATCCTTCAATAGTAAATCTTGAAGATCCATCATTACCAGCAGCAATCATGGAAGTCGTCGATTTATGTGATGTAGATATTCGATCAGAGTTATTAAACAATATATTTCTTTCAGGGGGCTCTACAATGTTTCCTAACTTAAAGAATAGGATATATCAAGAATTGGAATTAGAATTCGCAAGAAGAAAAATAAAAAATCAAGGTTTAAGAATTATAGCGCCAAGAGAAAGAACTTTTTCAGTTTGGGTAGGAGGTTCAATTCTTGCCACGATCCCTGAATTTTCTAACAATTGGATAACTCGTGCTAAATATTTTAGAGAAGGAATACCAGATAACATATTAAAATAGTTATCAAAATAATACAAATTAAGTTTTATACTCAGTATTTTAGATATTATTGAGATATCACATTTTATTAAATACGTAAAATAGCTTCTTCGTCTTAGAATATATAATAATATCTCTTTGGTGGTAATAATTGGAAAACTTTCCTAACAACAATAATGATATAATGAAGAAATTTTATAAACCAGACTTTTCTGTGCTCTTTAAAAAAATTAAAGGAATACAAACTCCCGTTAAAAATGATTTATTAATAGCTTTATTGGATGGAGAATATCACTCTGAACGAGAGTTAATAAGGTTAGCTAAGGCACAGAGACATTTAGGAGGGCATATGGGAGTAGTGACGCTTGCTACTATGATGAGTTCGTTAAATAATATGCTTAAAAGTGAATATGTTGAAAAGCGGTTTATAGATGATAGGTTACACTATAAAATCTCAGATAATTTTGTTGGACTTTCACGGGCTGCCTATAATAAATTTATCTTTAACCTTGAATAAATAGGAGAGTAAAATTAAAAGTGAAGGTTATGGGAGAGCCCAGCGAAAAAAATCTTAACATCTCTATGCTTATGAAAATACACTATAAACCAGAATATTCTAATTTATTTAATAAAATTAAAGATATTAGAACACCAGCGAAAAATCATATACTAATAAGTCTATTGGACGGAAAATGGCATAATCAATACGAGATATTGAGAATTACTCGAAAACAAGAGGGCTCCTCTTATTTAGGATCAGTTACATTATCAACTATGATTGAGGCTCTAAATTCATTAAATGGAAACAATAAATATCTAAAGAAAAAAATCGTTAATGGTAAGATATATTACAAGTTATCAGATAATTATTTAGGGTTGACAAGAGCTGCTTTTACTAAATTAAGACATATAAAGTTATGATATCTACCCTTTAACGCATTTTTCATCTAGGATCTTAAAACCATTACAACTAGAACAAAAACCTTTTCCTGATTTAGTTTCCAATCCTTCAACCCAACATTTAGGACATAAATAATAGGTAAAATAATCTTTGCCTTTTTTCTTTCTTACTTTAAAAATATTAAAACCACAGACGGAGCAGGTTGAATCTAATAATTTTAAAAGCCCTGTTTTTGGTAGCGATAAATATTTTTTACACTTATCATCGGAACATACTAAAAATTTCTTACTCTTAATATTTATATATTTCATTGGTACTGTATTGCAAAAGGGACAATTAGCTTTTGTAAGTGGAAAATCTTTCTTAGTTTTAGATGCGTTTTCGTTTTCAGGAATTTTGTATTTATTTGCATTATCTATGAATTCTTGCTTGCTCGCTCTAAATTTATCAAACAACTCCAAAAATTCATTTTTCACTTCTGCAATAACAACATCCATTTTCCTCTTTTCATCTTTAATCATTTCAAGTTTAATCTCAACATCCCGAGTAAAAGTAGGTTTTAGGAATGGTAACCACACTTTCATCAGATTTTCTATTAAAAATATGCCCAAATTGGAGACAAAAAATTTTCGTTGTTTTTTATCAATTACTCTCCGTTTTTGCATGATATCAATAATTGTAGGTCTTGTTGATTTTGTTCCAAGACCATTTATTTCCATCAATTTAAGAAGTGTTGTATCTGTGTAATGTGGTGGTGGTTTAGTTTCTTTTTCATGAAGCTTTATTTCTTTTACTGGTATAGTTTTTCCAGATATTTGAATTTCAGTATCATATTTTGGTTTTAAAAATGGAGCAATTTCCAAATAGCCGGGATCAACTAAAGATACGATTTGAGCTTTAAATGGTTCTTCTTTAATCCTTAAATCAAGATCTTGTTTAGACTCAGTTGCATCTTCACCAAACAAAGCAAGATAGTGTCTTGCTAATAAATTGTAAACTTTCATTTGAAGATTTGTTTTTAATTTATTACTATTCAATTCAAGACCCTCTATTGGTGTTATTGGTGGATGATCTCCAGCATCCTTTTTACCCTTAGTTGGTTTAAACCTTCCACTTTTTATTAAATCCTGTGTAAATTTTCCATAGTCTGAGTGATTTTTAAACATTTCAATTAAATTTTTATGTGGAAAATCAGGTTTATAGACATCACTATCCGTTCTGGGATATGATATAATTTGATTGAGATAAAGATCATTCATAGTGCTTAAAGCTGTTTTAGCATTAATCCTTAAATTTTTGGTAAGTAAAATAAGAGCTTTATTTGTATTCAACGGAGTTGGAGGTCTTCTTTTCACTAAATTTTTATTATAATTTTCAATAATTGCAACTTTTTCATTCCTTATTTTTTCAGATATCTTCTTAGCATTTACCATATCATTTTTCTTAAATGGATTATTTTTATGTTGAGCGTTAAAGGTATCTTTTGCTGCAATCAAGATTGCTTCAATTGTTAGATATTTTTCTGGAGTGAAATCAAGTATCTGTTTTTCTCTTAAATATAAGAGAAATAATGTAGAAGTTTGAACTCTACCAATTGAAGTAAATTGTACGTTAAATGTCTTTAAGAGGTTTTTTAGTGTATTAGTTACTTCTCTTGTGGCAGAGAATCCAATAATAGCATCAATTATTGCTCTTGCTTCAGCAGCTGCACCCCAACTTATTTTGGGGGGGATTAAATTATTAAATTTTTTCAGAATCTCACTTTTTTGAAGTGTACTGAGCCAAAGCTGTGAAACATGAATATTGGGATTAACTTGTTTAGCATAAGGCATTGCATCAAAAAATCCTATGTTACAACCTTCAAAATCTGCATCACATCCGATTACAAGATGTGAACATAACTTTGCATATTTTTTAATAGCAGTTATATATGGATTCCCATACTTTAATGGTACTTTCTTTATTGATGAGGGATTTGTAATTATTTCTCTTGGATTTGAGTTAGCCCAACTTTTAAATTTCTCTGTATTTTTATATGAAAGTATATGTCCTCTTAATGGTAGCACATAAATATTCTTAGAAGGAATATATTGAACTGTAATAAATTTAGTTTCCTTTATAGGTTTAGTTTGTCCTAAAGCCGCAGCTATCGCTTTTGCTGCTTGTGACTTTTCTGCAATGATTAGAGTGGACATTTCTTTAATATAGATAAAATGATTTATCCTTATTTATTTTAATAACAATTGCTTAATATTTAAATAAAAAATCAATTAAGATCAGAGAGAGTCTTAATTTCTTATTGATACTTTAAATTAAAACATAGAGAATTATTAGTTTAAAGAGAATTTTGAAGAGTATGAAGAGGAGGCAAGAAAAGAGAGACAAGAGTCTGTTGACCGGATTGTTGTAAGGAAAAAATGCACACCGAAGCAGGTTCTAGCTATTCAATTGTTTATTGAGTACAGATTGATTGAAGGGGCAGCTAGTTTAGCAAACATGAAGGTACCTGATTTTATGGATCTTTTGCAAGAATTAGGAATCTCTTTGGCCTAGCACTAAACGATCCTCTACTGTAACTGACAGCGGATCGTGGAGATGACCTTGGAAGAACTGAGCTAGGTTTTCAAAACTCAATTTTTGGAGAAAAAACGATCAGCAATATCTCAGGATAGGATCAAAGGGGATGTAATGGGGACAAGGAACCTAGCCCCGAAGGCACTACTACATTATTATGATCAGAGCTATCATTGTGACTTTAGATTCTTTCATTGGTATTTTTTGATAAACATTCCCCACGCGGAGTGGGGGGTAACAAGGAAGAAAGAAGATATGAAAAAAAGGGGAAAAAATTATGAGAAAAATTGTATCAAGAGTTCGGCTGTTTCTTTGGGTTTTTCTAGAGGTAAAAAATGATCTGAATCGGGAATTTTGATTAATTCCGTATTTACCACCTCTTGATGGAACTTTTCCGCAGTAGAAATCGGCTGGAACTGATCTTTTTCACCCCAGATAAGTAATTTAGGTTTTTTTAATTGTTTCAGTTCTTCCATGAGCTCCATTGTGTGATTAGTGTTTAAAGCCGAGGCATTTCTAATAAGACTTAATTTTCCTTCTTCTGTGGAGTAGGGTTTCATCCATCCTTCAAGCATTTCAGGGGTAGCTATTTCTTTGTGGAAAATACCTGCGGGTAATCTTTGAATGAATTTTTTGGCTAATTCGTCCCCTTTATTCCTGTAATGTTGTTTGGGATTGCCCAAACTTACCATCGGATCAGCAGGCCAACTATCATACAGTACAGAATCCATTAAAACTAACTTCTGGACTCGTGTCTGGTTGTCAATCGTGAACCTTTGGGCTACTGCGCCGCCAATATCGTGGCCAACCACAAAAAGCTCTTCTATTCCCAATTGGTCAACGAGTTTTGTAAGGATGTCAGACTGAACTTTAATCGAACGATCAAAACAATCTCTTTTGTCAGAATACCCATATCCCACAAGGTCAGGTATGATTAACGTAAAATGCTTCGACAGCAACTCAATAGTATCTTTCCATAAATAGCCCCACACTGGGATCCCATGAATCAAGAGTACCGAAGGGCCTTCACCGATTGCCACATAACTGACCTTCAGTTTGTTGATTTCCGTTATCGTTTGCAATTTTCTAAATTCTTCAAAATTCATTTTTGCACGAAGTGTTTTCATATGATCATCTTACAGATATCTTTGATTAAGACTTCATTTTCTAAATTGATATTTAAAATTGTGTGTAATATTTACATTATAAATTTTTTCATTTTAAAAAGTATCCTTTTTTGTAAAACATTTCGATTATGGAGGTTATAAAACTTATTTAGATATTTCAGTTAAGAATGTATTTTCCTAATCTTTCATATATTTAAAGCACTTCTGTAATATACCGTTCCACATATTCCGCAGAAATATTGACCATCAATGACTATTGCTTTCTCAGCTAGGATCTGTTTACCGCAATTTTTCACGCAACATTCTACCATTTTTTCAACGTTATTGGAGTGATTTTCGTTAGACATTATGTTCAAAAATTTCCTAATTGAAATGGGGCTTCGCTGTAGACAAGAGGGAGTAATCCTCAACTTTACTACCAATGGCACGATTTTTCTGGAGATGTCTGATAATGAAATCTATGAAGTCCTTAAAAATATAACCATGATTTCGATTAGCTTTGATTATTTTAAGTGGGGGAATAGTACGGAGAATTATGCTAAACTCATTCATCGCATAAAAAGAATAATGAAGTGTAAAGAAGATTTCACATTACCTTCTCAGCGAAAATCTTTGTGCGATCTTTAAAATCGGGACCCATAACTGCCATAGTTACTATTTTTTTAACACCTAAATCCTCTAATGTAGCGAATTTTTCTTTGATATCTTCAGGAAATCCAATGAACGAATTCATCATTTGTCGTTGATTAGAGACTTTTTCCAGCTCTTCTTGAGTATTTACTAATATAACAGGGTATGATATAGAAATTTCGAACTCAGAAGGATCACGATTATATTTCTTTAATTTATCTTTAATAATTGAAATTCTTTCTGGGAAATCTTCCTCTTTCAAATCATACATATAGTTTATTCCATCTGCTTCTCTACAGGCTATATCAGTTATCCTTAATCCAGCAGCACCTGCACCCAAAACAATTTGGGGATAAGGTTTTTGGACAGGCTTAGGATTATTTATAATTCTCTTTACCGTATAAAACCTGCCTTCTAAGGTAAATTTATCTTCTGTAAACATCTTCTTATAGATTGTAAGAGCCTCTTCAAGCTGAGATACTCTTACACCAGCTTTCGGAAAGGGATATCCGTATTGGCGATATTCTGGCTTATTCCATCCCGCTCCGATCCACATCAATACTCTGCCGTTAGAAATATGATCCAATGTTGATATTATTTTAGCTAACAAACCAGGATTTCTGAAAGAATTACATAAGACAGCAAAACCTAATTTTAATTTTTTAGTCTCTATGGCAAATGCACTCAATAAAGTTGTTGCTTCAAACCATGGATCTTCTTTTTTCATCTGACCGATGAGGTGATCAGGCATATGAATTGAATCAAATCCTAACTCTTCTGTTAATAAAGCAGTTTCTCTTAGTTTTTCATAACTCCTTGAAGGCATAACAAATCTTCCAAATTTCATAATAGTGATAATAGGGAAATTCTTTTAAATATTGATATTCGTAAAAAGAAAAAGGAGAATTGTTAGTACATTATAAGAGGATTATTGATTAAAAATCCTTTATAGCTAAAAAATAGGGTTACTCTCGTTTTCCACATAAGAAGCGTAATTACTGACGTATTTAAGAGCATCATCTGGTGCAATTATAACAGCCAACCCTTCATGATCTTTGGCGTATTCCAAAGCAACAGAAAGAATTGCCCCTGTCGAAGGTCCCACTAAAATGCCATTTTTTCTTGCTAATTTGATTCCAGTTCGATAAGCATCGTCATCGCTAACATCGCAAATTTCATCTATTACCGATGAATCTAAAATAGTTGGTTTTAATTCATCCGGAAGACCAGTAATCCTTTTCATGCCAGGTATATTATGAGTAGGGACTTTCTTTATTGATGAGGGATTTGTAATGATTTCTCTTGGATTTGATTTAGCCCAACTTTTAAATTCCTCTGTGTTTTTATATGAAAGTATATGTCCTCTTAATGGTAGCACATAAATATTCTTAGAAGGAATATGTTGAACAGTAATAAATTTCGATTCCTTTATTGGATTAGATTGTCCTAAAGCCGCAGCTATTGCTTTTGCTGCTTGTGACTTTTCTGCTATTATTAGAGTGGACATTTCTTTAATATAGATAAAATGATTTATTCTTAATTATCTTAATAACAATTGCTTAATATTTAAATAAAAAATCAATTAAGATCAGAGAGAGTCTTAATTTCTTATTGATACTTTAAATTAAAACATAGAGAATTATTAGTAAGGAATAGTAAATGAAAATGTCGTTCCTTCATTATGACCATCTGAAGTTGCCCAAATTTTTCCTCCATGAGCTTCCACAAATCCTTTTGAGATAAAAAGACCTATACCAGTACCTTTCATATAATTTTCTCCACTGTATTCCCTTACTGTCTGAAATTTCTGGAATAATTTTCCCAGTTCGTCAGCTTTTAATCCTATACCATTATCTTTTACTTTAAATAAATAATTACCATCCTCTTTCTGATCCGCAGATATTTCAATCGTTCCATTTTTAGGTGAAAATTTTACTGCATTTGATAATAAATTAGATATTATCTCGAAAAATCGCTCGGCATCAATGTTTAGTATTATTTCCTCATCAACGTTTATAACTAAGTTGTGGTTCTTATCTTGAATAATATAGGATAATTCATCTATACAATTATTAATTATTTTTTTAATGTTCATTGGATGTTTAACTAATTCAATTTTTTTAGATTCAATTTTCATAACATCCAAAAGTTGGTCCATTAAATTCTGTAAGCGCTTAATGTTTTTCTGAACAATATTTAGATCTTGTTTAATTTCAGGAGTTATTTCATTCAATCTATCCTCGTGCTTAGTAAGAATATATTCGGTATATCCAGAAATTGAGATAAGAGGAGTTTTTAATTCGTGGGCGGCCATTGTAATAAAATCATTTTTTATCTCATCAAGTTTTTTTAATTCAATGTTTTGTTCTCTCAATTTTTTCTCAGAATCTCTTAATTTTTCTTCTGCTTCCTTGCGGTCTGAAATATCTAATATCATAGATAAGTGTGCCAATTTTCCTTTAAAATTTATAGGTTTAGTAGAAGAATCAACCCACTTTACCTTTCCAGACTTCGTAATTATTCTAAAAGAAAAAAATGGAGAAAGTTCAGAATTATCTACTAATCTTTTTTTGAGCCGTTCAACAGCATAATCTCGATCGTCGGGATGGATTTTATTCATAAATTCCCTTATTGTCCATTTCATGATTTCTTCATTGGTAAGTTCGTATATATTTGACATAGCTTCATTAAAATATTTAAATTCATTGTCTTGAGTAATGAATATTCCCATAAGTGAATTCTCAGTAATAGTTCTAAATTTTTCTTCAGATTCCTTTAATTTGTTTTCAGCCTTTTTTCTGATGCTAATATCTTGTAGAATTGATTGGATAAAGATATTATTGTCCATTTTAAATATCGTATTTTGAAAATTTATCCATACGGGTTTACCATCATTCCTAATTATTTGAAATTCGTTAGGTTTCAGTAAATCTTGTTCAAGAAGTTGATCATATCTATCTTTAAAGATATAAGCAAGTGAAGCATCTTGAGTTTTCATATAATTTTGTCCCATTAAATTCTTTCTACTAATACCAAATATATCTTCTGTAGCTGTATTACAGTCTACTATATTTCCTTTTTCATCACTTAATATTATTGCATTTGGAGAATTTGCAAATAGTAATCTATATTTTTCTTCTGATTCTCTTAATTTTTGTTCAGTTTTCTTTCGCTCAGTTATATCTCTTCCTACTACAAGAATTTTTTTTTCATTTAAATTATCATAAAACGTTTTCCCGTTCATTTCAGCCCATAGATAATTACCATCTTTTTTTTTTATTCTGACTTCAAATGTAGCTTCACCTCTGTCGAGTATTTCGTTTGTTTTACCTAATACTATCTGTAAATCTTCAGGATGTAACAAATCGAGTCGTCTCTTGCCAATAAATTCTGCCATATTATAGCCTAAAGTTTCTTCAAAAACTTTATTTACGAATTCATAGTTAAAATCTAAATCTGCAACACCAATAAAATCGTTAACATTTTCAGTAATTAGTTGGTAATTTTCTTTTGATGATTTTAATTGCTCAGTTCTCTTCTCAACAAGATGTTCCAATTCCTCATTTAGAAGTTTTAGTTTTTCTTCAGACTCTTTAATTTTTAATTCATTTTTTTTACGATCTGTTATGTCTTTAATAAAAACTTGAATTAAAGTTTCATTACCAAGATTTACAAAAGAGGTTTCAAAAGTTAACCAAAAATTTTTTCCGTCTTTCCTAGTTACTTCAACTTCGATTGGATCTATATATCCCTGCTTAAGCAAAAGTTTAAATCTCTCAATAAATGTTTCTTCTAACTCTTTTATGTTTATTTTTCCTCCTTCTTGTATAATTAATTGTAGATTATCTCGAAAATTCTTGCCAATTAAATCATCTCTTGTAACTACTGATAAGAATTTGTTCATCGTGATATTACAATCAATTACAACTCCTTTTAGATTTACTAGCCAGATACCATAAGGAGTACTGTTAAATAAATGACGATATTTTGCTTCAGATTCTTTTAAATTATGTTCTGATTCAAGAAATTTTTGTTTTGCTAATTTCTGTTCAGTGATATCACTCCAGTAACCAATAGTTTCAATAGGGACTCCATTTTCATCTTCAATTAAATTAACCTCATCACGCATCCAATGATAGGTCCCATCTTTAAATTTAAAACGATACTCATGGTAGTGATAATTTTTTTCAAACAATTCTGCAAGCCCTGTTTTAATTCTTTCTTTATCGTCTGGATGAATATGATTGAGCCAAAATTTTATATCACTCGTAAACTCCTCTGGGTTATAACCAGTTAGAATCTTTAAATTTTCACTAATAAAAGTTGCTCCGTAATTATCTGATACCTCTGAAGTGTAAATTATAGCGGGACTAGATGATACTAAATGTCTGAATTTTGCTTCTGAGTCTTCCAACTTTTGTACAGCTAATTTCTTCTCTGAAACGTCTATTAAAGCTACTAAATCAGCAAGATATCCTTCATATGAGATTGTTTTTGAGAATATTTCTAACCATATTATCTCACCTGACTTTTTAACACCTCGAAATTGATAATGATTAATTACATCCTTCTTACCTAACTGCTTTTTTCTTGCTTGATCCGCAGCAAAAGATAAATCATCTGGATGTGTAAGTTTTTGATATTCCAATTCCGGCCAACTTAGGAGTTCGTCTACACCATACCCATATATCTTAGCAAATTCTTTGTTGACATACTTAAATACTTCATTTTGTAGAATGCCTATGCCCATCAATGATTGTTCGCCTATTGTTCTGAACATTTCTTCTGATTCTTTTAATTGTTGTTCTGCAAAGTTTCGATCTGTAATATTATCTAATGTAACTAATATACCAACGACATCGCCATCTAAATCATGAAGGGGAATCCGATTTATATCAAACCAAAATTTAACACCCTTTTTGTTTTGCCATGATTCAACCATATGAATTTCAGGAGCATTAGATTCCAAAACTCTTGAATCATTCATATATAAGGATAGTGCATATTCTTCACCCCACTTTAAATCAAAATCTTTTTTACCTAAGAGATCCTCCTCATTTTCAATGTCTAAAAGGTCCAGGAAATTGTTATTACAACCAAGATAGGTTAAATTTTTATCCTTCCAAGCAATGTATTGGGGGATATTATCCATAATTAGTTTCAACATTTCTTGAGATTCTTGATAAATTGCTACAGCTTGCTTTGGTTGAAGCATTTTCCAAAAACGAATTTCAGTCAAATTATCGAGCATTTCTTTAAATTTATCTTCATTTGTACTGTGAGATTTCGCAAAATATCGATGTTTAAAAAATTCTTTCCCCACTAATATAATCTTTTTGTTCCCTAAAGTATCATAAAATGTTTGTCCATCTATTTTAATCCAGATATACTCTCCATTCTTACACTTTAATCTTGTTTTCCCCTCAAATATACCATTTTTTAATAGTTTTCTTAGTTCTCTATTTGCTTTTTTGCGGTCTTTAGGATGTATTGTTTCTAATAAAGATTTTCCGGTTAAGTCCATGTCATCATACCCTGTTATTGTTTTGTGAGCATCATCATTTATGATTTCTATTTCAAACTTATCATTTGTGATAACAACTAAGTCTGAAATATTTTCCAAAATAAATTTTATAACTTCATCCGTTTTAACATTCAACAAGTTCTCTAAATCAACTACCATATGATTCCCCTTATTTTTTAAATCTAATGCTACCGATTACAGAATAGCATACATTTAATTGAATTTTATAATATTGGCAATAAAATAATGTTTATATTTTATCATTTTTGTAATAAAAACTTATTTAAAAAAAAAAATCTCGAAATTCTTAATATAAGAGATATTTAAAATGAATCTCTATGTGAAAAAAAAGAGTCTAGACAATTTAGTTCCTCTAATTTAAGTTAAAATTTATTTTACAAGTTATATAATTTCATATATTAACAAATTTTAATATTAAAAAAATTGAAAATATAATCAAGCTGATTAAGAAATGATTAGTCCTCCATATAGTTTAAGATGTGAGTTTCTAGAAAATCCTATAGAAATAGATACTCCTAATCCTCGGCTATCTTGGCTTTTACGCCATGATAAAAGAGCCATGAAGCAAATTGCTTACCAAATTATAGTTTCATCAAAAAAAGAATTCTCTAAATTGGAAAATGGAGATTTGTGGGATAGTGGAAAAGTTGAAACTGAAAATTTTATTAATATCGAATATAATGGCAAGAGGCTAGAGAGCAATAAAAGATATTATTGGAGAGTAAAATGGTGGGATAACAATAATAATGTTAGTGAATTTAGTGATGTTGGGAAATTTGGGACTGCTTTTTTAGATGAATCAGATTGGAAAGCGAATTGGATAACAAGAAAAGAATTTACAAATAAAAGTGAAAAACGGAAATTTCAATATAAATCAGGATTCCATGGATTTCTCGGTATGGTTAGGGAATACTATGGAATTTATTTGCGGAAAGAATTTGAAGTTTCTAAAAATATTCAATACGCGAAACTTTATATCTGTGGATTAGGGCATTATGAACTTAGAATTAATGGAAAAAAGATAGGCGACAGAATATTAGATCCTGGATGGACAGATTACAATAAAATCGCACTTTATTCAACTTTTGATGTAACTGATTCTCTAAAGGAAAATAATGCCATTGGAGTTATTATAGGAAATGGTCGATATCTTGAAAAGCATAAGCTTGATTTTCCTAAACTTATACTACAACTTCTCATCCAATATGAGGATGGTACTAATGATGTCATATGTTCTGATAAAACTTGGAAAATTTCTCAAGGACCAATTTTAGAAAATGGAATTTATTATGGCGAGAAATATGATGCTAGATTAGAAATACCAGGATGGGATAAACCTAATTATGATGAATCTTCTTGGGAAAATATTGTAATTGTTAATGGTCCAAAATTAGCTTCTCAATTAATACAACCTATTAGAATTTCTAAAGTTATTAAACCTAAGAAATTATATAGTACGAGTCCCGGGGTATATATTTATGACTTTGGTCAAAATTTTACAGGATTTATTCGTTTAAAAGTAGCTGGACCAAATGGAGCAGAAATTAAAATTAGACATTCAGAGATAATATTTGATGATGGAAATTTAAATATGGCCACTATTCGTAGTGCGAATGCTACAGACATTTATATCTTAAAGGGTATAGGTGAAGAAGTTTTTGAACCGCATTTTACTTATCATGGTTTTAGATATGTTGAAATAACAGGCTTCCCAGGGGTTCCTACATTAGAAAGTATTGAAGGTCTCTTTTTTCATTCTGATGTTCCTAAAATCGGTGATTTTTTCTGCTCTAATGATCTTATCAATAAAATTCATACAAATATCATTTGGGGTCAATTAAGTAATTTTATGAGCATACCGACCGATTGTCCACAAAGAGATGAAAGACATGGTTGGATGGGAGATGCTCAATTAACTGTAGAAGAGGCAACTTTTAATTTTGACACAATAAGATTTTATACTAAATTTCTTCGAGATATTAAATTGTGTCAAAAAGAGGATGGAGCTCTTTCAGATGTAGTCCCCCCTTATTGGGCATTTTATCCTGCAGATCCCGCATGGGGTACAGCTTATATTACTATTGCTTGGAATATGTATTGGTATTACAAAGATACAAGAATTCTAAGTGAACATTATGAATCTATGAAAAATTATGTTAATTTTCTAGAAAGAAATACAGAAGGAAATATCTTATATAAATTTGGTAAATATGGAGATTGGTGTGGGATTGGGAGTATAGTTTCAAGGAAAACACCAATTGAACAAGTTTGTACTTGGTATTATTACCATGACACTCTTTTCCTTTCCAAAATAGCACAAATTTTAGAGAAAGATAGTGAATACAATAAATTGTCAGAAAGAGCTGAAAAAATAAAGGAAGCATATAATAACAAATTTCTATCAGAAGGTGCTTACGTCATCCCTAAATTATCTACTACTGATAGGACAATCAGTCAAACCTCTAACATCCTTCCCTTATATTTGAATATGGTACCGGAAGATAAAAGAAAGAGAGTATTTTCGACGTTGCTCCATTGTATAATCGAGGATCATGATTACCACCTTGATACTGGAATAGTAGGAACTAGATACCTATGGGATGTACTGTCAGAAAATAATCATTCGGATGTGGCCTATAAAATTATAACTCAAAAAAGCTACCCTGGATATGGTTATATGATTAAGGAAGGAGCAACGACTCTATGGGAAAGATGGGAAAAACTCGATGGAAGTGGAATGAATTCTCATAATCATATAATGTTAGGTAGTGTTGATACATATTTTTTCAAAACTTTGGCAGGAATTTCATCTCCCGAACCTTGCTGGAAAATAATTAGAATTAAGCCGTTTATCCCTTCTGATTTAAAGTATGCAACTGGATCTTTGAATACAATTAAGGGATTTATATATAGTTCTTGGGAAATAAATGGAGGCAATTTAGAGATGAAAATCCATATACCTGTTGGCTCTATTTCGGAAGTGTGGATCCCTACTAATAGTGATCAGTCAGAGATTAAGGAAGGTGAATCAATAATTTGGCAGAATGGGAAACCAGCTGAAAAAGTTGGAGGAATAGGATATAAGGAAATTAAGGATAATTACGTAATATTCTCTGTTGGATCTGGTCATTACGAATTTTCAATTTCATAAAATAAATTTTAATTGACATCAACAGCTTCAGGAATCAATATAATAAAGTTACTACCTTTAGTGTAATCTCCTTTAACTTTATCTTCAACCCAAATTTTCCCATTATATTTCTTTATTATCTTTTTTACAAGCGATAATCCAACACCCATTCCTTTCCCGCCTTTATGCTCTCTTTCATATTTTTTAAAGATCGAATTTTTTCTCTCGTCTGCTACGCCTATTCCATTATCCTTAAATTCCATTTTAATATATTTTATTTCTTCAATCATTATTCTAGAAATATCTATGGAAATCTCCAAATTTTCATTACTGTTATACTTTACTGCGTTGTTTAGGATATTATCAAATGCTTGCTGCACAAGAAAGTTAGCTTGAACCGTAAAATCTTCATTTAACGAGTTAATCTGAATATCAATCTCTCTGGCTATGTACACTTTTTGTATGTACTCAATTGAATTTTTTAATAGGTTATTAATCTTAATTGGTTCAACGGATAAATCTTGGTCCTCCAAATTTGATAATGTATGAATATTGGTTATCAATTTAGCTCCCCTCATAACTTGTTTAGTAATGATCTGTGAAATTGCATTGACATCTTTTTTTTTTTCAGAATCAGAAAGATAATACTTAATAAGTTCTGCAGATGAATTGATAGTGTGAAGTATGTTATTTATATCATGGGCAAAAAGATCTTTATAATAATTTGCGCGCTTATAGGCTTTGCGATACTTCTTTTCAGACTCTTTTAATTTTCTTTCAGCTTCCTTTCTTTCGCTAATATCTCGTGTGATACCAATAAGTCCAATCCCTTTATCATTTTCATCCCGTAACCACGTAATAATTAATTCTATATCAACAATTGTACCATTTTTATGTACTTGTTGAATTTCAATCTTACGTACTCTGTCTTTATTTTCTGTTCCTCGTTTCTCTAACTCCATTTCTTCTTTAAAAGCTTCAATTAAAACTTTTATTGAATCAGGAGTAGTAAATTTATGAAATCCCAAATTTATTGATTCCTCATCAGTATAACCAAGGAGTTTTATGCATGTGGGACTTATATAAGTAAATTTTAAATTCATATCAACTGTCCATATTATATCTTTAGCGTTTTCCGAAATTAATCGATATCGTTCTTCAGATTCTTTCAATTTTCTTTCAGCTTTTTTTCGTGCTGAAATATTACGCGAGAGTCCTATTATTCCGATAGCCTTATTATCATCATCGCGTAAAAATGTCATTGATATTTCAACATCAATAATATTTCCATTTTTATGTATTTGTTGTATCTCAACCCTTCGAGACCTAGTTAAATCCTTATCTTCTTGTTTTTCTATTGCTAATTCTTCTTTGTATAATTCTGCTAGAACTCTTATGGATGCTGGAGTGGTAGTTTTTTGAGTCGACATACCCATCAATTCTTCAGGAGTATAACCAAGCATTTCAAATGAAGCAGGAGAAGCAAATGTTTGTTTTAAATTCATATCCATTATAAAAACAGCTTCTTTTGAATTATCTGTAATTAACCGATATCTTTTTTCTGATTCTTTTAATTTTTGTTCTGCTAATATACGTTCAGTTATAATCCTTGAAATCAGTAGGGCTTTCTCTTTTCCATCTTTGTCCGTAAATCTTTTTCCTCTAATTTCAAGCCAGTCATAATTTCCTTCTTTATTTTGCGATCTCACTATGCCCGTTCCTTCGCCAACTTCAAAACTTTTTTTAAAAGTTTTAATGGCCATATCTAAATCATCGGGATGGATGGATTTTAATGCATTTTTTCCAATTCTATCATTTTCTGTAAAGCCTCTTAATTTCTTGTGAACATTTTCATTCCTCCATTCAAATTCAAGGTTCTCATTTACAATAACTATTAGATCATTCGCGTTTTCAGTAATTAAGCGATATCTTTTTTCTGATTCTTTTAATTTTTGTTCTGCTTTTTTACGTTCGGAAATATTTCTCGAGAGCACTAAAGCTTTTAACTCACCACTACTATCAATATAGGTTCTACCTTTTGCGTCAATCCAAATCCAATGTCCATCTTTATGTTTAAATCTTAATTCTGCTGCTCCATAACCTGTTTGAAAACCATCCTTAAATATTTTTGCGGTAAGTTCAAGATCCTCGGGATGGATAAACTGTAATGCAGATTTTCCAATGATATCGTTTTTTGTATAACCTAAGTCCCGTTTAAAAGCTTGTTCATTAATGTACTCGTACTTAAGTTTAGTATTAACGATACCGATTAAATCATAAGCATTCTCTGATATTAGCCTATATTTTTCCTCGGATTCCTTTAATTTCTGCTCTGCTAGTTTAGTTTCAGAGATATCCCGTACCACCCCGTAAAACCTCCCGTTATCCATATAAGCTCCTTTAGCTGAAGCATAAACATAATGACCGTCTTTATGTAAAGTTCTATATTCTACAGACAGATTTGATCTTGTTTCAAAACCTTCTTTCAGAATCTTTGCTACTCTTGGAAGATCTTCTGGATGAATAAACTTATGAATTCGTTTACCTCTAATTTCATCAAATGTGAATCCAAACATATCATGAAGTTGAGGGCTGGCGTAGGTGAATTTGCCTTTTAAGTCTACTTCTAATAATAAATCAGAAATACTGTTAACTAAATCTCGATATTTTTCTTCCGATTTTTTCAGCTTTTCTTCTGCTTTTTTTCTCTCGGTAATATCAGAAATTACATGGACAGCTCCACTAAGACGACTCTCGTCATCCAGAATGGGATTTGCAGAAATCTGAAACCATTTATCTCCAATCTGAGCAATGGAGGATTCTGTGTTGCCCGTTATTTTCATACGCTTGACAGGACACCAATCTACAGGTTCGGATGTACCATGAACAACTTCCCAACAAGGACGGCCAATAATTCCGTGATAATTAGACTTACCCAATATTTCTAAGGTAGCTTTATTACATTGAACAATTCTATTTTCTAAATCAAGTAGAATAACAGAATCACTCATAGCATTGAATGTTGTGGCCCAATAGTGAGCTGCTTGCTTTAAGGCAATCTCAGCTTGCTTTCGCTCTGTGATATCTTGGATTATGAATTGAAGCATTTTTTTATTATTGAGTTCTATCAA
>Ga0114923_10001138_pt1 | contig 18776 bp, 16 predicted proteins | sample SumtaG_FD_89578 | JGI IMG/M metagenome (GOLD analysis project Ga0114923, IMG submission 89578) | Deep subsurface microbial communities from Indian Ocean to uncover new lineages of life (NeLLi) - Sumatra_00157 metaG | ecosystem: Environmental > Aquatic > Marine > Oceanic > Sediment | place: near...
ATGCGGCAGGCGGATAGCTAACAATTAATATTGAAGGAAGAGGAGAGATTAGGTTGCAGTATCAGAAACCTGTAATCAGGCAGGAACAGCGCTTAAAGATGACTCCACAGTTATATCAGGCAATCAAGATAATGGCGCTGCCTTTGCAGGAGCTTAGAACATCCATTCAGGATGAGCTGGAGAGGAATCCGGCCCTGGAGCTGATAGAGGATAATTCTTTGGTCTCACTGGATGAAAAAGCCGGGGAGATCAGGGATGATTATGATTTTTTCGACAATTCATCTGATCCCGGGTATAACCTAAGAAAAAGAGATAACACAGAGGACAGCAAGCGAAATTTCATTGAGGGGGTCTTAACCCGTGTCGAATCCCTGCATGATCATTTGCTCTGGCAATTGCGGCTACAGCCCATCAAAGAGGAATATTACCGGATAGGAGAACTCTTAATCCTGAATCTTGATGACAATGGTTTCCATATTGAACCCCCCGAAAGTCTGATTAAAGAGAGTGAGCTGAAAATCCTGGAAGAAATGAAAGCCTTGATCAGCAAGTTTGATCCGGTGGGAGTATGTACCGGGGATTATCAGGAAGCCCTGTTAATACAAATTGAGAACCATGCTAAAGCCCTGCCCGGCAGCTATGAAGTCATAAAACTCCATCTCAAGCTGCTGGAAAAAGGAAAGTATAAAGATATCTCCAGAGCTATGCATAAGAGTGAAGAAGAGATTATGGAGATCCTGGAGTTTATCAGAAAACTGGATCCTCTGCCGGGAAGGAACTACTCTGTTGAGCCTGTCCGCCATGTGATACCGGATGTAATGGTTAAATTAAAGGATGGGGAGTTCGTTTTAATACTCAATGACGAAGAGATACCCGTACTGGGTATAGATTCTTTTTATGCTGATTTCAAGGAGAAGAAGGAACAGGCAGGCAAAAAGGAGTTAAAGAATTTTGTGCAGAACAGCCTGCAGGATGCGCGCTGGTTTATCAAGAGCATTCACCAGCGCAATGATACTTTGCTTAAAGTCTGCCGGTCGATTATTGAGTTCCAGAGAGGCTTCTTTAGAAGGGGGTCCAAATATTTGGTCCCTTTAACCCTTAAAAATATTGCCGAGGAGATCGGGGTTCATGAAGCTACCGTGTCCCGGGTTACTAACGGCAAGTATGTTCAGACCGAGTGGGGGATATTTGAGTTGAAATACTTTTTTACCAATCCGGTTCCCGGAACCGGGGTGGCGGGCAGGCGCTTCTCCAAAGAAGGCGTGAAGCAAATGATCAAGGAAATTGTAGAGGCGGAGGGTAAAAATAAGAATTTTACTGATAAAATAATCATGGAAATTCTGAAAAGTAAAGGGGTTAATATCGCCAGAAGGACGATTGCTAAGTACAGGAAAGAATTAGATATAATGAGTTCTTACAGCAGGTGATATACCGGGAGCTTAAGAATTAATTTTGTATATTTCATTCTCTAAACTAAATTACAGGAGGTATTATGAATATTGAAATTAAGGGAATTCATCTTGAAGTAACCGAGGTCATGCGGGCCTATATTGAAAAGAAAATGCCGCGTTTAGATTTTGCCAGGGAATATGTTGTGGATATGCTCTTTACTTTAAGTAAAGAGGGAAGCAGTTTTAAAATTGAAGTTATGATCAATTTCCGTTGGGGAAATCCGACCCATGTGGGGCTGGAGGATTTTGATGTTTTTAAAGGGATCGATAAGATGTTTGATAAAATCGAAGTAAAAATAACCAGAGAAAAAAATAAAATTCAGGAACACAAGGGACTTGAGAGTGTGCGCACTACTGAAAATATAAAAGAGGAATTGGAGTCCTGATATTTTATGAACAAATTTACTGTTCTTGATTTATTACAGTTGGACCTCAAGGAACATGAGGCTTTAAAGCTGAAGTGCCTGGAGGGACGCGCCGGCTTAGTCCGAGAGATTAAAGTTCCGGAAATCAACCGGCCGGGTCTGGAGTTAAGCGGTTTCTATGAAAATTTTGCCTTTCAGCGCATTCAGATTTTCGGCAGAGGCGAGCATGCCTATCTTAAGAAACTTGAGCAGGAGGATAAAATCGATACCCTGGAAAAACTCTTTTCCTGTGAAATTCCCTGCTGTATTTTCAGTTGCGGGCTTGATCCGACTGCAGCATTTTCCTCTTTAGCCGGAGAATCCGGCTATCCTGTTCTTCAGACTGAGCTGGACTCATCGGAATTCACCACCCGCCTGATCCGGGTATTAAGCAATGTTTTTGCGCCTAAAAGCTCTATCCATGGTGTCTTAGTGGAAGTATTCGGGATTGGCATTCTAATACAGGGCGCCAGCGGTGTGGGAAAGAGTGAAGCTGCACTGGCCCTGGTTGAGAGGGGGCATCGGCTGGTTGCTGACGATGTAGTGGAAATTAGAAGGGTCAGCGGCAATATTTTAATGGGTAAGGGAGCAGGTGTTTCCAGCCATCATATGGAGATTCGCGGCCTGGGAATTATCAACATCACTCATCTTTTCGGTGTGGGGGCAATAAGGGATACGAAACAGATGCAGATGGTGGTCCAGCTTGAGGAGTGGGATTCAAGCAAAGCTTATGACCGTATCGGCGCTGAAGAGAATACAATTGAAATACTGGAGGTGAAGGTGCCCTGCCTGCTTATCCCGGTAAAACCGGGAAGAAATATTTCTATTCTTATTGAAACAGCGGCAATGAATGAAAGATTGAAGAAAATGGGATACTATTCGGCGAAGGAGTTTAATCGCAATGTAAGGCGCTGGCTGGAGAGTGAGAGTATTAGAGAAAGGTTCGTTGACGAGGTTTAAGCATCTATGGTTGAGCGAGATGTAGTCATTAAAAACCGTGCCGGTATGCATGCCCGTCCTGCCGCCCTGCTGGTGCAGACGGCGAATAAATACTCCAGTAATATCTATTTTGAAAAGGATTCAGAGCAGGTAAATGGAAAATCAATTATGGGTATTATAACCCTGGGGGCTACCTATAATACGGGGCTTAAGATTATTGCCGATGGCAAGGATGAGATAGAAGCTGTGGAAGCTTTGGCCGGACTCTTTGAAAATAAATTCGCGGAGGAATAAAACGCCAAGAATCATGCCGCTGATTCTTTCGTTTATGCTCTCAGGTAATGTCTCTTTATCTGCAGAAGAAGCACTTCTTACTGCCGCTGCAAGTGAGGGAAGGGTAATCGTTTCTGCAACCCTGTCCGGTGTTGAATTTGAACAGGTCTACTCCACATTCCGGAAAGGGCTGCTTGAGGAGGGTTTGAAAACCGAGATAAGCTATCAGTTTCGCCTTTACCGAAGGAATAAGGGTTTTTTCTCATTTCTGGGTGATAAGGTAATTACTGAAAAGAAAATCATAAAAACAGCATACCTGGATATCTATGAAAGGGTTTTCATTATTGAGGTCAATGAGGAAAAAAAGGTATTCTTATATGAAGAAGATTTTCTTAGAAGTTATTTTAAGGCAGAGGATGTTCAAATTGGGAGGTTGAGCAACGTGGAAAGCAAAGAACATTATGTTTTAGCCAGGATATCTTTTTCACCGGTAAGATTGGTGGAGCCTCTTAATATAATTTCTTTGTTTTATAAAAAGATTGCTGTGGTAACACGCTGGACAGAGGCAGAGATTAAAGTCCCGGCGCCAAAGGAGCAGAGGTTTTGAGGTATCATTCCGGAGGCACAACCTCCACAGGTCTGCTGGTTTTAATCCTGATCTTTATCCTGTTTACAGGATTGATTATTGTTTTCTTTCAGCAGTTTATCAGTAACCTGGCATATGCAGATTCCACCGCTAATGTTATTGTGGTCACTACCGCCATAGCTCTGCCGCTGATCCTGTTAGCTATAATAGTATTTCAGATAAGCAAGCTTGCCAGAGAAAGAGCAAGGCGTTTACCCGGAACGCGCTTTAAGACCCGGCTTCTCCTTTTTTTCGCTTTTATCGCCCTCTTTTCCTCGATTCCCCAGACACTTCTCTCCATTAATTTTATTAATTCTACTATTACTTTCTGGCTTGATGTACAGATAGGTGAGGCTCTTAAAGGTGGATTAAATATTTCTCTGGATTATTATGATGATAAAGTAGAGACTTTGAGAAATTTCGGCACCAGTTATCATCTGCGCACACTATTACAGGGTATGGAAAGGAATCCGGACAGGGTGTGGAGCAATATTAAGGACCTGAATTCGGATATTGATTTCATAGAGGTGTTTGACCACCTGGGACGCGAAGTATTCTTTCGCGGTTCGGTTGAGGGCAGGGTAACCGAGTTCAGTGCCATTCAGAGCTTTAACGGTTCTCTTCCTAAAGTGGACCGTGAAGGCTTCAGTATTCTGCGCCATCTCTCCCGCCACCGGATCGACGGTGAAGACTACGCGGTAGTAAGCGGAATTGTCCTGTCCGCAGGTTTTGCCAGCCAGGTCAGGAGCATATCGGAATCCCTGGAAACCTTTAACCAGCTCGGCAGATACAAGGACCTCTTTAAAAGGGTGATTGTTGTTTTTTACTTTATGTTTTCTTTTCCGGTTTTTCTGCTCTCAATACTGGTAAGTTTCCTGCTGGCGGATGAGGTAATCCAACCTATAGTGAACCTGGAGGAGGCAACCCGCCGGGTTGCAGAGGGGGATTTTACAGTTCGTATACTTTCACGTTCCAATGATGAGCTTTCAGTGCTGGTGAGTTCATTCAATAGAATGGTAGGAGAATTATCCGGATCCCGTAAAAAACTGCTTCAGGCAGAAAAGATCTCCGCCTGGCAGGAAATCGCTCAGCGTCTTGCCCATGAGATCAAGAACCCTCTTACTCCTATTAAATTGTCAGCCCAGCGAATCTTAAAAAAATACAACTACAACAAAGATGAGTTTGACCGTATCCTGGTACCGGCGATCACTGCCATAATTGAAGAGGTCGAGAATCTTGATAAAATGCTGATCGAGTTCAGGGAGTTTGCTCGTTTGCCCCTGCCGGCCTCTGAGCTGCTTAATCTAAAAAGTTTGGTCAAAGAGGTAGCGGCCATGTATCGGCAGCTTTCCAGTGGAGTCAGGGTCGATATTTCAGATATCCCCGAGGAGCTTGAGCTCTCTGTAGACCGTAATCAGATGAAACAGGTCTTTGCCAATCTCTTGAAAAATGCTATTCAAGCTATGACTGACGGCGGGGAAATAACCCTCAGCGCGGATATTGTTGAAAAAGAGGATAGAGCCTTCTGTAGAATATGGATTCGGGATACCGGTGAAGGCATTGATGAACAGGTGGGGGAAAACATTTTTCACCCCTATTTTACCACCAAAAAGGATGGAACCGGATTGGGCCTGGCTATTGTGGAGCGGGTGATCTTCGATCACAGCGGCACTATCCGCTTTGAAACCCAGAAAAATGTTGGCACAACCTTTATTATTGATCTGCCAATGGAGCTTTAAGTGAGTAATATCTTAGTAATTGATGATGAACAGGGCATTCGCACTGTACTGAAAGATGTATTCGAGGATGAGGGTCACCGGGCATTTCTCGCTGAGGATGGTTTTAAAGGGTTCCGGATCCTGGAAACTGATTCAATAGATCTGGTCATACTGGATGTCTGGCTGCCCAATATGGGGGGGATTGATGTTTTAAAAAGAATTAAAGAGGAGTATCCTGATATCGAGGTGGTAATTATCTCCGGACATGCCAATATCAAAGTAGCGGTGGATGCAGTAAAGCTTGGGGCTTTCGATTTTCTAGAAAAACCTCTTTCCCTGGATAAGACCATTACTGTTGTGGAAAATGCGCTCAAAATGGAAACCTTAAAGAAGGAGAATAGAAGTCTCAAGCGGACTTTGTTCATGGAAGACAGGATAGTCGGCTCCAGTAAAAAGATGACTGATATATATAAACTTATCGAGCAGAGTTCCCAATCGAATGCCCGCATTTTAATACTGGGGGATAACGGCACCGGCAAAGAGCTGGTTGCCCGTGAAATTCATCGGAGAAGCAGGAGAGCTGATGGCCCCTTTATTGAGCTTAACTGTGCCGCTATCCCTGATACCTTAATTGAGAGCGAGCTTTTCGGCCATGAAAAGGGCGCTTTCACCGATGCCCTGGGTCGACGTAAGGGTAAATTTGAATTGGCCCACAAAGGCACCATGTTCTTGGATGAGATTGCCGATATGTCTTTTGCTACTCAAGCCAAGGTATTGAGGGTGATCCAGGAGCTGAAATTTGAAAGGATCGGGGGAGAAGAGTCAATTGAGGTTGATGTACGGATTATTGCCGCTACTAACAAGGATATTGAAAAAGAGATCAGCGAGCGCCGCTTTCGCGAGGATCTCTATTTCCGTTTAAATGTAATTCCGATTTATGTACCACGCTTGCGTGAACGGATTGAAGATCTGGATGAGCTGATTCAATATTTCATGGTAAAATCCAAAAGGGCAGCGGATAATGATTCAAAAACTTTCTCAAAGGCGGCAATGGATATATTACGTAGTTACAGCTGGCCCGGAAACATTCGGGAGTTGAAAAATTTTATTGAAAGGGTTAATATTATGTCGGAAGAAAAGGTGATTTCTCCGCAAACTGTCAGGCTTAATCTCCGTGTTCTTAAAGGTTCGGAAGGAGATGAATTTTACAAACCTTTTACCGATATGAAGCTTAATGAAGCCAGGGATAAATTTGAAAGGGAAATGATCATCCTGAAATTAGCAGATAATGACAATAATATTTCACACACCAGTGAATCTTTAGGCATAACACCCTCCAGCCTGCATAACAAAGTCAGGAAGTTTGGAATAAAGATTAACAGGTTAACATGAAGGACCTTACTAAGAGACAGAAGGAAGTACTTAATTTCATCTCCGCTTTCATAAGAGAACATAAGTATCCGCCGACTTTTCGTGAAATCGCCGACAATTTCAGCATTACGGTAAAGGGGGGTTATGATCATATAAAGGCACTGGAGAAAAAGAAATATCTCCGTTGCATTATGAACCGTTCACGGGCTATCGAGGTGCTTTCACCCTCAGATGCCTATACAGAGGGGATTCAGGGAATTCCCCTGCTGGGTGCGGTTGCGGCGGGCAAGCCGCTTTTCGCAGAACAGAATTTTGAGGGTACCGTTGATTTACCTGAGAAATATCTTGGCAAGGGCAAGCATTTCGCCCTGAAGGTCAGGGGAGAAAGCATGATGGATGCCGGTATCCTGGAAGGGGATATTGCAATTGTCCGCCATCAAAATACGGCAGATAACGGCGATATAGTGGTAGCCCTGGTAGATGAAGCGGTAACCCTGAAAAGGTTTTTTCTGGAAAAGAACCGGGTCATGCTGAAGGCGGAGAACGCGGCTTTCCCTCCTATTTTTACTCAGAATGTGCGTATTTTGGGTAAATTAACCTTTCTTTTCAGAAATTATGACCAGTGATAATTCGGTATTTCTCCTGCTCGGTCCCGAAGAAGGGGAGAAGGAGAAATTTATTAAAAATCTTAAAGATAAGCTTTCCGCTGAAGGTAAGGAAATAGTGGAAGTGCACCGCTTCTACGGATTTGATGCTAAGATAGCCGATATTATCTCTATTCTGCAGAATGAGACTCTTTTCTCAGAAAATCGACTGGTAATCTTAAGCAATACGGAATTAATCACCAGAAAAGAAGATATTAACCTCATTACCGAATACTGCAGCAATCCGGCGAGTAAAGCCAGTTTTCTGCTTTTATCGGAAACCATTAAAGGTGTTAACAGCCGCATTGAGAAGGCAGTACCGAAAGATAACAGGAAAATATTCTGGGAGCTTTTTGAGAATCAGAAAAGAGGATGGATAGTTAATTTTTTCCGCCGGCAGGGTATGACTATCTCCTCCTCCGCGTGCACTGATCTTCTGGAAATAGTTGAGAATAATACCAAACAGCTCCGCCTGGAATGTGAACGATTGGTCCTCTTTTTCGGTAAGGGAGCGAAAATAGAATCAGAGGCAATAGAGAAGTATATCTACCACAGCAAAGAAGAAAATGTATTTACCTTATTCGATAAGGTGGCCCAGCGCAAGCTCGATTTTGCTCTCGAAGTTCTCCATAATCTGCTGCTGTCGCGCGAGAGTGAAGCTCTGCAAATTTTAAACGGGCTCTTAAGCCAGTTCAGGAAAGCAGCAGCTTTAAAGGGATTGATTGCCGGCAATTATACCCTGAGTGAAGCCTTTTCCCGTTTAAGGATAAAGAGCAAGCGAGTACAAAAGATATATATAGAAAGTGATAAAAACTACCAGGCAGCAGAGATTAAAGCTGTTATCATGCTGATTGCTGAATTTGAGGTCAGATTACGCTCTGTTAAGTCGAATCTTCAGGCCTTTTTGCTCAATCTTTTCCTTTACTATGTGATTGTGCGCGGCGGGAAAGGAGCCTGGAGAGGCGGGCCAGGATAGTTTTCGCCGGTTCGGTTCTTATTCCCAATAGCGAGGATATCTCTTCAGCCTTTGCTGCTGCGATGCTTTCCAGTGAGCCGAAATGCTTAAGAAGTAATTTGCTGCGCTGCGGACCTATGGACTCTATTCCCTCGAGAATTGAGGTGTTTACCTTTTTGTCTCTCATGGAGCGGTGGCGTGTGGTGGCAAAACGATGCGACTCATCCCTTACCCTCTGCAGCAGGCGCAGTGCCGGTGATGTCGGATCGAGAATAAGTGGCTCAGGATTTTGTGGCAGAAAGATCTGCTCTTCTCTCTTGGCCAGTCCGGCAACAGGGATTGAGGAGAGGCCCAGTCCATTTAAAATGGGTAAAGCCGCATTGAGCTGCCCTCTGCCGCCATCTATCAGAATAAGATCAGGCTTTTGCTGATTTTCATTCAGCAAACGACTGTAACGTCTAGCTATTACCTCTCTTATAGCCTGGTAATCATCAATTTTCCCTTTCAGGCTCCTGATCCTGAATTGCCGATAACCGCTCTTGTGAGGCAGCCCGCCGAGAAAAGTAACCATGGAGGCAACCGTATCTCTGCCCTCAAGGTGGGCTATGTCAAAGCCCTCTATTTTATTCGGCACAGCCGGCAAGTGCAGGGATTTCTGCAAAGCTTTCAGAAGCTGCCGCCGGTTATTCTCGCTCAAACTTAATTTTTCTACTGCCGTGCCTTGAGCCATGGCAACCAGGCGGGCATTCCTGCCCTTTTGCGGGTAGAGGATTTTGATTTTATTTCCGGTCAGCCGTGCCAGGAATTCGGTGTAAAGTTTGCTGTCAATTTTTTTCGGTAAATAGATAATTCCAGGCAGTTTTTCCATATTGCTGTAATATCTGGTTAAGAAATTGAGCAGAAGTTCTGAGTCAGGAGAATAATCCTCAAATAGGAAAGTTTCCCTGCCCACCAGTTTCCCGCCACGCATTTGCAGAATTACACCGCCGGCCAGGTAGTCTCTGCTTGAGAAACCAATGTAATCCCTGTCTTCGCTTATAAAATCAACCACCTTCTGTTCGGCGGCAAGTTCTTCTATTGCCCGTATCCGGTCTCTGTGCTTTCCAGCTTTTTCAAAATCGAGATTTTCGGAAGCCTGCTGCATGGTTGCGTCCAGTTCTCGAACCAATTTTTCAGTTTTGCCGGAAAGAAGCAGCTGCACCTTCTCAACCTGCTTTGAATAATCCTCTCCGCTTATTTTCGCGCAGCAGGGGGCGCTGCAGCGATTGATATGATAATTCAAACAGGGATTGGGCTTAAATTTCAATTTGCCCCTGCATTTTCGCAAAGGGAAAAGCTGATCAATCAGATTCAGGTACAGGTCTATCTGGTTAACCCGGGGGAAGGGACCATAATATTTTGAGCCGTCAAAGGTGATTGTCCGGGTCCTGAATACCCTGGGATAATCTTCGGCAGTCAATTTAATAACCGGGTAGGTTTTTCCATCTTTCAAATTGATATTGTATTTAGGTTTCCAGCGCTTTATAAGATTGTTCTCCAGCAGCAGGGCTTCGCACTCATTTTTGGTGATGATTGTTTCAATATCATATATCCGGCTTTGAAGATGGCGGGTTTTAATATCTTTAGTGGTGTTAAAGTAGGAGCGAATCCGTTTTTTCAGGCTTTTCGCCTTTCCGATGTAGATAATCCTGTTGCGGGCATTTTTCATAAGATAAACGCCGGGCTGGTCCGGAAGCTCTGTTATAAGGGAAGTAAGATTTGACTTAATTACTGGATTGCTCTTTGCTATCATGTTAATTAATTGGTATTCCGATTATAATTTATAGAAGAATCATGAAAAAAGGAATGAAATTAAGAGCTCTGTTAATTGTTTTTTCACTCTTCCTGCTTGTCCCGGCTTTTACCCTGGAAAGAACCATAACCCTGGGCAGGGGAGACAACTGGCAGGATTTGATTAGCCGGGAGTATCTGGATTATAAATCAGGACGCTGGGGCAGCCTCGACCTGGTTTTAGATGATTTTGAGTACCAGTCGTCGGACAAAACCGACCTATTGCTCCATTTTGATCTCTACCCGGTTGCAGATGCTGCCGGATTCTATAGCATCAAGGAAAATAATATTATTTTTTCCGAAGAGGTTAAGCGCTACGGTCGAGCCGGCGGCGGTTTTACCGGCAGGGATCAGGGTATCAGTCTGTCGCCCCTGGAGGGAGCGCTGTTTAAAGGTGGCAACATCTGGGATGATTTCACCATCGAATTCTGGCTTTATCCCATGATGCTCAATGATGGGGAAATTATAATCTCCTGGGAAGGGTTTGAGTGGGGCGCCTCCGGTAGGCGGCCCCAATCAATGAGAGTAGCTGTGTGCAGCAGGAAACTCCACTGGGAATTTGATAATTTTTTTATTTCCGCCGGCCGGAAACTTTTTTCTTATAATCTTTCAGGTATTACCCCTCTCCTGCCGAAAACCTGGCATCATCATTTGCTGCGTTTCAATAGCTCCGACGGAATGGTTGAATATCTGGTTGATGGAATCCCGGAGGCGGTTTTATATACTACTGAAAAAGAGGGAAACCGGGGCGATATAGCCCTTCCCCATATCGGGCGGGGCAGTAATGGACTTTTTACCATAGGGAAGAATTTTACCGGATTTCTGGATGAACTGCGAATATCCAGAGAGTTCGTAAAAAATACGGGATTAACACGCTATCGTCCTTTTTCCGGCAGGGCTGAAAGCCGGGTCTTTGATCTGGAATATACAGGAACCAGGATAAAACGTATTGAATCGATTTTTCAAAAACCGGGAAATTCGGCGATAAATTTCTATTATAAGGCCTCAGACTATTTTGAAAGGCAAAACAGGCTGGAAACTCCCTGGCAGCAGTTTGAGCCGGGTTCAGAATTAACCGGGGTCAGGGGAAGATACATTCAGGTGATGGTTGAGCTTTTTCCCGATGGCTCAAAAGAAGTGACACCCGAGGTCTCGGATATCAGGTTGATTTATGAACCCGATCTTCCTCCCGCTCCGCCTACCGAGTTACATGGCGTTGCCGGTAATGGCAACGCAACCCTGTACTGGAAGAGTGTCTATGAGGAGGATGTCAGCGGCTACCTAGTTTATTATGGTGATTCTCCGGGCCATTACCTGGGCGAGGGAAGTGACCAGGGGGAATCTCCGATTGATGCCGGAGATGTAACCCAACTTGAGATTACCGGGCTTGAGAATAACAGGCTTTACTACTTCACTGTTGTGGCATACGATTCTACAGAACCACCCCATAGAAGTCTTTTCTCACAGGAAATAAGCTTAAGGCCCTCCTGGTTATATAAATGAAATCAATGACCCCGCAGGAAATACTGACCAGGGCCAAAACGGCTTTTCGCATGGGTGATTACCAGGAAGCGGAGAAGCTGCTTGGTAAGATACTAAAGCTAACTCCTGATTTTCCGGCCGGGCAGAATCTTTTGGGCAGTGTATATGACCGGCTGGGCCGGTATGACCAGGCCATTGAACAATTCCGCCAGGTTATTGCAGTAGAAAAGGATTATACTGAAGCTCACAATAATCTTGGAGTAGCACTGAAGAATGTGGGGCGTTTTGAAGAAGCGATTTCAGCCTTTAAGAAAGCCCTGACCCTGGATCCGGAAAGAGCGGACATTCATTATAATCTGGGAAATGTCTATAAAAGAGTAGAAGATTATTCCCGTGCTATCGAGGAATTCAGCAAAGCAAGAGAGCTGAATCCTGATTTTGTGCCTACCTATAATAACCTGGGAACGATTTATGAAAAACTGGGCATGTATGATGATGCTGTAAGGATCTACCGGTTGGGGTTACAGGTCGATGAAAATCAAGCCAAAATACACTATAACCTGGGCATAGTATTGGAGAAAGCCGGAAATCTTTCTGAGGCTAAATTAGAGCTTGAGAATGTCGTTAAACTCGATCCCAGCTGGGTTGATGGCCATAATAATCTTGGTGTAGTGCTGCAGAAACTGGGAAAACATCGAGAAGCCATCGATGTTTTTAAGAAAATCCGGAAACTGGAACCTGATAATATCCAGGCCTGCAATAATTTAGGTGTAGTATACAGCCGCTTGAACAGAAATGACGAGGCAATTCAATGCTACCGGGAAGTATTACAGATAAACCCCACTTATACTCTGGCAGTTGCCAACCTGGGCTCTCTGCTGCAGGAGAATGAGCTGTATTCGGAAGCGCTCTCTGAGTACGAGAAGCTGGTGAAGCTGGAACCGGAAGACATTGAGGCCCGGTATAATTTCGGCAGTTCCCTTTTATATCTGGAAAGATATGAGGAAGCCGCAGAGCAATTTAAAGAGATCCTCAAACGTGATAAGCGCCATAGTAAGAGCCTGAGGGCTTTAGGCAAAGTGAATCATCTGCTGGGGAAGGTATCGCAGGCGGAAGAGTGCTATCAGAAACTTTCAGAGGTGTGCCCCGATAGTATGGAGCACCGCTTTGACCTGGCGGTATTGGCAAAAAAGAGGAAAGATTACCGGCAGGCCGAGCAGGAGATAAAGGATTATCTTGATAAAGATCCGCAAAACGAGCAAGCCAGGCTGCTTCTGGGCGAGATATATTTTGAACAATCGTTGATGAAACATGCGGCCCAGATTTTCCGGGATATCCTGGATGAGAATCCGGAGAGTATAGAGGCCCACTATTACCTTTCCCGAATATACCGCCAGGAGGGGGAAGTCGAGAAGGCCATGGCCTCACTGGAGCAGGTTATGACCCTCCAGGGAAGCGGTGGAAAAGGGGGTGATCTTGATAAATTTCGAGATACCCTTGAGCTTTATGAAGAGGCTATAGCCCAGTATAAGCCGCAGGTTAAGGAGGAATGGAAAAGGAGCCTGCAGAATCTTAAGGGCTATTCATTTGATACCAGGGAAAAAGAGGAAGAAGAATTAGAGTTCGACTCCCTGATACTGGATGCAGCCGGACAGCTGGAAGAGGATGCGGTTCCGATTATCAATATTGGTGACAGCGAGCCGGTTCTGGCCATTGAAGAAGAGGAGGAAATTCTTAAACTAGATGAGGCTTCAGAGGAGTGGGAAGAAGATGACAGCTCGGTTGATCTTGAGGATAATCGCCCACCTTCCCTGATTAACCTGCTCAGTGACCAGGATCTTTATGGAGACATGGGGGCGGCGGTTCCGCGCCAGGAGCCCTCTCAACCGCCGGCCGCAATGGAAGCTCCGGGAGGAGGGGCTAATGGTATTGCCGGTGAGAGCAATGAGTCCCGAGCAGAAGTTCCGGGCGGGGCTGCAGGACCTGAGAGAACCGGGTTGACCCCCGGAGGCGAATCCGCAATCGCCGAGTCACTCAAAGAATCGGTAAAAGCGCAGCAGCAGTTGGTGAGAAATCTGAATAGAAGGTCCCCGGAATATATCCTTCCCGTTCCCATGCAGGCGCCGGCAGTAGTACAGCTGCCGCCGGTAACGGCACAGCCGCCGCCGGCTGCAACCTATCCTGTGTTTGTGCCGCCTGCGCCGCCGGCTGCAACCTATCCTGTGTTTGTGCCGCCTGCGCCGCCGGCTGGAGCCACACCTGTGTTTGTGCCGCCGCCTCTTCCCACCGAAGCTGGAGCGGCTGAGGAACAGGAGAATTTGCCTCGTTTTGCCCGTGATGAGGCTGAGGAAATCGAAGAGCCGATTAAGGGCATGGGAATGGAGGGCAGGGGAATAGAGACGCCGGAGAGCCCTGAAGAAGAAGGAAAAGGTAAGGAAAGGCGCCGGGCGGAAAGACGAAGGGTCGAGCGGCGCAGCCGGGAACGGCGAGGCACAGGGGGCGAATCAGAATATTTAGAAGGCGGGGGTGAGGAACGGCGAAAAACTGAAAGGCGCGGTGAAGAAAAAAGGAAGGAGGATCGCCGTAAGGGAGACCGGCGGCAGACAGGAAAAGATGAGGGAGGCGCACGGCAGGAATTGAAAGATTATCTTGCCGGAGTGCGTAAAAAACTGGCAGAGAAAAAAAAAGAACAGGGTGCTAAAAACCCGGCGAAGCTTCTTGATTATCTTGGGAAACTCACCGATTATCTACCGGAGAGCAAGAAAAACGATTTCCGGCAGAGTGATGCCCATCTAAAAATGGAATACCTGAAATCAAGGCTCGCCGGTAAAGAGGGGTTGAAAGAGCGAATAGATAGAGATAAATTGCCGGTACCTACAAGAAAAAAGGACGGTACTGTGGTAAGCCGTGATAATATCAAGAAAACCTTTGCTTTTCTAAAGGATTTAACAGCTTTTCATCCGGATCGTGGCATTGGTAAGGCAATAGGCAAGAAGCTGGAAGCTATAATATCCAGAATCAGGAACTAAAAGGACTATGGAAAAAGAAAAAGCAATAAAGATTATTGAGAACTATATCAGTAGAATGCCTTCTATGCCCACTACTGTGGCAAAGGTTCTGAAAATATGTAATGATCCCCAGACATCCCCTGTTGATCTCAACCAGGTTATCAGTCTCGATCCGGTATTAATGGGTAAGGTTATGCGTTTGATCAACTCAGCGTACTATTCCCTGCCCAACCAGATAACTTCTTTAGTCAGAGCTATAATAATGCTGGGCCTTAATACGGTAAAAAACCTGGCCTTGAGCACTGCGGTACTGGGAAGCCTGGGAAAGGGCAGTGACTTCCAGGCCCTGAACATGGAGGGTTTCTGGAGACATTCTATTTGTGTCGGGGTTACGGCTAAATTAATTGCCAAACACCGAAGGGTAGATGCAAAACTGTGTGATGAGTATTTTATGGCCGGTTTGCTGCATGATCTGGGTAAAATCCCCTTAAACAACAGATTTGCCGATTTATATGTAAGGGCCATCGCCGTTACTGACCGGGAGCACCTTCCCCTTTACCAGGCTGAGGAGAAGGCTTTGGGCCTGAACCATGAGGAAGCTGGAAAATTGATTGTAGAAAGCTGGAAGCTAGGCCGGAATATAATTGATGTGGTTTCTTTCCATCATAACCAGGAAAGCTATGCCGGAGATAATTGTGAGCTGGTGAGTACTGTCAATGTGGCAAATTATTTTGCCAATACTTATGAAATCGGTTTCTCCGGAGACCGTTATCCCGGACAATTAGCGCCTGCGGTTATGGGGGATTTGGGGATCGACTGGGACTTTCTTGAGGGATTGGAGGATTCTGTGAATGGGGAAATAGAAAAAGCCCAGATTTTTCTACAGGTTGCCGATTAATGGCTGACAGGAGAGATGACATCCGCTTAAGGTTCTGGGGTGTAAGAGGTTCCATTCCCTGTCCTGGGCCGGAAACAGTTAAATACGGTGGTAATACTGCCTGCCTGGAGCTGCGTTTCGGGGAAGAGGAGCGGCTGATCATAATAGATGCCGGTTCAGGAATAAGAGAGCTCGGCAACTACCTTATGAAGCATGACTTGCCGAAGGGGGCCATAAAAACAAAGATATATCTTACCCACACCCACTGGGATCATATTATGGGATTTCCCTTTTTTACACCCAATTTCATTCCCGGTTCAGAGATCGACATATATGGTCCGGTGAGTTATGAGGATGATACGCTTGATAAGATAGTCGGCGGACAGCTCAGTTACCGTTATTTTCCGATAAGACAGAGTGAGCTGGCCGCTAAGATTCAATATTTCAATCTGAAAGAGGGCTCTTTTGACCTGGGGGATGACCTCTGGGTGACTACAAAATTTCTGAATCATCCGATCCTGGTTCTGGGATACCGTTTCCAGTATAGGGGCAAGGTTATCTGCACCGCCTATGATACTGAACCCTTCAGGAATGTATTCGCTCAAAGCCCCGACTCGCCGGGTTATGATGAAGAGGCGGTTCGTGAAGGGGAGCTGGCGGCTCAGGAGGAGAATGAAAAGGTTTTACAATTTCTATCCGGAGCCGATGTGCTGATTCATGACAGCCAGTATACACAGGCGGAATACCTCGCTTCCAGGCTGGGCTGGGGGCACTCTTCTTTCGAATATGCGATAAACAGCGCCTGCAAGGCAGGGGTAAAGAAGCTGCTGCTCTTCCATCATGATCCATTAAGGAGCGATCAGGAATTGGATGATTTGCATGAAAAGTACAATTCAATTGTAGAGGGTAGAACAGATTTAGAGGTTGAGATTGCCCGTGAGGGAATGGAGGTGGAAATTTAACCGTATTGTTAGAATGGCTGCGGTAACTGCCGGGGGATTAGCTCAGGTGGTAGAGCGATAGGTTCGCAATCTATAGGCCAGGGGTTCGAGTCCCCTATCCTCCAAACTGATTATTTTTCTCCGGCTCTATCAAGTACTCGGTGGATGGTTCCGCCACAATTAAGAGGCCGGTCCGCTTTAATAAAGCGAGACCGGCCAAAGAACAAAAAATCTAAGATGGGTCGCTCAACCCTCATTTTTGTTCTACCTTCTTCTACCTGTAGCCGCCTGCTCTATTTAGCCGCCTTACCTCCGGGTGCAGTCCTTTCCACCTCTTTGATAACAGCTATTTCTGCTGTGCTGAAAATCTTGTTGATGTCCAGGATGATGATAAAATTATCATCCCTCTTGCCCATGCCCTTTATAAACTCAGTATTAAGGTTGGTCCCGATTTTGGGCGGTGGTTCGATTTGGTCAGGCTGCTGGTCGATTACCTCATCAACAGAATCGGCAACAGCCCCTAAAACTACGGTTTCACCTTCCATGGCCACTTCCACAACCACTATACAGGTGTCGACCGTTCTCTCCATTTCCTCCATACCGAACTTGAGACGCAGGTCAACTATGGACACAACCTTGCCCCTTACATTTATCACGCCCTTCATAAACGGTGGTGTTTGAGGTATCCTTGTAATTGGTGTCATCTCCAATATTTCCTGTACCTGGGAAACATCCACGCCAAAGATCTCTTCCCCCAGTTTGAAGGTCAGATATTGAGTAACTTCAGTTATTACTGCATCAGCCATCTTTAAAGCCTCCTTTGCTATTAATACTCTTCAAACTCAGAATCCTTGTCATCCTTGCCGCCGGCCTCGCCCTTTTCCTGGTGCAGGGTAATACCTGTGGTCCCTCCCTTCTTGGCTCTTTGTGCTTTCAGTTCCGGTGCCGGCGCCTTTGGCGCCTGGGGACCGGGCAGCATCTTTTTCTTCAACGCTCCGCCGCCGTCTAATTTGAAGAACTCCATGGAGCTCTGCAACTGCTCGGCCTGGGCGGAAAGTTCCTCAGAGGTGGAAGCCATCTCTTCCGAAGCTGAGGCATTCTGCTGTATCACTGTGTCCAGCTGGGCCAGGGCCTTGTTGATCTGGTCCACACCGGAGTTCTGCTCGGCGCTGGAAGCAGAGATCTCCTGCACCAGTTCGGCAGTCTTCTGGATATCCGGTACCAGCTTGGTCAACATCTCTCCGGCCCGGGTGGCCACCTCAACAGTAGATCCTGAGAGCTCGCTTATTTCCGCGGCTGCATTCTGGCTGCGCTCGGCCAGCTTCCTTACCTCCGATGCTACCACGGCAAAGCCCTTGCCATGCTCACCGGCCCTGGCCGCCTCGATTGCCGCGTTCAGGGCCAGGAGGTTGGTCTGGCGGGCTATCTCTTCGATTATCGATATCTTGGAGGCTATCTGGGTCATGGCCTCAACCGCCTCGTTAACCGCTTTGCCGCTCTCCTCGGCATCGGCTGCCGCTTTCTGAGAGATCTTCTCGGTCTGCAGGGAATTATCCGCATTCTGCTTGATGTTTGATCCCATCTCTTCCATGGATGATGATACCTCTTCTCCTGATGCAGCCTGTTCTGTTGCCCCCTGGGACATCTGTGCTGCGGTTGAGCTCAGCTCCTGACTTCCTGCGGACACATCGCCCGCGGCCGATTTGACATTGGTAACGGTCTCGAGAAGCTTCTCAGCCATAAGCGACAGCGACTTTCCAAGGGCGTCTTTGTCGGAAAGCAGTTTTACCTTGGCCGTCAAATCACCCTTCGCAATTTGATCCGCTATCCTGGCTGTATCCTGCAGGTTCGCGATCATGTTCTTCATGGAAGATAAGAGCTGGCCAACTTCATCCTTACCGCATTCCTCTATCTTTGCAGTAAGATCGCCCACAGACACTTTGTTTGTTACCATGACTGCTTCTCTTAAAGGCCGGGTAATAGCGAATGTAATTATTAGCGCAGCGGCTATGCCAATGATAAGAGCCGCCACTGATACGATGGCCGCCAGAAGGATAGTGCCAGCTATACTCTCACTCATGCGAATAACGGCATCTGAGGATTTGTGGTCAGAATATTCCTGGATCTTTTGGATAACTTTCTGAGTATCAGTCAAAGCCAAATAGGTTTGACCATGAAAAATTTCCACTGCCTGTTTCTGCTTTTCTATAGCTTCATCTATATATCCCATGGTCTTTTCATAACGGGAAGCAATCTCA
>Ga0114923_10001139_pt1 | contig 18775 bp, 37 predicted proteins | sample SumtaG_FD_89578 | JGI IMG/M metagenome (GOLD analysis project Ga0114923, IMG submission 89578) | Deep subsurface microbial communities from Indian Ocean to uncover new lineages of life (NeLLi) - Sumatra_00157 metaG | ecosystem: Environmental > Aquatic > Marine > Oceanic > Sediment | place: near...
GACCCTGAGTTTACTTATGAACTCAGGCGTGATGAGGTTCGCGGTTGTGAGAGCGGCAAGCGCACTTGTCAGTGGAGTCGTGGTATAAGGAGCGGCCTGAAAGGGGCTAAATACCCTTGTAGGGCTTTCCTGTATAGCATCGAAGTGAAGTTCGTCTATCTTCTCTTCACCCCAACCCCTGAGAGCTTCACGGGTTTCATCGTCAACATCGAATCCTGGGCGCATCCTGTCCAACGGGCCTGCGTCCCTGAGTGCGTTGGCATACTCTTCAAGGGCTAACTCGAAGTCAAACGTTTCGAGAGAACCTTCGTTACCCTCAAGAGCCTGTCTGCTGTTTACTCCTGTTCCGGTCTCTCTGCTTCTGAGTCCGAACGTGAGACGGGTAGCCGCTTTGCCTCTTGAAGCAGGCGTACCAGTCATATCCGTCTTTTCCTGTACCAAAGCGTCCATCCCACCGTGGAATGGCATGAAGAAAGTGTCCTTTATTGAATCAAGAAACAGTTTCCTCTCCCACGCTATCTGGGTCAGAGCATTGGTGCGTTCAAATGATGTCTTAGACATTTTGCTCTATCCTTTTTTGATTTGCGAGAAATTCATCGAGAGCTTTTCCGTCCATAAGGGCGATGTCAGCCTCTGTAACCTCACCATCGTCTGCTCCGGTGCTTGCAGAACCAGTGCCTATGTTCCCAAGACCTTTTTTCTTGGAAGCTGCGGCGTTGATTTTTTCCTGCACGCCCTTGAGCTTAGCGGTAAGGTCTGTGACCTGCTTCTGAAGCGTGGCGTTCTTCTTGCGTTCCAACACAGTATCCGTTGAAAGCTTGAGAATCATCGGGCCAGTACGGTCTTGTGATGGGTTTGAAACGAAAGCGCGTGCGTCCTGAGCAGGAATTATGGTGCTGAGATAGGTTTCAATGTCAGCACTATCCTTTTCCCAATCCGGCACGATGTCCGCTATCGTGTTCTTGTTGTTAGTGACCATGGTATTCAGCTCAGTCTGTTGCTGAAGGTTCTGGGCATTGGCATTTCTATCCTTGATAGCGTCCATCTCCTGATGGAAAGCCACTTGGTCGGTATTGGCAAGTTCCTGAAGCCTCTCTTTTTCTTGCGCACTGATACCAGAAACACCGCTTACGCCCTTTCCAGACAACATCTGTTGCTGCATGGTCTGAACTTGACCGCGAAGATCGCCTACTTCATTGCCTCGGCGCTCGTTGAATTTTCTCTGTTCCTCTTCATGGGTTTGCATCTTCTCAATTTTAGCCTTGAGGCTTTCAACGGTCTCCTCGTCACCCGAAGATTCCTCCCCTGCCGGGGTCTCCTTAGCGCCTTCGGTATCATCCGTCTTTTCCTCCGCTTCCTTTGAGGATGGCTCACCCGCCTTATCCTGAGTCTCAGCACCTTCATCCGGCTCCTGAGCTTCTAACTGCTCTTGGAGCTTATCCAGATCGTCTTCTTCGAGAGAGTCAATGTCTTCTTCAGACATGTTCTCAAGATCGAACTCGGTGGTTTCCTGAGTCTCTTCTTTCTTCTCTTCTGTTTCTGTACTCATACTCACCTCCGGGGCATCTTGTAGATGTTTTCCCCCACGTTAAGATTAAAGGGGCGCAAGCGCGTTATTCCCCTCATTTCATTACTCCATGACAGCTAGAAGCACACGCTTGAAAGTTCCTGACTATCTCAGGCTTCAGCGTTGCCAGTTTGCCATTAAGAACGAATGTGTACTTGCCAACGGCTTTGGTGACTTCCGTGTTCATACTCACACGCCCATGCTTGTATGCCTTGTAATGAGTGACAGGCATCGCCACAAACATTGCCACGATTATCGTTATGGCAATTTTAAGGCTCAAGCACTACCACCTTGAAAAGCGATATTGCATTGGCAGCAGCGGCCTGGAGCGTCAGCGTCAGCGTGGAACCTGAGATAGCCGCAATGTTGGCAACTTCGGCATCCACATTGGCAAACGCATACACGCCAAGTATGGTTGATCCCGCTGTTACCGTAGCGGTGTTACTCGTCTGCGCGGGCCAGAAGTCAATAGTCAGGGTGTTGACAAATGCTTCAGCCGTGCCTATTTTGTTTGCTCCGACAGAAATAACCCCTGCATTTGTGATGGTGGCATCACCTGACATGGCAACGGCATCCCATGAGCCAGACCCGGCATTGGTAGCAACCTGCAAGAAACCATCTGTCACGGTAGCGAAGTCCACATCGGTATTCTCAACCTTACCAACGGTTGCAACCCCTGTATTGGTAATCGTGACATCACTTGACATCGTAACCGCATTCAACACACCCGATACAGAAGCGACATATACCTGTGCATCCGTACCTAACTGAATAATCGGACTCGTCAGGGTCTTGTTCGTAAGTGTCTCAGTTCCAGTGGTTGTGACGGGAGCGCCACTACCCGTGGTGTAAGTTATTGTGCCTGCGGTAATATCCACCGCCCCGCACAATTTCAACTCATCTCCGCTGGTATCGCGGAAAATGAGACATTCGGCATCTGTGAATGCCATGCTTCTTGCGAACGACAGCCCAGACATTATTAATATCAGGGCCAGTACAACTACGCCTACTCCTACTAGCTTTTTCATTGCTGTACTCCTCCTCTGCCCTCTTGGGCCATTCGTGTTTTTTCCAACTCTACCTGTAGCTTCTTATCTTCCTGTTGCTGTTGTGCTTGTGTGAACTCCTGTAGTTCTTGTATAGCCTTGTCCTTATCGGGTATTGGAGCCATCCTGATAAGCGTTTGCGGTGCTATTCCCACGCCTTGAGTGGCAAGTTCCGCCATAATCTGGAAATTGCCAATCATAGCCGTGGGAGTCTGCGGACTTTCCGATACCGCGACATCGTAAGTGGTGAGATCGTCTTCTTCCAAGATGCGGATAATAGCCTGCATGTCGGGATTGTCCTGAAGTTGCATCTCTGGCTGACCTTCTGGGGCTTGCGGTACTTCCTGACCGCCTATCTGAGTTTCTTCGGGATTCTGTATGGCCTCGAATCCAACTATGCGTATAATCCTTTCGACATCCCAATGTTTCTGAATGTTCGCCACTATCTTTAAGGCCACGGTTCTCCGTGCCGATGAGAGATTGTCGAAGAGAAAGTCGTTTCCGATAAGCCCCGAACGCTTGTTCTCCTTGATAGCCACACCTGAAAGATTCTTGCCCTGTTGCCCAAGGAGTTCGAGGTTGATATTCGATATTTCCTTCATCTTTGCCGATGCCTGGATACGGGATGTCGCCATCTCGGCGGGGTAGTTAATGCCGGTTACCAAATCCGGCTTATTCTGCATGTTATCTACTTTAATAAAGAATCCTGGAGTACTAGCCGCCTTTTTGAAATTGGCTTCTTCGCTCTTTGTTGGGAAGGTCTTGTCGTCATATATCCAACCATAAGGCGCGACACGGTTGAGAATATCTATTTCCTGAGACGTTCTTTTATTTATCTCGTCCTGAAGACCCATTAATCCTCTGACCTTGCCCCAGTAACGATTGCCGCGCTTTTTCGCATAGACAGGCGTTATGTCAAAGAACTGCTTGTTCTGTATAAGCGGGAGGTCGGGGAATTCGTCTTCGAGTAAGGTGTTAGATGCTATCTTCGTAACCCGGAACTGGAATATAACACGGGCAATAACGTCCATGCCGTCAATGCTCTTTATGCGGGAAATCTCTTTAGATTCAACACCTTCGAGGCTTTCAAAGAAGCCATCAAATGCGTTCATTGCTATATGAACCTGCTTATAGACCTTCTGCCAACTTTCGATAAGCCTGAATTCACGTTTCTTGATGTCGGCAAATTCTTTATTATCAAGACCCGCTGGCTGATTATGGGCGGTATTGGGATTGTAGGGGTCGCGCTCTTCCTGAACCGTTATGGTATCGGATGTGGCGTGAAGCTTGGCTTCGAGTTCGAGTAAGTCCCTTTCAATGTCCTTGGCCTTTTCAGGGAACATCTGCTTAAGTTTGGCAAGGGCAAGCCATTTCTGCTTGGTGTTATAATCAGCATCGGAGCCGTCAAGTTCTTCATGCGGGCCAAAGGTAGCACTCCTCCAGTCAAACTTCTCCGTGATTATCTTGCCCCTGATGTCCTCGTCAAAATCTGTGTCTGTCCTGTATAATCCACGGCCCGTGATTGTCTGGTCTTCGTAAACACTGGATTCGTGAACATCAAACCTTGCGCGGTTCATGACGTTCTTCACTACGATGGTAAGAATATCTGCTACGCGGTTGTCGCCATTCTCCGTGGGGAAGAATCTTATATCGAGTCGGCCCTGGCGCTGAACACCTGAGAGCAAGTCCAACTTGCCCTCGATCTCGTTAACGGTAATGGCGGCTCTATCTTTAGCCTCAAGGTCGGATTTATGTTCTTCTTTCCATTGCTTGCCCTCGTAATACTCCTCGGCCTTCTCCGCTATCTTGAACGAGTCCTGTTCTATCTTCCGTCCTTCAAGGAAAAGAGCTTTGACGCGCTTTATCGATTTATCCTTGGCTTCGTCATCGATAGGGATTTTGAAAAGTTCTTTCTGGATAGTCTCAAACGGTTCGGTTATAAGATGGCTGTGACCATCGGCTTCTACGATTGAAGGAAAGCCTTCAGTGGCTTCGGATAAAACTTCTTGTGTTAAGGGGTCTAAAAGGGCTTCGACAGGTGGGTTAAAGATTATCTCGTGTACGTGTTTGTTGTCTACACTAGTTGTTCCGGTTCCGTCTTCTCTGATATAAGCTATGTGGGTGTGTTGCTTTGTGCTTCCGTCTCTTGATGTAACAAAAAGCAAAAGCCACCTCGATTGTTTCCAAGGTGGCCTCGTGGCGAGCTTGGGTTATTTATTACACAAACATTTATGTACTATCTTATGAAGACTATAGCACTTGTTACATATTGGTGTCAAGGGTATCTTTTTTTCAATAAAACCCAGAAGTCCAAGTGCGTGACGGCGCATGAGGATTAATTCATCCCTGGTAACGGGCTTTACACTGTCATCCAAGAGTTTTCCTCTCCTCTTCGGCGCTGCTCTTCCCAAGGGTCTTCTTCGTCACTCCAAGCATCTTTCTTGATTCGGTAATATTCGTCTCTTGCTCCAAAGGAAAGCATAAGGGCTTCTGCGCGGTCTGGAGAAGGAAGATTACGTTTTCGTCTGTCTGACTTGCTTTCGATCATGAGTTTTCCACTTCGCTCGTTGTACTTGAACTTTATCGTGCTTAACTCAGCCACTAGTTCGTCATCGGCGGGTATGGTTATGGTCTTGCTAACGAATCTGTCTTTAACCGCCCAGTACAATTCCGAACGTCTGTTATAAAACCTCACCTCGTCATATGGTTTTTGCCTGACATCAACGGCAATCACGTTCTGACGCAACACTCGTTTAAGATGGTCAACTACTGACGCGCCTATACCGATAACATCCACACAAGCCACGGCGGCGGCTCTCTCAAGCATGTTTATATTTATCCATCCCGCGGTATCAACGCCATCCTGACGGTCAACTGTTTTTATAGCTTCAGAGATAACACCACCTTGTCTAGGGAAGATAATGGATTTATCAGCACCTTCCCTAGATACGTCACAGCCGAATATAACGGGATCGGTTTCATCCGCCACTATCTCCCTTCCAACAGCGTCCTCAATTAAGTCAAGAGGTATAAGCACGTCCGGGCTTGACAGCGGGAATTCACCCCTTACCCTGATTCTGTACCAATTCGACTCATAGCCATACTTACGTTTGTCATCGGCAAGCTTGTCCTGATTGACTATTTCCGAATCTTCGGCATTCCAGTGAAGAGTAACCCACCTATCCTTATCGCTGTGGAAACAGTCGTAGAAATAACCCTCGCCACGGGTTCCGTTTCCTATTAGAATGGCGAAGTTCATGGCCCCGGTCATGGCTCCCTCAAGAGGTTTAAACACGCCCTTGGGAAGTCCTGAAGCCTCGTCAGCGGCCAATATCATGAAGTCGCCGTGCGCTCCGGCTAAAGCTTCGGCTTGTTCGTTCTCGTCATTGGTTTTGATATTCGCCGTTCGGGCTTCAAGGAAAGCCTCGCCCTTACGTCCAACAACGTATATCTTTTCGTTCTCAACCTCTATGGTCTCGCTTAGAATAGTACCCTTTGCCTCAGAATTGTCTTTGCCGTAACGAATCCATGTCCTGAACTCAGGCCAGAGAATGTTCTGAAGCTGTGGCTGGTTGTTGGCAGTGACACGGCCTCTGACCTTTTCCGTGCCAAAGCATATAAACAGCCAAAAGAATACCCACGAGAGAAAGGCATCCTTGCCAACGCCGTGACCGGAACGTATGGCTAATCCACGTTTACGGGCGTATCGGCGTTCTATATCGGAAAGGGTCTTGCCATAACGATAGTCTTTCTTGGATATGAGATATGCCTTGTGCTTGGCCCTGGCTATTTTACCGACTTCTATAAGTCCTTGAATTTGTTGCTTTGTTGGGCCATCGCCCTTGGGCGCACAAGCGAATATAACGTCTTGGACAAACTTCTCAGGGTGGTACATCCACCTCAGAGTAAATGATTTAGCTATTTCATTGGAGTCCTGCACCAAATATCTCCTTGAATTTATTGGTTATATCTTCAATATCTTCGGCTGTCAGAATCCTCGCTTTCCAATTATAGGGCGTGACACGCTCTTTCTTCCAACGCGGCTTGAATATCCTCCCCACATGTTCATCCATGTAATCATAAACATCTTCAAATAATACCAATTTCCTTTTGTATTTAATATCTTCTATAGGTGTATCATCATATCTCAATGGAACGCGAATTGCATGGGCTTTCTCGCCTTTTTGTACAGAAACTCCTAATTCGGTATCAAAATCAAAGGTTTTATGCCTGACGTTTTCTGAACCAAAAGCATCGCTCAAGGCTTTTATGAGTCGCCCATTCGCCTCTTCCCATTCACTGTGAATATTACTGTTTGCCGGAGCGAAAGAAGTTCCAGCCATTACTTCTTCCCGCCCTTCTTCTTCGTACCGCCCTTCTTGCCACCTTTACCTGGATAATCTTTTCCTTTTGGCATGTTAGCCTCCTTCGGCCAATTAAGTAATTCGATTATTAGTTTAAAAAACGGCTCCATCATCCCTCCGCTTTCTTCCATATCATTGGAGTTACGGCCTCGTTGTGGTCGCCCTGCTCTATCTTCGTCTCCACGCCATTGACTTGTAGGATTTCCTTACGTCCACACCGGCATCGCCTTCCCATATATCGGGCCTGAACCTTGTGGTCAACAACCATGACGTATTCCCATTTATGCCAGAGGCAGAGCATCAATCCTCTAATTTACTGCCGCACCAAGGGCAGAACTTAAATGGAGGTGCCTCATATTTCATTCCATGGACACGTCCTATAGAAATAAAACCATTGATTTCAACTATTCCCTTTGCCCAGTTTTCACAACAATCCTTATCTTGTTCTCCCATCACCCCTCCAGATACGCAGTCACGCGCTTAATTACATCGTCTTTGTCGCCGGGGCCGTTATAGACCTCGCCATTGAGAAAACCCGCTTCCTTCTTGGCAACGAATTTCTCTCGAAGCTCGTCATCGTCAATCATTGCCAGAACATCGTTATAGTACAGTGTTTTCATTTGTTTCCTCCTTATCTAAAAGATTAAACACTCGTATCATATTATTTTTTATATCCTTGCCCATATCTGTTTCGGGATTGAAAAACTCTTCAACAAACATTGCGCGTGGGGTTTCAGGCACTTCAAACCTTATAGGCATTCCGGGTTTTTGTGGAGATATGCCAACGCTGACATTGCGATATTTGAGTCCAAATACCTTTCTTTTTAGCCATTTAATCATTCTTTCCCCTCCCTGACCGGATATACGGGGATACCCCGGCTATCGAAGAAATTATCACTGACATCGCCTGCCTCATCCATCGTAGAGAACCTCCTAGCGTTCCTGAGACGGTCTGTAAGGCCACTTCCCCATGACCCGAACCACATGGGCCTATGATTGTCATGCAAGTGCTTTAGAACGTATTTCTCACGCATCAACGCCACCTCCGAACATATCAGGTGATCTCTGGCAATCGGCTATGCGTTGCTTCAGCATATCCTCATCCTGAGCGGCGGCGATATATCTGGACATGTTATGAAAGGCATCGCCCTTCGCTCTCAAGCTCTTGGCAAGGGTATTTCGTTCGGCTACGAAATCCAACACTTTATTATGGGCTTCAGCCATTATTAAATAGTCCTCTTCCCTTTCGTTATTGGTTTTTTACACCACTTAACAAACTTAGTGCATTCTGCCTTACAGTTTTCCTCTTCCTCACATTCGTCACAAGGACAACACTTAAAGTTCGTTGGCTTTCTTTCCCGTGGCCCTCTATTCTGCATATTAACCCCGCTCTATTTTCAAGCAGTTGATTATATTCCCACCGAAATATTCTAATGTAACTTCTTTGGCAATGGATTTATCAATTTCCTTACAGGAAAATATATTAATTAAGACAAGTTTCTTCTTATCCAATGTATGTATCACTATATTTGATGTGCTGATAAATTGACAAGCCGTGACACCTGCTAAATGTTCTGCCATGCCTTCCCGTTTATCGGGGTCATAATCCCACCAATGCAAATCTTCTCTGTGCATATCTATACGCTTACACAAGTCAATGAGATATGCTTCTATATGTTCTCTCTCAAACTTAGATACATCACAGTTTTCTAAATCTAATATTAACTCTTGTCCGTACATCTCACCCCTCCAAATGTTTCAGTATTTCACGCATATAATACTCGGCTAACTTCGCCCCGAACTCACTGTGGTTATCACCCTCTACACCGTGGAACTTAAATATGTCGTCCACCAAGTGGTATATCTCGTGGATTAATACTGGAATATCCTTAACATCTTCAACCCATATAACAAAACAACGGGTTGCTTCTACCACTAACCCCGATTCTTCGCTTGGGAAGTTGTCTGCATGAACACCCAAGGCCTTCATAACAGGCACAACGTCCTCACGCTTGCCGTGAAGGAATTCTACCTTGTTCTGATATATATTGTCTTGGATCATCATTTTTCCACCACATTTGGGCCGATTGTAGTTGTTTTGTGGTGGAAAATCATATAACCACCCTTTCACCATGAACGAGTTGACGGTCTTGTATAAAGAACTTGAGATACCCTATCTCTACGGGGTCGAGTTCCCATCGCTCGGCATATCCGCTTCTACCTAGTTCGGGATAAAGCTTGGAGAACGAACCCGCGCATCCATACCATCTCAAATCGGGGGGTATGTAACTGCTGTTCTGCTTGGCGTGGGTGTAATTATCCTTGATTTTCCTGCCGTTGTTGGTTAAGAATAATTCTCTGACGGGTTCGGATAGAACGAGTTTGTGATTGTGGTGGCGGGTCATAAGGTAAGCATCGCCCACCTTATTTTTCAGTTTGTCCTTATTCTGCTTCTTGATGTTGGCATCCCGTATCAGGGGGTCTGCGGCTGTGCTAGCGATACTCTTTGACCCATGAGTGGTGTATTGCTTGAACTGTAGACCGTGTTGGTCGCGGTATTCGAGTTTACAGGTGAAAGTGCCGTACTGGATTCCAAGTTCTCGGCAGATATGTTCGACAATGAGAACGTGCTTCCTGAGCTTCCATTCGTGATTGCCTTCAAGCCCAACCATGATCTTATCAGCTATTGGCCTGAGAAGCTTTATGACCTTTCTCGCCTGCTCACCCGCTACCGTAGCATTGGGGTCAAGCATTTCAAGCTGGAAGCGAAAATCGTCTACGGCGATGCACTCTATCAGGTCGCCGCCGAGTACGACCCTGGCATTCTCATTAGCCGCTATCTCTTCCCTGGCCTCCATGAAAGCGTCTTCAACAAACGATGTCGAGCCAATGTGTAAATCCCCCATATCATAAAGAACCCAATCAGCCGGAACATTGTGGGTTAAGAGTTCCATTAAGCCCCTCTTTTCTCTATAGCAATTGCGATAACAGATGAACAATAGCCCAAAATAGCACCAAAAATAGCCGATATAATTATTTTGTTTTCAGTAGCATAATTACTTGTAATCATAGCAATACTCAATCCCCATAACATTATGCTAATAGAAAGTCTCATTATCTATACGGTCTCCCTTCATGCGCGTGCATACGGCAGTTCATACACGTTTTCTTGTCCGGGTCATCGAGTTCCCCACTACACCTAACACACAATCCACGAGCTTTGAGTAGTTCCCGATATTTCGGGTTATTGGCGTTGCTTCTCTTACGGTTTCGTTCCCTACACGAGGGACAGTACACGGAGCCAACCATCGAAGGTGAGGGACATTCGGGGCATAATCCCTCACTTTTCCTAGCATGGTATCTACGCATCTGCCTCGCCCGGCGGTCAGCCGGGTTCTTGTAGGGCATGCCATGATTTCTCCTTCCATAGGCTACATGGATTATATGTCCACCTGTCTTGCCAGAAACGAACAGGGCGTGGCATCGCCAGACACAAAGCCACATGTTCTGACTCGCCTTCAGGTATTTTAAACCAAAAACAATCCTTGCACGTACTCATACATCCTCCAGTTCGGTTCCACACCAAGGACAATAACTAAACTCGCCACCATCATATAACATACCGTGCATATATGCCAACCCCTGAGCGCCGTATATCTGATATGACCCGCGTTCCCACTCTATGCAGGGGCAGTGTTTCATAATATGAGATGGACAGCAAGTCCAATCCAACTACATATAAGTATTGTTGCTCCAAATGCGGACAATGCGCCCCGTAAGCCTATCTCATACCATGCAAGGGCAAATACCCCACCAAACAAGACGACCATCATAATTACTCCAATTGCGTACATAAAACCTCCTTAGTTGCACCCTTTCCTGTTATGGCCTACCACTGGGCGGTAGGATTTGGCACTTGGGCCTTGATTTATTGGGATATTTATTCTCACTTCACATTCCAACTATCGGGGTCTTGAGCCTTTGACCACTTGAATTTCATGGGCTTGTGAGGAAAATACCCCTCTACTACAGAATCGCTCATATAAATTGGCTCTCCTCTCGCCGTCACGATATTACTCATCCATAACACAGGAGGTTTTCTACCCGTGAGCCTATACCAAAAACGTCTATACCAAGGGGGTCGGATAAACTCAGACTCCTCTAGTCCTCTTTGGCTAAACCAGTACCAGTTCATTTAATGCGTACCTTAATTTCTTTCCACTCGCCATTGTCCATCTCTATTCTCTCCCCATCAGGGAGTGTGACGATGATCTTCTCCACGGTATATGTCGGGGTATTGTCAATGGTTATGCTCATACCAGACAATATTACAGGGACACGTTCTAAAGACTGTTCAGTATCGTTATGCTCGATAAACATTGGAGGAAGCACGATAAGGCAGGTTATCCAAATAACAAAAAGAATGAGCCAACACCATATGGGAACAGTAGATGGATTGAGTTTAAGCATATAAGACCCCTTTTGTTTTTAAGTTCAGGACGTAAGGGCATATACATAATATATTCATTAGATATACCCCATGGGGGCGGGGGGTACTTCCCCCTGGTCTTCCCTGTGTGATATACCCCAATTTAACATATAGTATCTTATCGGTCATAGGCAGGTTATAGCTTATCCTTATCTTTCAAGGGTTTAGAGCCTTCTGGTATTATTTCCTCATTATCAGAGGTGCTGTCTTCGCCTGTCGGTGGTACTTGCTTGTCCTCTATGGCTTCTTGTGCTACCTCTATCAATGGGCCAGTCATGTCCTTGATAGCCTTGACATTGAATGGATCATCAGGGCTTAACTCACCTTGTTTGATGCCTATGTGGACTTCCTTAACACTGATATGGAAGGTTCTAGGTGCTTGATTTACTTGTCTTTCCTTGTGTTCCTTGTCAGCCAGGACTCCATACCAGGTAACAGCTGTTCTAGGCTCCAGTTTCTTGATTCGTTCATCGGTAAGATGTTCATTCAATATCCTCTGTCCTAAATTAGCTAATATATCTGCTCTGTTATCCCTGAAATGCTTGCTTCTGTACTGAACGATGTCTAACATTTCCTGAACCTTTAATATTGTAGGATGGGAACAGTTGAGGACTTTTGCCTTATCCCTTATACTCATGTCTGGATGTTTCTCGTTGATCTCGACTAGTTTCTTAACGTCAATGATGGTATGTCTTTGTATCTCTTCTATTGTCAGGGGTTCTTCGGTAGGGTTGGTAGGAGTTAATTCGGGTTGTTCTATTAATGAGGAGCCTTTATCCTTCTGGGTACTCATTGAATAGAATTATACGTTATACATTGTTATATGTCAATAGGTGAATATCATTTGGGGTATTAGAGCAAGACCTTTCCTTTAGGTTCCTTTGAATAGATTAAGGCTTAAGGCCTGGCACTTACACCCTTAAAGGCTTGCCGTTCGTGCTGTGGTGGGCTTGTGAGGGCTTCTGTTATGAGGCTTTATGCCTCGTTTGGGGGGAATTACTTAGAAACGGGGCACCATCTGCCGTAATATGTTTCTCTCAATAGCTTGGCAGCTTCTTCTAATGTCATATTCTTATCCCGCCCTGAAACATTCTGGCATCCAAAGCAAGTGGATAGCTTACATGTGCCTTTAATCTGGCAGTTGGTCATATATTCCCTCCTTCCTTTATTTGGGGGCTGGCTTCGACATCAACTTCCAGATGTTCAACCCTGTAGGCTGGGTTCTAGTCTTGCGTTTTACTAGTATTCGCAAGACCTCAATTTGCCACCAGCCCCCGTTAATCTGCGGGTGTTTCCCGCTCTTACTTCTAGCGCCTTCATTATACCACACCCCACATTTAAATTACTTTAATCGCTGGCCCTCTAATTAAAGTTTGCCCCCTGTTTCTTTAATTGGGGGTGTTGAGGTCACGGGTTAGAGATAAGGCTCAAGTTCTGGTTATAAGGTCTGGACTACGCATAATTTGTCACTGTGACATTATTTGTCAACAACATTTTGTCACCCCGTCTGTATCTTGTATGGGGTGTCGTGTTCAAGCCCTATATCTTGTGGTCATGTGTTGGCATGGACATTGCATTATAGATGGTAGAAAGTGAGGGCAACATGGACAAGAAAAACCTTAAAAAGCTAAAGCAGGTGAAAGACAGATTGTTTGACCCTGTGTATATTGACTACGATGAGCGCAAAGACCTTGCAGACATTCTCCATAAGATATGGGAAGACGAGCAAGGAATAGTCCTTAAAGTTTATAAGGTATAGATAGCATGACCACTAACCAGAACATAGAAGAGACCGCCAGGCTTTACGGGCTGACGTTTGAAGATGCCTGTATCTTGGTTAGGTTTTTAAACCTTAACAATGGAGGGTGAGATAATGAGCATGTCAATTAACATCATTGCGGAAGTAGAAACAGATGAGGAATTGATACAGGTAATGGAGCATATCACAGAGTTATTAAAAGAGGGCTACACTTCGGGCATCCAGCCTCCATGGGAAATTATTGAAGTTTAACTCATAACCCCAGGGTTGCCGGTAAAGCCGGTAGGGTTGGCGCTGTGAGTGAGTATTAGTTGGTTTTAGATCAAGGGTTTAGATTATGAACCATTTAACTTAAGGGGGTTGTTATGAGTAGGATAATGACAACAAAAACAGAAGTATTTACATTCGATGAGTTATCAGATGAAGCTAAGGAGCAAGTAGTACAGGATTATGCAATAGATGGATTGATTTATGACTGGTGGGAATATGTTTATGAGGATGCTAAAAATATTGGCCTTGAAATAACCTCGTTTGATGAACACAACATTGAGGGCAATTTCACCACCAATGCCAATAAAGTGATGAGAAACATCATTGCAGATCATGGCGCTAATTGCGAAACGGCTAAAACAGTCAAGGAGTTTTACAGGGATAAGCACGCTGGAGGCATTAATAGCTTAGAAGATGAGTTGTTACATGCCTTGCTTGAAGATTACCGGGTTATGCTCTGGAAGGAATACGAATATCTCACCAGTCAGGCCGTTGACAACTATGTCAAGAAGCACAATGCCCGCTGTGAAGCGGCAAGGGGGGAATAACATGACTAAAACAGCGGACATAAAAGCAAGTAAATACTGGAAGGACAAGTTTATACGCTGGTTTTATGAGGGCAAGTTAGCCGACAAGCAATCGGCGCGGATAATGGGCGAGGTCATACAGGCCAGCATTAACGAATTAGAGCCTCATATCCCCCTGTATAAAGCGGGTGACTTCGGGAATGATGCAACAGTACAGGCAGTTATTAACGATTACGAGTCGGCAAAGGAGATATTTAAAACAGGGTTGGCGCATAAGTATACAGCCTAACCCCTTACCCTGCGCCGGGCGCGTCCTGGTTCGGGGCCAGTGGTTAGCTGGAGAATGGAGGATGGAGGATGTTATGCAGACATACTGGGGAGTCCAGATATTAACGGGCGCGAACATCGGCATTAAAGCCCGGTCAATGGAAGCGGCAAGGGAGTATTTCAGGAAGAATCACGCTGGAAACTCATGGATTGTATTAACGCATACCGCATTTAAACGGGCCTTTGTAATGGCATAGCCATTAACGCCGTGCGTGTGAAAACTTATAGGGGGTGTCGAGAGCAAGGCTTGAGCCTAATAATCAAGCACTTGACCTCAACACTAAATAACCCTAGCAATCGAAAGGAGCGAGATATGACAATAGGCTATAAAATATTAATAGAGAGGGACAGGGAACGGTTAGAAATCGCCGTTAATGATGAACTGATGAACGATTGGCAACCATTGGGCGCGCCATTTATAAATGGTTCGTTTAATTGTGATATTTGGCATCAAACCATGATTAAGGAGGCTGATAATGCCTAACCTATGGGACATACACGTTGGATGGTTCATATTGTTGGCGGGAACTGCGGCCGCATTTGCCATAATCGGTCTGGAGTGGTGGTGCTGGAAGGAACGGACACACTTAACCAAGGATGGAGGCCAGCAAATGAGCGACCTTAAAGCACAAGCACTGGCAATAACTCTTGTTAATAGGCTAGGGCTTAGCCTGACACCAGAGCAAGCGATTGGAATACTCAGAAATGGCAAGCCACTGGCAGACGGAATGAACGAGGGGGTGCTGTGGGACACGATTAACACCCTTAAGTCCGACCTGGATGAGGCGGTGGGGTTGTTGAGATTTCATTGCAGACATTGTAAGCAAGGGATAGAGCGAGTAGCAACAAACAGGGAGCTATTAGAATATTGTTCTAATTGCGATACCAAAACCCTTATAGACAAACACAAGGAGAATAAGTCATGAGCGAGCGTCACAGAATCGTCTACAGTTGCCCAATCTGCCATTACATGGTAACGATTGTCACGGCACAGTCAGACCCGCCCCCGCTTTGTTGCATTAAACATGGGGAAAAATGTGAGGGGTGTGGAGGAAGCGGGATAGGTATTTATGAACCACCTGACCATCCACAACAATGCCCCACATGTTCTGGTACAGGCAAGGCCCCAATATCCACACGATGGACGGAGATGGAGATATACAGTCACATTGACCTTATTACGGAAGAGAGGGTGGTATGAGAAAAATAATCGTGGAAGTGCCGGAGAAGAAGTGTTGGGGATGCAAGTTAATAAAATATGCAGAAAGTGAAGAATATTCTTGCCCTTTTAGGGAGGGGGTTTGGATAGAGATGGAGAGTTTCGTTGACAATGCCCGTCCGGTTAAAGCTTGCCGGGAAGCAGAAATTAAATAGGGAGATATGTTATAATAAAGGTGCGATGGAAATGTTAGAACTAACGAACATATTGAGAACCCTACAGGGAGAAGTTGCCAGCCAACCGCTAGCATTTCTATCGCAACCCTGTGGGGTTCTTTGTGTTGTCGGAGGTTGTCATGCCAATGCCTAAATCAAACAGAAAATGCATGGTTGATGGATGCGACAAAAAACATCATGCAAAAGGCTATTGTAAGATGCATCACAGGAGGGTTTTTAACACAGGAACACCGGAATCACTAAGCAGAGACCACGGAGATACCTGCACAATAGAAGGATGCGAAAAGAAGTATCTATGTAAGGGTCTGTGTGATATGCATTATCAAAGAATAAACAAACGTGGATATATAAACAAGCCACGCAAAACCCTGCAACAACGCTTTAAAGAAAACTACATTCCTGTTACTGAAACCGGGTGTTGGTTGTGGACGGGGAGTTTAGCTGCTAATGGCTACGGTATTATTTGCTCCAATTATGTAACAACAAGAGCGCACCGTCTATCGTGGGAATTACACAAAGGGCCGATACCTAAAGACATGTTTGTCTGCCATAAATGCGATGTTCGTTCCTGCGTGAACCCTGACCACTTATTCGTTGGAACCCCTAAAGACAACATGCATGATGCGATCAAGAAAGGCAGGCTTCATGTGTTAACTAAGGAAGAAAACAGGAGAGGGATAGATAATAGTGCTAACAATAGACGGTTAAAGGAGGATGAAAGATGAAAATAGTTTGGGATGGCAAAGGTAAGCTGACGAAGAAGAGAGCATTGTTCCTGTGCTGGAAGTTATGGGAGTGGTTAGGGGAGAATCCTAGGAAGGAAAAGTCTCAGTGGCCTGAATGGAAAGCAAATAAGGGAAGGGTACAAAAAACAAAAAAACATTGCCCATGTTGTGAGATAGGCATAGAAAGTACTGGTTGCCACGAGTGCCCCTTAAAGGGATATTGGTCTCGATACGAAGGACGGGGAGAATGTGAATATTATGATTCTCCTTATAGTAAATGGGGGGATGAAAGTGGCCCCAAAAAACGCACCAAATACGCCCGCCGCATAGCCGCCGCAGCTAAACGCCGATATGAGAAGTTATAAACCTTAACGGAGGAGGAGATATGGACAATCTATTCAAAAATGTACAGGTAGAGCGTGGGATGTTTATGGGTGTAGTGTGGTTTACGAAAGGCGAGCATCTGGAAAGGTTTATGGATACTGACCTCCAGGTTCAACTTGAGCACGATGTTATTTATCGCCCTATACCTAGTCGAAATGGGCTAATGGAACTCAAGAGAATGCATGATGGCAACTATCGGCTCTATGACCTTGAGAATGGGGAGAGGAGAGAACTATGCCGAGATGAAATGAGATCGGCATTCCGCAAGCATCCGCTCAAAATAGGCCAGCGCATAACCTTCTACCTCAGAGAAGTCTAGCCGTCAGGGGGAACGTGCTTTTACAGGCGTTCCCCTCCTTTCCTAGCACTATCCCCCTAATTAGACCGTGTTTTGCCCGTGACGGGGCTGTGGTGAACGCAGGAAGGAGATTTAAGGCTTATCTAACCGTCTATAGTTGACTGGCGTGAATCTCTCTTTATAAAATTTGAACTTGGGGGCGCAATCTGGGTGGTATCTCTCGGTTGTTTTAGATTTCCTTCGGAAGCGATTGACATATATTTTCCCTATTGGAATTGTTTGCTTGCATTTGTCGCAAACATATTCTTTCCGAGCGTGTTGGTAATTAGGCATTAATTCTCCAACTCATCCAACATCGCCCGCAACCCAATAACGCTCATCTTCGGGTCATAGGGCTGTTTAATCATCTGCGAGCGAGTGTATAGCCTGAAATATCTGGCTTCCCCCATATGAGATAATAGGAACTCTCGAAACGCCTCTGGACTCTTATGCGCCGAACCATAGCTGTCAAGGGTGTGACAATATGAGCATAGAGCTATACCGTTTTCAGGGTCATGGCGAAGGGATTTTATGGAACGGGTGAATATATGATGGGCTTGGTTGGCCTTCCTACTCTTACATTTCATGCACCACTCGCCATCTCTTAACAGAATATACTCACTCCACAAACCATCGGCTTCTTTCTCTATCTTCTTCTTGGGCGATTTGCTTACCTTGTTGATGGGCTTGCCTGCTTTCCGCTTCTTTTTAAATGGGGTGTGTTTCAAGACCGTACCGCCTTCCCGTCAAGGACTTCGGCTATAGTTGCGGGGCGGTAGCCCATGACAGAGCATTTGTCTTTCCACTCGCACTTGTCGCAAACATTAACCTCTGCATATTCCTTGGCTGAACCATATGTTTGACATTTGAACTTCCACCCCTCAACTGGCAGGGCAAGAACTTTGTCTGCGTATTCATCCCCGTTGGGATAGTCAGCCCTTGAAGGCTCCCGATTCCATTCATCAGCTTGATGGCTGTATTGCTCTAATATTTCCTTGAGCTTATCCCGTGTCGTCATCCCTTCACCTCCACATGCCCGCTCTCTATCGCCCATGCAAGGAGTAGACCTGCGGCCTCGGTGGGGGATTCGTGGTAAATTTCCCCATTGCCCAATCTCACATCCGTGTGGGTTATATACATAACGAATGTTTTTTGTCCACTTTGAGTTTTGCCTATTTCAAGATTATACTGACCCCTGCCGAATTGAGGATTTACAATCCATGCCGGCAACGCCTCCCAAAGCTCATGGAACTGGTAGGCGGGGATGTATTTACAATGCGTATACTCTGCTGAATTTGCTATTGACATTGCGTATGTAGGGCTTGCAAGGCCATCATTCATAATGACATAGCAATTCTCACTCTCCCCCCGATACCCCAACTCGTGCAACCTCTGGCTTAGCTCAAGGCTTGTCGTTTCCATGGCTACCTCCCTATCTGGATATACAACGTATTGATCGTAAGTAAATCGCCTGATATTCTTGCCCGTTAAGTTCTCATAAGCAAGATAACGAGCAACACATGCGGCCTGTCCATCCTCGTAAGTGTCGAACTCGTGGCCCCTGGCGCAAACCTTGACCGTGGCA
>Ga0114923_10001140_pt1 | contig 18765 bp, 16 predicted proteins | sample SumtaG_FD_89578 | JGI IMG/M metagenome (GOLD analysis project Ga0114923, IMG submission 89578) | Deep subsurface microbial communities from Indian Ocean to uncover new lineages of life (NeLLi) - Sumatra_00157 metaG | ecosystem: Environmental > Aquatic > Marine > Oceanic > Sediment | place: near...
GGTATCCGACTCTGAGGTGCGGTCACTGTAGAGTACACCGTCAATAATCCTGCCTCCGGGCTGTTCATAGAGGGAAATGACTCCGTTGTTTCCCGAAATACCGGTGCCTTCGGCTATCCAGAAATCAAAAGCATCATCCGAGGCATCGAGACCGCCTGAAAGGTCCATTGCCTCGGTCTCATTGATCTCTTCGGGCAGACCCTCAGGTCTAAAATGAATAATAATGAAATTATCTTCAACCACTGAAAATGGGGGGAAGATAAGACGGTCACGCCAATTATTAGGAGTGCCCTGGTATAGGGTAACCCCGCCCATGTTTCCCGGCTTTAAGATCCTTAATTCCACTACATCCGGGTGATAGCCCGTTCCCCTGGTGGTAAACTCATTTATCAGGAGCCCCGGAATTGAGGGATTGTAGCCGTAAATGCGGGCCATAAAAGAGAGACTGTTGCCGCCGGCATCTTCAACCACCCCTTCCAGGGTATATTCATTTCCGGGGGTCTGTGGAGAAACTGTCAGAATTATTGTCTTTTCCCGGGTGTTGACCATGCTTATTTCCAGTTCCGGGTAGATTTTCAATCCTTCAACAACGGTAGTACACTGCTCATCGAAGGTGAGCTCTATTTCAGTGGGGCTTATAGAGCAGACATTAATCAGTGCAGGGGGTGTAAGATCAGCGTCAGAAAAATCTTTGAGCTCGGCAATTGGTCCGCAGGATACACCTGCCATTGAACAGCACAGAATAATGACCAGGCTCATGGCCAGATTCGATTTCATAGTGGCCTCCTTACAGTAAATTACCAATAATTTGGCGGTGGCGCTTTTAAATCAGTGGGAATTAGGTTATTATTAAAAAAAGGGAGGCAGAAAGATGGCTGAGGGTGCAAATCTTTTTCAGAAGTTCGGCCATTCGGCGGAACCAGGTACCATCATCTTCAAAGAGGGTGAAGAGGGTGATCAGATGTATATTATCCAGTCGGGCCGGGTTAAGATCACCCGCAATATCGGCGGCCAGGAGCTGACCCTGGCCATTCTGGAGAAGAGTGATTTCTTCGGCGAGATGGCCATTATCAACCTGGTAAAGAGAACGGCCACGGTTACGGCAATTGACCGGGTTGAGCTGCTCGCTTTTAACCGGCAGGGATTTTTGAGTATGATCAGTAAAAATGCCCAGATAGCCCTCAATGTTATTGATAAACTCTGCCGGAGACTGCAGAATGCCAATTTGCAGATCCATCAGCTGGCAAAAAGGAATGCGCAGGGAATGGTGGCCTTGAACCTGCGCCATGCCTTCCAGGGAGCGGTTTCACAGGGGGCCAGTCTGTTAATGGACCGGACAATTGAGGATATTGCCCGGGGTATCGAGCTCTCTATGGAAGAGGTCAGGAAATTTCTGGAGGAATTCAAAAGCGCAGGTATTATTCTTTTAGAGAGTAATACCCTTCGCCTTTTAGACAGTGAAAAACTGGACCAGATTGCCGAAAATGTCGGCCACTAGCCGGTCGAGTTTAGAGTTGCTGCGTCTGCGGTTGATCAACATTCTCGATCAGAGAACCGGGCAGGAAAAGAAAATACTTAAGAAAACCATAACTCAATTGGAAAAGCTCATCAGGAAGGGCCGCGGAAACGAATAACACCTGACCTCGAAAGAGCAAAGCAATACAAGGTAAATTTATTAAATAATCACCTGCTGAATGTCATCTTCTTTGCAGGATAAATTAATTATTGTAAATTGTGGTCAAAGAGCTACACTCTTTAATGAATATGGAGGTTTTTACTGATGTGTGGAATAACCGGCTATTGCGGGCCCAGACCGGCTGCCAAAGTGCTTTTAGAGGGATTGAAAAGACTGGAATACCGGGGTTATGATTCAGCCGGGATCTGTGTGGCTGAGCAAGAGGGCCTCCGGTTAATCAAGAGAGAAGGTAAAATACGCCGGCTTGTTGAGAAGGTGCCCGCGGATGTTAAGGGAAATACAGGTATTGGCCACACCCGCTGGGCCACCCATGGGCAGGTAAACGACCTCAATGCCCACCCCCACTTAGATTGCAGCGGCAACATTGCTTTAGCGCACAATGGAATTATTGAGAACTACAGCGGTCTGAAAGAAAAACTGGAATCTGAAGGTCATGTTTTCCTGAGTGAAACCGATTCAGAGGTAATTGTTCACCTGGTTGAAAAGTTCTATCAGGGAAACCTGGAAGAGGCGGTAAAAGAAGCTTTGGCGCTGCTTAAAGGAACCTACGGGATTGTCTGTATGCACCGTGACCACCCGGGGCTTTTAATCGGGGCGCGCAACGGCTCACCGCTGGTCCTGGGTGTGGGAAACGGCGAAATGTTTTTAGCTTCAGATGTAACTGCAATAATCAGCTACACCAGGGCTGTGGTTTACCTTGAGGATGGCGAAGTGGTCACCCTGACAGCGGATGAGTATAAAACCACGGACTTAAGCGACCGGGAAATCGAGAAAAAGGTGGAAGCTGTATCCTGGGAATTGGAAGAGATCGAGAAGGGCGGATACAGCTTTTTTATGCAGAAGGAGATATTTGAGCAGCCTGAGGCCATAAAGAGGGGGGTGAGCGGTAGGATCGATCTGGAACAGGCCACCGCCCACCTTGGCGGCCTTAATATGTCCAACCGTGATCTGCTTAACATAGAAAGGGTGCGCATAACCGCAGCCGGCACCTCCTACTATGCCGGTATGGTCGGCACTTACCTGCTGGAATCGGTGGCCCGGGTTCCCTGCACTGTGGAACTGGCTTCAGAGCTGCGCTACCGAAATCCGATTGTAGAGCGCAACACCCTGCATTTCGCCGTATCCCAATCCGGGGAAACTGCGGATACTCTCTATGCCCTGAGGGAGTTGCAGAGAAAGGGGGCTACAGTATTGGGAATCTGCAACGTGGTTGGCTCTTCGATTGCGCGTGAGTCCGACGGCGGCGTATACATCCACTCCGGTCCTGAGATTGCCGTGGCATCCACCAAGGCCTTTTCCTCGCAGATTACCGTTCTCTATCTCTTTGCCCTGCTTCTGGGCCGAATGCGCCATCTTTCCTATGAGGCGGGCCTGGAGTTGGCCCATGAGCTGCAGGCTATACCAACCAGGGTAGAACAGATCCTTGCCAGACAGAATAGTATTAAAGAACTGGCCGGGAAGTATGCCCATTATAAAAATTTCCTCTTTATGGGCAGGGGCATAAACTACCCGGTAGCCATGGAGGGGGCTTTGAAGTTAAAGGAGATCTCCTATATCCATGCCGAAGGTTACAGCGCGGCTGAGATCAAGCATGGTCCTATTGCCCTGATCAATGAGGAAACACCCAGTTTTTTTCTGGTTCCCGATGACGGTTTAAAGGAAAAGGTGATCAGTAATATGAAAGAGGTGAAATCCAGGGATGGTAAGATTATCGCCGTAGCCGTAGAAGGCGACAACAGCCTCAAGGGTATTGCTGACGATATTATTGAGATCCCCAAATTGAAGAACGGTCTCTTTTATCCCTTTCTAATGGTAGTGCCGCTGCAGCTCTTCGCTTATTATTGTGCCCTGGAACTGGGAAGAGATGTGGATCACCCGCGAAACCTGGCAAAGAGTGTTACAGTTGAGTAAGCGTTTATTGCTGCCCCTTTTACTCTTAACAGCAGCTTCTCTGCTTTATGGACAGGAAAAACCCGCGCTGCTGATCAAGAGTCCAACCGAGATCAGAGGCATAGATCTCCTTGCTCCTAATGCGCTTGTTGCTTATGAAGGTTTTTACCGCTATAAGGAAGAGGAGATCAGGGTAGTATTTTCCAGCGAGCCTCTGTTGCGATCCGGGGATTGGCTCTCCTTTCCTTGCGGCAAACTGCAGCTTTTTAAGCTGCCGGATGAGTGGGAGCGGATATTCTACTATTCCAATAACCGGGATATTTCCCTTCTGTTCGTCTTTAACCCTGAGTTTGATCTCTGGTGTGATTTTATCAGGATCTTTGTAGAGCGTTTCAGCTTTCTATTAGGTTTCTCTCTTCATGAGGTTGATGTTCCCTTTCCCGCGGTGCTGGAGTTGACGGCTCAATAAGCTCTTCTAAAAAAGCGATCCTATTTACCGATTATATAAGGGATAATGAAAAACCCTTTTTCAGCAACGCCGATTCTTCTTCTGCTCTTCTGTCTCGGGCCATTAATCCCCCTGTTCTCAGAAACGGAGCTCAAACTGGAGGCATCTGACTTAAGGATCAAGCAGAGCCTCGAAGGCGGCTACCATCTCTGGATCCGCAAGCGGGGAGATATAAATTCGGTGCTGCTCACTGAATCTACGGCTGATCCTGACAAAAGAGCACATTCCTTTACCCTCAGGAACCCCGCGTACCATCCGCTAAATGGCGACGAAAAGCGCATATTGGATGGCCAGATGATGGATTCCGGGAAACTCTTTTTTCTCCTGGACTCCACGCCGGAGATCCATGAGGAGCTTGGCAGTGCTTTTCACGTTTTTATTCCCTATGTGGTGATCTATGGCTATTCCTGGAGTCGTGAGGGAGAGATCCAGGTGCTTGACGGCGCTTTTCTAAACATCAGGGCCTTTGCCAAAAACTATGCCGACTACAGCGGTCCTTATAAAGATAATCCTTATGTTCTGCGGGTCACGCAACTGCCTGCAGAGATTGTCGAAGAGGCGGATACCACCTTCATGGAAGCTGCGGTGGAGAGCTTCACCGGAATTGCCGACGAGGGAGGGGGTAAAGCGCTCCGTTCAGCCGGCGGCGAGGATCTGATTAAAAAGATAGATCAGGTGTTGGGCGAAGCTAACGGGAGTTCCCTGGACCTGGTGCTGGCCCTGGATACCACCAGAAGCATGAAAAATGACATGCCGCACTTAAGAAAGCAGATAGTGCCGTTAATCTCCAAACATTCGTCGCGTTTCAGCCATTGCCGCCTGGGTCTTTTATTCTACCGTGATTATTTTGAGGAATACCTGGTTAAACCCTTTCCCTTTGTAACCAGCCTGGAGGATATCCAGAAAAGCATAGACCAGGTAAGGGTTGCCGGGGGCAGAGATATTCCCGAGGCGGTATTTGAGGCCCTGTATAATTCTATTCATTACTACAACTGGCAGGCTGAATCACGGCTGATCATTCTAATCGGGGATGCCCCGCCCCATCCGCGGCCGCGGGGAAAGATAACCTCTAAGATGGTTTATGCAGATGCTGAAGGAAAAGGGATCACTATCAATACGATTATTCTGCCGCAGTAGTTTGTTTTTCCAGAATAATTGCCTTTACCTTTAAAGCCAGGATTTTGGGCGCCTGGACCATAACAGCGCTTTCTTCAGTGTCGTAGAGCTCAATCAGTTCGTTGAAGAGTTCAACAGCCCGGTCATATTTACCCAGCTTATAATACAGAAAAGCGATCTCATAGGAGGCCCAGAGATTTCGCTCCACCTCTTCAGGAAAGCGCTCCTGAAATGTCTGGTAGTAGAGAAGGGCCTGCTTGTAGCGCCCGCTGTCCGCTGCCTCCTGGGCATGCTGAAAGATTTCGGCAGGTAGCAGATCAGGTTCGAGGGTTTGAGTGGATGACCGGCAGGAAATCAGGAAAAGGGCTAAAGCAGCCGCTAAAAGTGCAATTATAATTTTCCGGTTAATTGATCTTGTAAAAGACATCAGTAGCTGTAAATCTCATCCTTTATTGGCAGGTTCTTCTTAAGTTCTTTCAGGAAATCTTTTATATCACCCATGGGCTCATAGTATTCACATTCATCCAGGGTTCTGCGGGCCACAGTGAAATATTTGTATACCTTCTCTTCACCCAGTTTCTTTTTCCACATTCCTGCGACGCAGCGGACCCTTAAGTAATACTGGCTTCCATTTCCGGCAGACATTCTGATGAGTTTGCAGTGCGTGCAATTTGCACAGTAAACCTTATCCGTAGTAAGTTCATCATCCGCTGTCATAGTTAACGCGGCGGTACGGCTGCCTACCATAATTTCCCCCTGTACTTATTAGGTATACACTATCATATTCGACTTTTTAACGTCAATATTTAGGTGACTTAATCATTTCTCCGGTTATATCAATTGGCCACAAAGGGCTGCAGTGATTCTCTTACCATATAGTAGCGGTTGGAGGCATTCCAGAGGGTAAAGCCGGAGGATGGCGCTGACCTGGTTCCGGCAAGCTGCTGCTTCAGATAGGTTGAATATTCTAAAGTGGACATCTCCAGTTCCCGGCCGATAAGAAAGGCCTGGATATAAGGGCGGATAATGGCCCGCTCACCGGTAATAGAGGCGGCGCGGAAAGTACCCTGATCATAGATTATCCTTGCTCTCTCCAGGTAATCTATTTCGGCAATAAAATCTATGGGAAAATGAGAGGGATAGAACATGGGACAGATCACGTCAACATAATCAGCCAGCAGTTCAATGGATTGGCCGATCCAGCGCCCCATTCTGTACCAGGAATTGAAACCGTAAAGATCGGTACTGATGGGAATGTGTATAGCTTCCCTGTTTAAAGCCAAAAAAGATTCAAGGGCATCGATTTTGGTCATGCCCTGCTGCTGATAAGTGTAATCAATTGCAGAGAGGGGACCGTCAGATGGAAAGCGGATATAGTCAAACTGGATTTCGTGAACTCCTCTCTCCTGCAGCTCACGCGCTATGGCAGTGTTATACTCCCAGACAAATCGGGAGAAGGGATCAACCCAGTATTCCCGCTGTACATGGGTGGTTTCACCTGTTTCTTCATTTTCCACTTCAACCAGATAGCGCCAGGGTTCATTACTGTTGCGCTTTTTCAGGGCGTACTTATAGTTGTCATAGTTAAAAAGCTGTCGGTCTTTAAAAACGACCAGGCGGGCGATTACATAGATGTTGTTGGCGAGCGCCTTCTCAAGCAGCTCCTCCAGGTCTATGCGTAAAGAGACGGCGCCGATCTTCCAGGGCAGATCGAGTCTGGTATTATAGGTGACCCACCCAAAATCTTCCTTAAAGTCGACTACCATGGAATTCAGGCCATGGGCCTTGAGAAAGCTTATATGTTTATCGAGCTGCTCCCCCCGGGCATTGTGGGAGGAGATATAGATGCCGAATTTATTCAGAGCATCTTGGTTCGCCTTTGCCACATCCCTTTCCTGCGCGTCCGCGGCTGCGTTTTGCCCGCTTTTCCGCCATTCATTGCGGCCCGGGTAGTAGTTCCAAAGCCCCCCGTCTGTGCGCGTTTGCAGGAACCATTCAGCTTCAGGCTCAAGTCTTTTATAGCTAAGGGATTGAACGATCTCATTATTGATGACGCCGGGAAAATGCAGGTTTTGCCAGCTTTTCTGATCTCCGGAAGAGAGATATATATCGCCGCCAAAACCGCAGGCGAAGACAATGGCCTGCGGATTGACGGGAGAGTAAGCAACTGCTGCGATCTCTTCATAAAAACCGGCGCCGCGGTATAGAAAAGGGGCGTTCTCCGAGAGGTCCTCCCAGCTCTTACCGAGGTTCCGGGTCTGGAAAAAACCGCTGAATGAGGTTCCCACCAGGATCGTCTCTCTGTTGTCGGGCGAGAGCGCGCTTGAGGTGAGATAATAATTCTTACGCAGTGGCTTGCTAATGGGGATCTGCTGCCAGTTTAAGCCATAATCCTCGGAAAAGAAAAGCTCATCGGTAGTGGTCACCACGACCCGGCTGACATTTACCGGATCCGTGGCCAGTGAGGTCAGCATCCGTACCCGGGTTGAAGCAAAGGGATAAATCAATCTGAGCGGCAGTCCCTGATTACGCTCTGCCCAGCTCTTTCCTAGATCAAAAGAGACCAGAAAACCCTGCTTATTGGAAATAGCATAGACAATGTCCTCCGGGGCAGCTTGAGTATGGTCGGGTTGCCCTTGAGGAGCGGGTGCAGCTTGCTTATCAGGATTAAATTTCTCAACCTCGGAATAGAGATCTTCTTCCCCCTGCGCCTGCAGCATCGCGGCCATTCCCAAAGAAGAGAGAAGTATTACTGCTGAAATGAAAAGAAGAGAGTAGCGTCCGGTCATATCTATTTAGTCGGTTTTCTTCTGATTATTAATGAAATGATTAATGACAAACCGGCAATTATCAGCAGCAGGGGCCACCATTTGAGCACGAACTGAAAAAAGGTAATGCTGGTACGCTTGAGGCTGAAGGGCAAGAACATCAGGGATAGAAGCACAATAAAAATAGAAGAGATTAAAAGATCTATCCGGTGGCGGCGCCTTCTTCTTAAAGCATATGGGATCAGGGAGAGTCCCATTATGGCCATAAAAACCGGCCAGATCATGATCAGGCTGCTCCTCTGCATAATCGTGTTTAATAAGAGAAAGAAGAGGCCTCCCAGTGAGAAGAGCATACCGGGGAAAATGTACCAGTCCCCCTTTTTTTTAATAAAGACCTGGTAAAGCAGGAGTATGCCGGCAACCATAAAAGGCAGTGGCCAGAGCAGGCCAAGAAAGGGTAAGTAGCCCAGATTCCAGAGAAGCAGCACCCCGCCGATGATTATCAGATAGATCCCGGCAATCAGCATTCTAAGTGAAAATTGAACAGTCCTTGTTTGCTTTTGCCCCATACTTAAGGTTATAGTAGCAGATAGAGCCCTTCTTGCCAACCTCGGATTTATATGCTAATCTGCTTTTTAAAGGGATGGGAAAGGGCAAATACAAATTTTATAGAATCATAATAGCACTTGCTTTAGTCTTTTACCTTTCAGGATGCGGGGATACCTATTCCTATTACCTGCAGGGGAACATGGAACAGAAACAGGTGCTGCACAGGCTCTTTAAACTGCTGGAGCAGCAGCAGGAGGTTGGTGAAAACCGCTTTATCCTGGTGCAGCAGATTGCCAACCACCTGTTAGGCGCAGGCGAACGGGAGAAAGCCATTCTTTTTCTCACTACTTATGTAGAGCAAAATCCAAGGGATCCTTATAATGGCTATTTCCTGGGAATTGTAGCCCAGTGTTATAAGGAATTGGCAGCTTTGCCGCTGGCAATTCATTACTATGAACGTATTTTGCTGAATTATCCTGATCTGGCGGTAAATGGCGGCTCCATACATTTCAGCTGTCTGCAGGAAATGATAAACCTGGTTGATGAGCCGGAAGACAGGATCGACTATTATAAAGAACTTATTTCCCGTTTCAGCGAAAACATTGATCTGGGTGCGGCCTACTATTTCCTGGCCCTGGCTTATGAAGAGGTCGGGCAATGGGAACAGGCAATTCGTACCTTTCAGAAGTTTTTAAAGCATCCGGGAGCCAGGATACCGGGATCAGCCAATGCCCATGCCAGGATCAGGGAAAAAGTTGATTTTTATTATTCCGATAAATCATGGGCTGTGGAAAATCTGCAGACCCTGGTGGAGGAAATAAAAAAGGCTGTCCGGACCCGAAACACGCGCCGCCTGCTTACGTACCAGGCTAAGGTCAATTTTTTTACTATGTCCTGGTCGCAGGCGGAATCCGATGAACATGGGGCTTTGATCTTTGATATAGGCTCCTTTCTGCATACATCCAGGGTTACTGCGGACCCGGAGTTGGATATAGACTCCAATGCTGGGGAAGCCTTTCTGCGCACAACCCGCTGGTCTTACCGGATTCCCACCTGGTATCTTTATTTCCGAAAAGTGAACTTCAAGCCTGATCCGGAGATCAATGGAAGATGGGAATGGGCCGGAATATACCTGGGCGAAAAACTTTAATCATTCTGTTCTTCCTGGCCGCCGGAATGGCTCTATCTGAGCCCCTGAGCCATTCGGCGCCGATTAAGGGGCCCAGGCGCACCCTCTTTCGGGAAGCAGTATCACAGGCACTACCACCTCTCCAGGGTCACAGGGGCCCCATGCTTTTTTCTATTGATATACCTGATAGCGGGATTGTGGCCGGATATATAGGCTATTACCTGGCTGAGGGCAGAAGGGTTGTTGAGCTGAACCTAAAACGGTCCGGACTCTACCGGCGCTTTATCACCGCCCGGATAGATTTTCTGGCTTTGCCGTGGGAACTCTTCTCTGTTCCGGCCGTGGAGTCGACCTTTTATAACCGCGCGGTTTCCGGGTCAGGGGCAGTAGGTCTATGGCAGTTTATGGAGAATACCGCGGTTCATTTCAATCTGCTCAATGATAACTGGATAGATGAGCGGCGGGATTTCTGGAAAGCCAGTATTGCTGCCCTGAAAAAGCTTGAAGAAAATTATGAGTACTTCGCGGACTGGCCCCTGGCCCTGGCCGCTTACAACTGCGGCAAAGGTAAGCTCCGGCGGCTTATAAGAGACAGCGGTATCAGTGATTTCTGGATATTAAGAGAGAAAGGTCTTCTGCCTGCAGAAACGGCTGATTATGTTCCTAAATTCCTGGCTTTAGCCCATATCTGTTCTTATCCGGGGCGGTACGGCTTCAATCGGAGTTGGGAGCCATCGCCGCGCTGGGAGCGGACCCTGTTAAAACGCAGTGTAAATCTGCAACTTTTAGCCGGGGTGGCAGGTGTTGACCTTGAGTATTTAAAAGAAGCAAATGCGGAATTGAAGTACAGTGTGACCCCCGCTTACCCGGCAGGCTACTGGCTGAAATATCCCGAAAAGTATAAAGATGTTATATTAAAAGCGCTGAATGATCCGAAAATAGAATTGATGGAATTCCATTTGCATACTATTCGTTCGGGGGATACTCTTTACGGCCTGTCTCTCTATTACCAGGCCTCGGTAGCAATGATAAAGTCCTGCAATCCCGAGCTGGAACCTTTGAGGCTGCCGCTTGGCGGCACTCTTTTAGTTCCTGCAATGCCGGGGGTTTCATTAAAGCGCTATTCGGAGAAAGCAGCAGGGGGCGAGAGCTTGACCGGAGCTTATGAAATCAAAAAAGGAGATACTCTCTGGTCTATTGCCAGGTTCTTCCGGATAACTCCGGAAGAGCTTGCCCTGCAGAATGGATTGAAACTTGAATCTATTATCCTGCCCGGACAGATCATAAAAGTACCCGGCAGAAAAGAAAGGAAAGAGCAAATATGGAAATAAAAAACAGGTTCTCCGTATCCGCCAGGAGAATGGGGCGTTCTTTTGTCAGAGAACTGCTCAAATTGGCCAATAAACCGGAGATTATTTCCTTTGCCGGAGGGCTTCCCTACCCTGGTACTTTCCCTGCTGCAGAGCTCACCAGCATCTGTACGGATATATTAAGGGAAAACCCCCATGCTTCCCTTCAGTACAGCGCCACAGAGGGACTGCCCGAACTTCGTGAACATCTGATTGCCTTTCTGCAGGATCGCGGTCTTGCAGTAAAGATGGAGGAACTGCTGGTTACCACCGCCTCACAACAGTCGCTGGACCTGCTGGGAAAAATATTCATTGACCGGGGTGAAACAGTTATCGTAGAAAGCCCGAGCTACCTGGGGGCGATAAGCGCTTTCAAATCCTATGGCGTGCGCTTTACCACCATCGATATGGATGATGAGGGGTTGATCACCGCAGATTTGAAAAAGGTGCTGGCTGAGCTGAAAAAATCTGCCGGTGGCGCCGCAGAATACTATCAGAATATGCCTAAATTTGTCTATACAATCCCTGATTTCCAGAATCCTTCGGGAGTAACAATGTCTCTGAAGCGCCGCCTGGAGCTCGTGGAGCTGGCAGAGGAATATGATCTGGTGATAGTTGAAGATGTGCCCTACAGGTGGCTGCGCTATGAAGGTAAAGAGGTCCCTCTTATTTCGGCGCTGGACAAAGGGCGCAGGGTGGTCAATCTTTTTACCTTCTCCAAGATCCTCTCTCCCGGCATACGGCTGGGGTGGATAACCGCGGATGAGATGATTATAGATAAGCTGGTACAGGCAAAACAGGGTACCGATCTCTGCACTTCAGCCTTCAGTCAGGCGATCGCTGCCGAATATATAAAAAGGGGTCTCCTGGATCCCGGTATTGAAGCTAACATCAGGTTCTACCGTGATAAACTGGCAACTATGATCGGGGCGCTGGAGAAATATATGCCCCGGCTTTCGGAACTTAAATGGATAGTGCCTGAAGGCGGATTATTCATCTGGATTATACTGCCCCGGAATATGGATGCGGATGAGATATTTAAAAAGGCAATTGACCATAATGTTGCCTATGTAATCGGTTCCGCATTTTTCCCTAATGGCGGCGGACATAATACCATGCGTCTTAACTTCTCTTATCCATCAGATGAGGAGATAGTTGAAGGGGTCAGGCGGCTGGCGGTTTTAATTAAAGAGCAGTCATGAAAAATTACACAATTCGTTATATTTGCCTGTCATTGCTTCTGTTTTTTCTTCAATGGTCCCTGCCGGCTCTCGATCAAAAGGTGAAAACCATAGTTGAGGTGGACTGGCAGCGGGGGGTTTTAATTGTGGAATGCTCGTCAGGGCTCGATCCGCAGATCAGCAATCTATCCAGGGCCCGTTTTCTTGCCGAGGAGCAAATTCAGCTCCAGCTTCCGGCTATTTTTCTGGACTCGCTTTTCCCCGTCAGCCTGGATTCTTTTTACAATGTGGGAGAATACGTTAAGGAGAATCCAAAAGCGGCTTTATGGTTAAGTAAAGCGGCCCAGGTAACCGGTAAAACCTTTACTCATCTTTCCACTGATTTAAGGGAAGTGGTCGTACGCTATGATTTCCCCTTTTTCGGAGAATCGGGGGTTATTCTTCCCTTACTCACCCATACCAGCAGCTTTCCAATGGAGAGGTATCTGGGCTATGTGCCTACCAGGGATTTCCCGGGGTTGGTTATCTATGCCGGGGGCAGCTATCCCTCTTATGGCAAAGAAGGCCAGGAAAAAGTAAAGCCGGCTCTATTTTTTCGTATCTTTGATGAGCAACTGAACCTTGTTTTAGAACGGGAGATGTGCGATCCCCGGAGCCTGAAGAAGTGGGGCATGGCTGCTTACAGCTATTCACTGGATGAAACACCTTTCCTGCCGCGGATCGGCCCCAACCCTTTAAGAACTATGGCTCGCGGGGTATTTGGAAAGAATGGGACTGATATTATTATTCCCAATAAAACAGCCAGGCAGCTTTTGGCAGAAGAGAGCAATCACCGGCTCTTAAGAGAGGGAAGGATCCTTATTATACTTGATCAGCCCTGAAAGCTATGGGCAAGATTCAATTGCCAAAAATTTTTTTAAGCATCAGGGAAGAGCATTATATGGGCCATTACCCTGGCATCGCCTAGCATATTATCAATAATCGAATATTCATTAGGCATATGAGCTGTTTCGTCAATTTTTGCCCAGACTATGGTATCGTACCCTGCCTGGCGCAGATGACCGCCCACAGTGCCGCCGCCTATCCCAATAGGTATACCTTCCACATTATAGACCTCTGCCAGCGCCTTTTTCAGGGAAGAAACCAACGGGGTATCCACCGGAGTAGGAGGAGAAGATGCGCGTTGAACAGTAGAGATGGTAATGGCAACCCCGTGTTTTTTCTCTGCCCCTTTAGTTATTTCTTTTACCCGGCTCATGAACTGCTCAAGATCGACTGACGGCAAAATCCGGCAGTCGAGGTAAAAAATATCATCTGCGGGAATAGTGTTGATATTGGGGACATTTGCTTCTTTTTTAGTCGGTGAAAAGGTCGATACAGGTGGATCAAAAAGCTCATTTTTTTCCGTATAATCCCGGTTGAGTTTATTCAGTTCCAGAACCAGCTCGGAAGCAGCCACGAAAGCATTTATTCCCTTGGCAGGGGTAGAGGCGTGGCATTGCTTTCCTTTAGTCTCAAATTTTAGCCAGAGAATAGACTTTTCAGCAATTTCAATCTGGCTGCCGTCAACACTGCCGCCGTCGGGTACCAGTATCAGATCTCCTTTTTTGAAGAGGTTGTGTTTGTTCAGAAGGTACTGGATGCCGTATTCGGAGCCGGTTTCCTCATCAGCCACAAAGAGAAGCTTGATCGTGTAACGGGGGGTGAGGCCGGCCTTGAGCAGAGAAAGCGCGGCAAAAAGAGAAGCTACAAGGCTCTGCTGATTATCTTCCACACCCCTGCCGATTATCCGATCCTTCCGGGTAACCACTGTGTAGGGATCGCTTTCCCATAATGATTCCTCGCCCGGTGGAACTATGTCAATATGGGTCATAATCCAGAAACGTTTATCGTCTGATTCTCCCGGTATGGTGGCTATAATATTGGGACGCCCCCCGGAAGCAACTCTCTCATCCGGGGCTCGGATAACCTCAAGGTCATTAATGCCGAGTTCGGAGAGGCGCTTCATGAGTACCCTGGCTTTTTTTTCTTCACCCTGGCCGCCGCTCTGAGGCGCCAACGCAGGGACCGCTGTAAGATCCTTCTGTAAAGAAATCATCGCATCCCGGTATTCTTCGATATTCCGGAAAACTCTCTTTAGTTCATTCATAACTGAATCTTATATACTGTTATCAGAATAAGGGCAAGTACGAGGCAAGTGCCCCGGTTTAAAGCTTTACAATTTTTTTAATATACTCTAGTCTAGACTGTCAGTTGATTGTTGTCAGGAGGGCGGCTGTTGTTCATCAGAAAATATTTTTACCGGATTATACTTTTACTTTTTTGCAGTTTGATTTTAAGCTTTCTGTCCTGTTCGGCAAAACCGATCGGTTATGCTGTTGTGCTCTGGGATGAGAGCGAAGAGTTCAAAACAGGTGAGCTGTTAGAAGTAATGGAGGAATCAAAGATACGAAAGACTTATATGGTGGTTGCCGGGGGAGAAAAAAATCTTCGGGATATTGACACCTTCAGAACCCGCTTCTTTGAACTAAAGGCAGATGTAGATGCTTTTATCCGTGATTATGAGCCCTATTTTAATCAATTCGCTTTTTCAGTGAGAGACGGGCTTCCTGTTCGTGAAGAGGCGCACCAGGAGGCCAAAAGGATATATAAGCTGAAAGCGGGCCAGCTGGTCAAGGTGCTTAAGCGGGAAACGGAGCTGGTTGCCATTGGCAGTTATCAGGATTACTGGTATCGAGTGCTCACAGACGATGGTTATGAAGGATTCTGTTTCGGCTATTATTTGTCCGGCTTTGAGAGCCGGGGGAATCCGCGGGAAGAGGCGCAAATCCTGATTGGCCAGGATCCGCTGCTTGATAAACTCCTTTCGGAAATCTGGCGGCCTGAGTATTTTGCGGAAATGATCGATAAAGAGCGGATCGATCTTTTTCGCCTCCGTCAGGATATAGGGTTATTTCCGGCGGCGGGCAGCAGGGCTATCAGGCTGGTTACCGCAAAATATACCATTAACTTCACATATGAGAAAATTGAAAAAATGGGTACTGGCCGTTATCATTTTCAAGGCGGGGACCAGCAGAAGGATCTGCGCATAAGTATTGTACGGGATAATAGAATCATTCTCAGCTATAATTTGGCCGGGCGGGCCGTGAGTGTAGCTTATATATTGCCGGATGAGAACCTGGAAGAGATAATTGAACAGGAGCGATCGCGGCGTTTGGAGATATTCAGCACAATTACCAAACGGGGAAGGGTGCTTAAAAGCACAGGTTATGGAAATATCCGGCTGTTGGAGGGCTTGTCCTTTGAATGGACGAATTTCGACCGGCTCAGCTCGCAAATATTCTTAAAAGAGGTAAAAGGGAGTGGTAGCGTTGATTTTCCCTTCTTTCTGTCAGCAGACCTGGCCGGGGAATTCGACGGAATTATTACCTTCCGCTTCGACGAATATCAGGCTGAAGAGGGAACCAGTTTCTTGTATAAAATTGATCAGAAGGGGATCAGGATGGTCTTTATCCGCTCTGAGAACATAGATGATCTGGAAGTAGGAAGAGCTGGTCTTTCGCCGCTGATACTCTATTTTACCTTTGGCCGAAGTTGATGCCCCCTATCATTTTAAGCAATATATCCCACGCCTTTACCGACCACCAGTTACTCGCCGATGTAAACTTTACTCTGTCCACGGGTAGCCGCATAGCTCTTGCCGGAGCTAACGGCAGCGGCAAAACCACGCTTATGCGCATAATTTCCGGGGCCTTAATACCCGACTCCGGTAAGGTTGTCTGCGATAAAAATGCGCGCATATCCTACCTGCCGCAATCCGGGCTGGTTCACTCAGGCTCGACTCTCTACCGGGAGGCGGAGAAGGCCTTTGCCTGGGCCGATGATCTGATCCGGGAAAAGGAGAGGCTGGAGGAAGAGATGGCCGCCCTGACATCTGAATCAACTTCAGGGGTACAACTGATTGATTTGCACCATGACTTATCAGAAAAATTGACCTCAAGCGGCTATTACCGGAGGGAAGAGGCTATCGGTAGGGTGCTTTCCGGTTTGGGTTTCAAAAAAGAAGAGTACTCTGAAAATACCACCGCCTTCTCCGGGGGCTGGCAGATGAGAATAGCTCTGGCCAAAGTTCTATTGGAAAATCCCGATTCACTTTTGCTGGATGAACCTACGAATTATCTTGATCTGGAGGCGCGCAACTGGCTCGAGAGCTTTTTAACTGATTTCCGGGGAAGCGTACTGGTGGTTTCTCATGATCGCTACTTCCTTGATGTAACTGTAAATTTAGTGGCTGAGCTTTATTCGGGTAAGCTCAACCTTTATACGGGCAATTACAGCGAATATGAAAGAGAGCGCGGGAAAAAGCTGGAGGAGATTGAACGCAGCTACAACCGCCAGCAGGAAGAGATTGCGCGTTTGCAGGGTTTTATCCGCCGTTTCCGTTATAAGGCTTCCAAGGCCAGGCAGGTACAGAGCAGGGTTAAACTACTTGAGCGTATGGAGAGAATAGAATTGCCGCCTGTGGTTAAAAACGTTCACTTTACCTTTCCTGAAGCGCCCCGTTCAGCAAAGCTGGTATTGGAGCTTGGTGGTATCGGCAAAGCCTATGGTGACAATAATGTTTTCCAGGAGGTAAGCCTGCAGCTCTCTTCTGGACAGAGACTGGCTTTAGTGGGAATAAATGGCGCCGGTAAATCCACCCTCATGCGGTTGATGGCCCGAGTTGAAAAGCCGGACAGCGGGATGGTGCGCTACGGCAAGAATGTTTCGGCGGGCTATTTCTCCCAGGAGCTGACAGATAAGCTTGATTATGAGGAAAGTGTGCTGGAAACTGTTGAATCCTGGGCTGCGGTTGAAGATATACCCAATCTGCGGCAGCTTCTGGGCGCTTTTCTCTTTCGCGGTGATGATATCTACAAATCAGTGCGCATCTTAAGCGGGGGAGAAAAGTCCAGGCTGGCAATTCTAAAGCTGTTGCTTCAACCGGCTAATCTGCTGTTCTTAGATGAGCCCACCAATCACCTGGATATGGCTTCCAAGGATATTCTGCTCTCGGCGCTGGAGAAGTACAGCGGGGCTTTAATTTTTGTCTCTCATGACCGCTACTTTATTGAGTCTCTGGCAAACAGGGTTTTAGAGCTTAACCGGGGGGGGGCACATTATTATTATGGTGATTACCGCTATTATCTCTGGAAGAAAGAGGGAGAGCATAACGAAGAAATTCCGGAAAGAGCCGCGAAGCATGTGAATCGAGTGAAACGAGCGGCGGAAAGTGAAGAAAAAAAGGGGGAGGCTTATACGCGGCGCCTTAAGGGTAAGCAGCTGAAAAGCACCCTTAGAAAGCTGACCAGAGAAGAGGAAGAAGTAATAGCCGGGTTGGAAGAGCTGCAGCAGGAGGCTGCTACGTTGGAAGAGACCATGTCCTATGAGGAGGCATACAGGGACGGCGGTAAAATGCGTAAGCTTAAGCAAAGGCTTGAGGAGAACCAGAGCCTTCAGCAAGAATCCCTCAGGCGCTGGGAGATTATTGATAGAGAGCTTAAGGAGCTTAAGTTGTTAGAAGGGCTCTAAAGGGGGCCGGCTCTCTCCCGGATTCTTAAGACTAAAATTTAGATAAAAGTCTTGATTAATTTAATTTACAATACTACAAATAGACTTTATACATAAAAAAATGATAAGAAGGATGAAGCAGTAATGGGTAAAAATATAGGTTTTATCTCTTTTCGGATTTCAGGCACGGACGGCGTTTCGCTGGAAACCATGAAATGGTCTGTAGTTTTAGAGAAAATGGGCCATAACAGTTATTTCATGGCGGGAGAGCTGGAAACACCGGCGGAAAGATCCATGATTGTTGAAGAGGCTCATTTCACCCATCCCAGGATCAAGGAACTCTATCTGGAGAGTTTCAATAACCGTAACCGCCCTGCTGCCCTGACAGCAGGCCTTCATGAATATCGTGAGATCTTAAAGAAAAGCCTCTATGAGTTCATCAGAAAATTTAATATTGACATTTTAGTTCCGCAGAATGTGCTCACCATCCCCTTGAATATTCCCCTGGGCATGGCCATTACCGAGGTGATCGCAGAAACCGGGATCAAGACTGTAGCCCATCACCACGATTTTTTTTGGGAGAGGAAGAGATTCCTGCGCAACTGTGTCTGGGATTATTTCAATTCCTGCTATCCGCCCCATCTTAACTCCATTCACCACGTGGTAATCAATTCTTCCGCCCAGAACCAGCTGGCTCTGCGCAATGGCATCTCTTCCACTCTGATACCCAATGTGATGGAGTTTGAGAAACAGCCGGCGCCTATGGATGAATATGCCCGGGATGTACGCCGGGATTTGAATATTGACGATGATGAGCTTTTAGTGCTGCAGCCCACCAGGGTGGTACAGCGCAAGGGGATCGAACATGCCATTGAGCTGGTTGCGCGCCTGGGCATGAAGGCCGCCCTGGTGATTTCCCACGCCTCGGGAGATGAAGGCTATGAATACCAGCAGCGGGTAAAGGAATTTGCCGAGCTTTTGAATATAAAAGCCCTCTTTGTACAAGATATAATCGATGACACGCGGGGA
>Ga0114923_10001141_pt1 | contig 18762 bp, 16 predicted proteins | sample SumtaG_FD_89578 | JGI IMG/M metagenome (GOLD analysis project Ga0114923, IMG submission 89578) | Deep subsurface microbial communities from Indian Ocean to uncover new lineages of life (NeLLi) - Sumatra_00157 metaG | ecosystem: Environmental > Aquatic > Marine > Oceanic > Sediment | place: near...
AGATATTCCTATTGATAAGGTTAGTGTTGCTATCATAGTAGAACCGTTTACTGTTGCTCCTGTTTTATCAATGTATTTTAATATGGCAAAAATGCGGGGGTATAATCTTAAGGATTTAATAGGTACAACCCAAAATGATATATTAACAATGACGGTTGGGTTTATTCCTTATAAAAATGTAGCTCCAAAACATTTACTCCGTATAGCGTGCGATTTCATCGAATGGACGGTCCCAATGAAAAATGTTCCAAAGTTTCATCCTATCAACTTTACTGGATATAATTATAGGGAAGGTGGCATTGATGCTGTTCAAGAGTTAGGGTTTGTATTTGCTTCTGCATGTTCACACATAGACAACATTATAGCAAGGGGCTGGAAAGTTGATGATTTTGTAAACAGACTAGGATTTCACCTTGCAGCACATAAAGATTTCTTTGAGGAAATCGCAAAGTATAGAGCAGCAAGGAGGATTTGGGCAAAATTAATGAAGGATAAATATGAAGCGAAAGATCCAAAATCAATGGAGTTTCGATTTCATGTACAAACAGCAGGAAGTTCTTTAACTGCACAAACACCCAAAGTTAACATAGTTAGGACAGCAATTCAGGCATTAGAAGCTAATATAGGAGGATGTCAATCGCTTCATACAAATTCTTATGACGAAGCAATATGCCTCCCCTCCGAAGAAGCAGCTCTTATTGCTTTAAGAACCCAACAAGTAATAGCGGATGAAGCGAGAATTACTAATACTGTTGATCCATTAGCAGGTTCATATTTCATTGAGTGGCTTACTGATGAAGTAGAAGAAAGAGTATGGAAATATCTGGATAGAATATTTAAAGTAGGTTCTATAGATAAAGCACTCTCTTCAGGGTGGCTTTATAAAGAAATGAGAGATGCTTTTCATAAAAGACGGAAGAAACTTGAGACTGGTGATGAAATTATGATCGGAGTAAATAAATATAAAGTTCCTTACGATGATTGCACTGACGTATTTAGAACAAATAAAAATGCGATAGAAATTGAGATTGAGAGAATTGAAAAATTAAAAGCCCGTCGAGATAATGCAAAATTAGAGAGCCTTTTGGACAAACTTCGCGATGTTTGTGAAAAAGAGGAGAACGTCATGCCTATTATAATGGAAGCTACTAAAGAAGGAGCTACTGTCCAAGAAATCTGTGATGTTTATAGAGAAGTTTGGGGGCTATGGGAACCTCCTTTAGCAATATAACTCTTGAGGGTCATATTATGAGTAGTCAAAAAATTAGAGTATTAATGTCAAAACCTGGTATTGATGGGCATTGGCGAGGTGGTATTGTTGTTTCGAGAGCACTAAGAGATGCGGGAATGGAATTGATTTTTGGAGGCTTTCAAAATATCCCACAAATTGTTGAAACCGCGATTCAAGAAGATGTTGATGTAATAGGATTAAGCATTCATTCAGGAGCTCATTTTGCGTATACAAAACAGCTTATTGATCTTTTAGAAGAAAGGGGCGTTAAAGATAATTTCCTCATCGTTGTAGGAGGAGTGATTCCCGCTCAAGATTTCCCTGATCTCAAAGCTATAGGGGTAGCTAATGTATTTGGACCGGGAGCTCTTACCGATGATATTGTCAAATTTATACAAGAAAAAATCAAAAAGTAATAATTTTATTCTTTATTTTTCAAAATAATAGATTAGAAACTAATTAGCTACTATATTGTGGGGAAACTTTTTTTGACCAGAAATTATGATATTGATAGTTTAGTTCAAAGATTTAAACAAAAAGACAAAGTTGCCTTAGCTAAATTAATTACGCTTATAGAAAATCATCCTGAAACCGCTTCTGAAATTTTTAAACATTTTCACGAGTTAACCCATGAATCATATATTGTTGGGCTTACCGGTTCACCAGGGGTTGGAAAAAGTACATTAACGGGAGCAATATCTAAAAAACTATTAGATGAAGGAAAATATGTGGGCGTAATCTCAATAGATCCAACTTCTCCTTTTAGTGGAGGTGCTTTTTTAGGTGATAGAGTGAGAATGACCAATGTTTCCACTCATCCTAATATTTTTATAAGAAGTCTTGCCTCTCGGGGATATAGGGGGGGAATTTCGAGAGCAGTTCTTGATATTACTTTATTATATGAGGCTTTCGGAATGGACATTATTTTAATTGAGACTGTTGGTGTAGGTCAATCTGAGTTCGATATTTATAATCTAGCGTACACTACTGTTGTAATCATGGTGCCGGGTTATGGCGATTCGATACAGATGCAAAAAGCTGGTATAATCGAAATTGGAGATATATACGATGTTAATAAAAAAGATTTAGGTGGTGAAGATATTGCCGCCGATATTGATAATATGCTTGATGATTCATCAACAGCTCAAGATGGCTGGAGGCCTCCAGTAGTAATGACTAATTCTATAACAGGGGAAGGAGTGGAGGAACTGATAGAACATATATATGATCATAAAGAACATCTCGAGCTCTCGGAAATAATAAAACAAAGGAAAAAAAACAGATTTGTTTATAAAATAAGAGAATTACTTTATCATAAAATCGATACAGTGTTAGAAGATCTTATCAGCCAAGAAGAAATTAATAATATTTCTGATAAAATCATGGTTGATGGTAAATTTAAGATATATGATGATGTCCATGATTTATTTTCAAATGTTAAATTTGAAAGAAAAAAGTAAATATTATAAAATATTTTCCTATAAAATTACTAAATTTATGATTTAAATGGATTCTAAACCTAAAACAATCATTGTATATTTGAAATATAAAGATAATGAGTCGTGGGATGGACGGGAGCTCCTGAAGAAAGGTGGCTCACTTCTTTGGGCAGGTCATGATATTACGCAACTCATCGGACTTGATGAACCAGAATGGGACGAAATCGTAGTAGCAGAGTATTCTGAAGAAAATGCGTATAATAATGCTCTAAACCGGATAAAAGAAGCAGATATGCTTAAATATTATAAGGTTCATTTAGTTAGCCATTATCCTCAAGCAATAATAGATAAAATGAATGAGATGCTTAAGGCTCTCAAAGTGAAGAATTTAGAGTCTATCCCTGTAGAAGAACTTTCCTCGATAGAACGTTGGGAAGCTGAAAAAAAAACTGGAACAGATCACTTGGGTCCGACTCCTAATCAAATGGAGACTCTTCTCCAGAGAGATCAAAATATACCTGTCGTTATGTTAAATTATCTAAAATTCCGGGATGTGGCAGTATATCCTGATGATTTTAAAGGTAAAAGGTATAAAACTGGTAGGGAAGCTTACCAAAAATATGGGCAGCGTGACTCTCATAACAACCAGGTGGATATATTCGGTGATTATAAATTCACCATTGTCGGCGAAGATGAACCAAAATGGAACAATTTTGTATTTGTAAGATATCCTTCAGTGAAAAATTTTATAGGAATGATTGCAACAAAAAGTTACCAAGCTTCTTCAACACAACGAAGTGCGGGTCTGGAGAACACAATATTGCTATCAATTACTCCTTATGATGAACCATATTGATTGATATCTAAATCAAAAATATTAAAAAAAAAGTTAAAGGTTATATGTTTAACATCTTCTTCATTTTTTCAACTATTGTATTCATCTCGGTTTCAAATGCATCATATCGGTTAAAAAAACTATTACTTACTTGAAGTAATTGTTCTACAGCAAATTCTGGGGATTTATTAATTTTTTTCGCGATTTTTAGTGCTTCGTCTAAAACATTTTCGGATTCTATAATTTTATTTACAATATTAAGACGATAAGCTTCTTCTGCATTTATAAACGTGTCTTTTGTACTAGTATTAAGAGTCAGTTCAAGCGCTTTACCGCGTCCAACGAGTGCCATATAAGGAAAGAAGAGGGGGCATGCCCCAAAACCTATTTCAGGATGCCCAAAAACTGCGCTCCCTGAGGCTAAGCGGAGATGGCATAATATTGCTAGGTCAAAGCCCCCCGCTAAGGCATATCCATTCACAACAGCGATTAATAATTTAGGGAATTCTAAAAAAGTTCTATGAAAAAGAGAACTTGATTCTATAAATTGATTCCAATTTTCACCTCCCAGCATAGCTTGCACCTCATCTCTATCAAATCCTGCACAGAAAAAATCCTCACCCCCGTAAAGTATCACGGCTCTAATTTTCTTTTCATCCTTAAGTGTTTCTAATGCGTCAATTATTTCTGCTCGCATAGCCTCACTCATTGCATTCTTCTTTTCTGGGCGATTTAACTTAAGAATGCATGTTTTCCCCCTTTTTTCGAGGGTAATAAAATTATAATTTTTCATTTCCATTTTAATCTACCAAGGAATATCTTCTTTAATATAATAAATAAAACTTTGGTTAATTTTATAGATGAATGATCAATTATAAAATAACCCCTTTTTTTATTTTCTTACATAATAATCCCCCTTTCTAATAAATCAGCACATTCTGTAAGTTTTAGATTGTTCATTAAAAAATCCCCCCTCACTTGGCGTGTAATTCGTACCTCTTCTAGGATTTCGGGATGATTGCGTATTTTTAATGTTGCCCTAATGCGGCGCTCTACAGATTCTATTGTTTTAGGTCCTCTTAACCGGATAATAGCTCGGAGGATAGAATTTATATTTTCCGCAAGATTATTTTGGATTGACATTAGGGGGAACAACTTTAATGTCGCGTTCAGCCCGGCGGCAACCGGTCTGGACAACCTTTTTCCTATCTTTAATTTGTCTCGATATGGGTCGATTATTGCGTAGCCGATCGCTCCTTTTTCAAAAACCGTGTAAAGTCCTTTGCGACCTCTGTTCTTTTTTGTCCTTTGCGTATTACACTTCTTTTTGGTTTTAGCCCCTTTAGGACGACCACGCTTTTTTTTAACTTTAGGAGTCAAGTCATTTCTTGCTTCCATGTACCTGAATTGCCGCTTGCTACGCTTTTTAAAGAAATTATTTTTTATTCCAATCGTTGTAGTGATTCTTTCGTTATTTTCATAGCTGTAATGCCTGACAATGGCTTTTTTAAACGGTTTCTTATGGGGGTGGATAACATGGGTGATCTCCCTGTTCAAATTTTTCACCATAGATTGGGTAGCATTCAAGGCATCTGAACTAACCACGTTAATATCATGAATTGTATTCTGATCTGCCTCATCGAAAACCTCGCGAATATCCTCTTCTGAACGAGTTTTTGATACTTTTATCCCTAAAGTTTTATGGGATGTGTATCCCGTAGCTATTATAACATAAATAGAAGTTCCTTGTATTTTTAGGAATGTTTCATCTATAGCAACAGCTGTATCAGGTTGAGATATCAATACGAGCGAATCGAGCCCGTTAAGCTTATCAATAGCAGATTCAATCTCGCTTCTAAGCGCTGATACCTGAGACTCAGAAATCTCATATTTTTTTGCGATTGTCTTATTTTTAGCTCCATCTTTCAGTAAGTCTTCGTAAAAAACCTTGAGCTTACCATATATTAACTCCTTGAATTGATAGGAAGTCGTTAATATAAACTGTTTTCCCACTTTATGATTCCCTAAATGCGGACATTTACGATCTTTACATTGAAATGTCTCAACACGGATGGATTCTCTACCGTGCGTTCCATACGGTCCGATTTTTGGACTCCCGCAAACGGGACAAAAAAGTTGGATCTTCCCTACCGAAAATCGAGCTCCGTTCTCGCTCTGTACTTCGACAGGTTCCCAGAGCGGTCAATAAACCTTTTTCTTTCTACCAACCATATGAAATAATAATGAGGCTTGACTTAAATATGTTTTAGATAAAAAGTGGAACGATCCGAATTAAATCATTAGGGTGAATTGTGATTCACTTGAAACCGATAAAAATCGTAAAATTACGCATTATATCTCAAGGTAAAAAAGGTGAAATATAAAAAAAAAGCGGGTAGAAAGATTTTATAAACGAAGAGCGTTGAAAGTCTTTATAATTCTTCATTCATTTATAAAAATACCCAAAACTTTCGATTAACTTCTTATATAGGTTATTAGGACTAATTTCAAAACTTTTAAATTAGATTTTTGCCCTTACTAGATTAATTTAACTTTATAGAAGTGTGATATTATGACAAAAGAGTGGTATGTAAATGAAGAAAAGGCCTGGTTTAATACATGGTGGCCTAAAGATATGCCAAAGAACGTTGAAATTGAACATTTAACCATAGGGGAGGTTTTTGAAAGGCAAAGAAAGAAATATGCGGATAAAAATTTGATCTGGTTCTTAGATTCTTGGATGACTTATGAGGAAGTAGGTAAATTAGTAGATTTGGTCGCAACAAGTCTTCACAACTTAGGATTAAGGAAGGGAGATGTTTTTTCTATGCTCATGCCAAATTGCTTTCAATACTATATTACTTTTTTTGCTTGCCAAAAATTAGGAGTAACCGTAACTGGATTAAATCCTACCTACAAATCTCTTGAAATTTTGCACCAAATTGAGACATGTAACGTAAAAGCACTAATGTGTATTGGGGCCCTATACGATATGTTGGTCAAACCAATTATTGATAAAACACGCATCGAACTTATCATTACTACTGGAATAGCAGATTTAGTTAAAGGGAGTCTATCTTTAGAAGAATTTATAACAAAAAAGACTCGCAGGATACGAAAACCTAAAATTGATTTTGATCCCGTTATTAATTTTTATGAACTTCTCACAACTGAACCAAATCTTCCTGATGTAAAAATAGATCCTGATGAGGTTTCTGCAACATATTTAATGACTGGTGGTACTACTGGCGTTCCAAAAGCATGTGTATTAACGCATTTCAATTTTTCATCATTAATGAAACCCGCTGCGTTAAAATTTGGAGGGGACGAACCAGGAACTTGTCTTATCGGTATTTTCCCTATGTTCCATGTCGCTGGAGTGGCTGTTACTTTAATGATGCCTCTACTTCTTGGTGGATGGGTAATGATGTTTGCGGCTCCCCCTTCTGTCGAAGATTTGCTTAAAACAGTTGATAAACTCCCAACAGAAAGGGGTGTTTTTCTTGTTATGGCTGAACTCTATTTCAAAAGAATAATAGAATTCCCTCATATTGATCAATATAAAGATACTCTAAAAAAATTTAGGTTAAATATGAACGGTGCAGGACCATTGCATGCTCCTGTGAGGGAAGCGTATCAAAAAATAACGGGTGGAAGACTTATCGATGGTTACGGTCTTACTGAATCCTCCGGAACTGCAAGTGGAGGAACATTATGGACTGAATATCCTTTAGGAACGCTGGGAGTACCTTTTATAGGAACAGACTGGGCAATTTTTGATGCAAATGATTTCGAAAAGGGGCCAATAGCAGATGGTTTACCAGGTTCGAAATATGGTGAGGAACATGTTGGTGAGTTATGCCTCTGTGGCCCTCAAATGATGAAGGAATATCTAAATAAACCAGAAGAAACTGCAGACACGTTAAAAAAATGGGATGGACGAACTTGGCTTCGAACGGGTGATATTGGATTCATGGCTGAAGATGGAACTGTTACCCTCCGTGATAGGAAAAAACAATTGATTAAGGTCGCAGGTCATTCAGTATTTCCCACAGAAGTAGAAACAATGCTAATGATGCACGAAGCTGTATCTGAAGCCGCAGTTGCAGGTTTTCCCGATCCAGAGGAAAAACTTGGCGAAATTACAAAAGCATGGGTTGCTCTACAACCAGAATATATAGGTAAGATTTCTGAAGATGAGTTAAAGGCTTGGATGAAAGAGAACATGACTTATTGGAAATGTCCAGCTATAATTGAATTTATTGATGAAGTTCCCAAAAATATGGTAGGGAAAGTGCAGAGAAGGGCTTTACAAGAAGCTGATCCATTATTTAAAAAGAACTAATCACTTTTTTTTTCTTAATTTTAAATTGTAGTAGGAATAGCTCTTCAAACAGTTAGTATTTAAAAAAAATATAAAAAAGAAAAAAAAAGAGTTTAAAATTAAAACTATTGGCTTTAACTACTTAATTTAGAGACCGCATTCTTTTAACTTAGTTTTCATTTCCATTAACTTCTGCCCTTCTAAATCATACCATAGAATTAATGCTATGCCTCCCATAAATGCAAAAATTGCTGGAATTACACTAAAAAGAAGTCGAACTCCCATTATTGCTGTAGGTGTCTGCGTTGCGTTTGGATCTGGATTGTACCCCGTCGAAATATGTACAACAGCTATCATAACTGCAATGACAAGATATGCAACTCGTGCAAAGAAATTACTGATTCCAAGAAGAGTTGCCTCTTGATGGCATCCACATTCGAGAGTCACTTCATCATATGCATCTGATTGAATTGCCATATACATAGCGAGATAACCTGCCCAAAAAATACCAATAATACCGAATACTATTACCAGCATGATTATACTATTTGTTAACATATTAAATAACAAGCCTATACCTATAAGCACTAAACTTATTTTTCCCACTTTTATAGGTCCAACTCTTTTTGCAACTCTGACCCATATTGGAACAGTTACATATAATACAATTATGTAAGTTAAAAATACTGGCATTGCTGCGGACGCAGGCAAATTTAACACATCTTTTACGAAATAGAACATATTTGCCATGAATAAGTTAGCTGTTATCATAAACATGGTATATGCAAATATTTGGAGCATGTAATTTTTTGAAGTAAGAGCTGCTTTTAACACTTTCCAGAAACTAAGTTTTTCTCTCTCTTCATATCCCGCCATATAGCGTGCTATTGCCTCCTTATCCTCTTTAGTACCAGGAATCACAATGATCATACCAATAACCATAACTATAGCTAGCGCTATTCCATATCTTATGAAAGAACTTGGATCTCCAAATATTATAATGGTTGGAATTAAAATTGCCACCGAAATTAGAGCTCCTGATTCTCCTATAAGCCTCATAATGCCGCTCGCTTTTCCACGCTCGCTATTTGTTCGAAATTGGTTAACAAATCCTCCTTTATAATGCGCAGTGTAAAGAGAATAAAATGTATCGAAAAGGCAAGTTATTAATATCAGGTACAAAAATACAGGCATTGGATCCTTCTTTGCATCGATAGCTGGTGGGGTAAAGATAAAGAAGAAAAATATGATAGTCACAAAACCTCCAATGAATATCCACGGCCTTCTCACACCCCATTTTTCCGCCCACCCTCTGGGTTTATCAGTCAAATAACCAACAAGAGGATCGTTTATCATATTCCATATCGCAAATATAACAAACGCAATTCCAACTAAAGAAATTGACAATCCTACTTCGACCTCGTAATAATAGAAAACAGTAAATCCAAATGATGCCATTACTATGCTGTCAATAAAAGATGTAAATCCATAGGATACCATCTTTCCAGTACTCGCAGAATCCCCTTCTAGTTTTTCATCACTCATTTTAAAATCATCTCAATTTAGTTTTTTATTTAAATAATTTGTTCTATTAGAATTTTTAAAAAAATTTAATAGATAAATGCTATTAATGAATTTAGACTATATATAGTTTAATTTTAATCAGAAGTGTCAAATATGGCAAATAAATGGTATGTAAATGAAGAAAAAGCATGGTTTAAGACATGGTGGCCTAAGGATATGCCAAAAAACGTTGAGATTGAAGAATTTACTATGGGTGAGTTTTTCGAACGGCAACGGAAAAAAACTCCAAATAATAATTTATTCTGGTTTATGGATTCTTGGATGACTTACGATGAGGTAGGACAATTAATAGATAAGGTTGCTACCAGTCTTCATAATTATGGATTAAAAAAAGGGGATGTTCTCGGTCTTCTAATGCCAAATTGTATTCAATATTTTGTCTGCTATTATGCGTGCCAAAAACTAGGTGTTATTATTGCTGGTCTCAATCCTACTTATAAATCGCTTGAAATCTTACATCAAATTGAGACATGTAATGTTAAAGCCTTGGTGAGCCTTGAACCACTTTATGACATGTTAATAAAGTCAATTATAGATAAAACTAATATAGAGTTTATAATAACCACGGGAATAACAGATTTAGTAAAGGGAAATCTAAGTTTTGAAGATTTTCTAACACAAAAAACTAGTAATATCGAAAAATCTAAAATTGATTTCGATCCTTCTTACAATTTCTATGAACTTTTAACCATTGCACCAAATCTCCCAGACGTACAAATTGACCCCGTTGAACACCCTTCTTGCTATCTTATGACAGGGGGCACTACAGGAGTCCCAAAAGCGTGTGTGCTGACACATTGTAATTTGACATCATTAATACAACAAGCATCAACAAGATTTGGAGATAAGCATCCAAATCTAACATCCATTGGCATGTTTCCCGCGTTTCATATTAGTGGAGTGAATCATGTTATACTGTCAAGGGTAGCGCAAGGCGGATGGTGTCTTCTACTTTCCTCTCCTCCTTCTGTGGAAGACTTGCTCAAAACTATTAATAGGCTCCCTATAGAAGGTATATATTTTGCAATGGCTGAACTTTATTACAAACGGATGGCAGAATTTCCTGAAATAGAGAAATATAAGGATACTCTAAAAAAATTTCAATTAAACCTATGTGGCGCAGGACCATTGCATGATCCTGTGAGGAATGCGTTTGAAAAGGTCACCGGAGGGAAGCTTGTTGATGCCTACGGTCTCACAGAATCTTCTGGTGGCGTGAGTGCCGGACCTTTTTTTAGTGAATATCCTGTAGGTACAATTGGAATCCCTTTTACAGGAACAGATTGGGCCATTTTCGACCCTGATGATTTCGATAAAGGACCAATAGCGGATGGATTGCCAGGATCTAAATATGGACCAGATTATCCAGGGGAATTATGTGCGAGTGGACCTCAAATGATGAAAGAATATTTAAATAAACCTGAAGCAACAGCAGATACTCTCAAAGAATGGGATGGTCGTATCTGGCTTCGAACTGGTGATATTGGATTCATGTCAGAAGATGGCACTGTCACTCTTTGTGATCGAAAAAAACTACTCATCAAGGTGGCAGGTCATTCAGTTTTTCCCACAGAAGTAGAGACAATGTTAATGATGCACGAAGCTGTATCTGAAGCTGCTGTAGCAGGTTTTACTGATCCAAAAGGAAAAGTTGGTGAAATCGCAAAAGCTTGGGTTCAATTAAACCCCGAATATAAAGGGAAAATTACAGGGGATGAGCTAAAGGCGTGGATGAACGAAAATATTACCTATTGGAAGGTACCTGCCTTGATTGAATTTATTGAAGAAGTTCCTAAGAATGCTGTAGGGAAGGTCCAAAGAAGAGCTCTGCAGGAAGCTGATCCTTTATTTAAATAGAAATAATTCTATTTTTCATTTTTTAAAACATTATATTTAGAACTAATATTGGATAACTCAAGATATTAATTTTGGAAACCGATTTTCCATTTCTAACTCTTTTTCAATAATTTCATTTAATAATACTTCACGTTCCTTACCAGTAAGAACCTCGAGTTTTCTAATTCCTAAAGGATCTACTTTATTTCTTAAAACATTAATTTCTTCTTCTGTGGGTGGTAAAGTTTTCCTAAGATCCTTAGGTTCTAGTAGTTCAAAACCAGTAGATTTTTTTATCTCTTCAATGGTTTTACCCGGATGGATTGTACCAATTTTCATTCTTTTTGAATCCTCATCAAACGTAAGATAAACAAGATTTGTAATAACACATTGAGGTCCAGAGCCCCCGCATATACTTTGCTTACCCTCTGGAAAACCAACACCTGAGATAAAATCAATTTTAGGAACAAATGTTCGAGTATCATGTCGTGGAATATATAGAAAACTACCTCGAGAATAAAACATAGAAAAATCTGCTATACCAGCACAACCGGGTAACCTTACTTTAGGTCGATTCCAATCACCAATACATATGTTATTAGTATTTCCATATTGGTCAACTTGACCAGGTCTAAACCACTCAATTGTAGTAAGTTTGTCAGATGGGAGTGATTCTAAGGTACACTCTCCTGAATTTTGAAATCGATATGCTCTTGCTGTATTCATTTCTAAATATAAAAGAGAAACTTGGCGAGCTTCATTAACGAAGGTATTACCCATTATATAATGATAAATGGCATCAGGAGCATGAGTTACTTTAGCTAATGTAAAAGCAGCCCACACCATTGGAGTTGCTACTCCAACAATCATAACATCGTCATTTCTTACCTCTCTTGCCATTAAGACTGTAAGGAGCTCATCAGTTGTATAGTTATTTGAATATTCCGTCATCTTAACATCATACGCCTCTTATAATAAGATGTTCAATATCGATTGAGCACCACCTACCTCCTCAAGATATTGAGCATTATTTTTATTTAAAATATACTTTTTCTTATATTCTTCAAAATTCGTCTTAAGATATGATTGGATATGTAGAGCGTCAAATGTGTATAATGGGTATGTTGAGGTAGGATGTGCGCCAAATGGGACTTTTACCACTGCGGACGTAGTTTGCATAGGTAGTTGCGCCTTGCCTGGAGAATGAATAATATCTTCCAACTCAACTAATTTCTCGCATGTTATTATTGTTTTTTTAGCAGTTTTAGCCATATCATCATCCATCCATACCGCTCCCGCAATATTTCCGTTTCCAAACTCATCTGCATAAGGAACATGTAAAATGGCAACATCCAAATCAATTTTAGGAAGGGCGATTAATTCGGTGCCCGAGCCTAAGGGATCCTCGAATTGCTTAATGTCATTTCTTACTTTGGGAATATCTGTTCCAATTATTCCCTTCAACGGCATGAAAGGCACTTTCAGATATGAAGCTTTCAATCCTAAAGCAATAGATGCTTCTGTTTCTTCAGAAATCTTAATTGAGCCTGATTCGACTGCGTTTCTGTAATGGGGGGCCATACCAAACATTTCCATGCCAACAAAACAGGATCTTACTTCTGAAACACATCCTCCCCCTACAAGCATATCTATTTCCATTCCACCGACGAATGTACAAATAGTTAAGTTTTTTTTATTTTGTCTTATTATTTCTCGGCACCCACTTATAGATTTTCTCCAAAAAGATAGTCCCCCAAATCCAACGAGGTCTCCATCTTGAACGTAAGTAGAAATTGCATCTTCTAAAGACATTAATTTGCTGGTTCTCATTTTCACACCCAATTAAACTTCAAAATTTACAAAACAATCATTAAAAAATAAGATAGAAAAAATAATTCTTTATCAAATTAAAGATCATATATTGAGATTTGCAATCTTAGAGATTAAGCTCCTTAAGTTTAGCTTTAATAATATTCGACTTCTCCGGTGTGATGTCGTAAAGTTTCCAAAAAATTAGTGTACCCACTAACAAAAAGAATACTGGAATCACTGACATCGTAAGACGTATACCCCATATTGCCGATTCACTTTGAGTTTCTGCTCCTTCAACGAAACCTGTTAGTTCATGGACAACTGCAAAGATTATCGCTTGAAAAACAATTGAAAGCCTATTAATAAAAACATAAAATCCATTATACATTCCCTCCCTTCTCTTTCCAGTTTCAATAACCGACTCATCGATGATATCCGCAAAAACAACTGCTTCTAAAATAAACATTCCCGCAATACCAATGCCCCATAGAAATAAGATAATTGCCCATCCTATAAAAGTATCCAAAATAATCATTGGTAAAGCAAATATTGATGACATAAAAGCTGCTATTATCATTATTTTCCGGTTATTATCAACTTTCCTTGCGTACTTAACCCATAATGGTATCGATATTAAACTACCTAAAAGAAATGCGACCATGAGGAGTGATCCTGCAGCTGCTGGTAGTTTTAGAATGTATCTAATGCCATATTGCATTGATGCCAATAAGCATATCCTTAACACTCCGTAACCTAAAAATAAAACAACAAATGCTGTAAAACTTTTCTGTTTAAAGGCTGCTTTAAATGTTCCGAAGAATGATGTTCTTTTCTTCTTCTCTTTAAATTCTTCATATGCCCTTAAATACCGCTCGATAGTTTCTTGATCCTCACGGATACCTGGAATCATAAATAATGCAGCAATAAGGGCAATACAAACTAATACAAATGCCTGATTTATAAATGATTCCCTAACGCCATAATTAATTATTAACGGAGGTACAATCGCGCCAACTGCGATACCTATATAACCTAAAGTCATATTAATCCCAGATACTTTCCTACGCTCATCTTCATTTCGAAATTTATCAGCGAAAAGAGCAGCTGAATTTACATAAACAAATGAAAAGGCAGTATCAAAAAGGCATGTAGTAAACACTAGCCAAGCAAAGAGTAACCATTGCCCCTCTCTGGGATCAACGTTTGGTGGAGCAAAAAGAATTACATATGTTAATATTGAAGGAACTATAAAAGAGATTATCCATGGAAAACGTCGTCCCCATCTTTTAGTAAATGAATATGGTCTATCACATATATATCCGACGAGAGGATCATTCACAGCATTCCATATCGCATATAATATAAATCCGAAAGCAACAAGCCAACTATCTAATCCGATTTCCACTTCATAAAAGTAGAAAACATATGCACCAAATCCTATTGAAAAAGTTTGCATTATAAATTCTCCTAAACCATAGGAGTAATTGCTCTTACTAGAGTGTAGAATTTCGGGAATGTCGTTGTCTGTACCATTTTGTTTATTAGTTGATTTCAATTTTTAATTACATTTATTTATTTTATTTAATTTCTAATTAATTTGTTTTATTTCTATTTATAATTATACTTTTATCAGCATGATTATGCTTTTTTAATCCGTTAATCTCTATTAATAATAATCATTTTAAAATATTATTTATAATACAGAGATGCATTATGAAAAAAGAAGAAAGAAATCATGAGTATGTTCATAGAACTATATCTCAACCAGTTGATCATTCTGATCCGGAAGGAATGAGTTTTAAACAACATGTTGATATTATTATACCTGAAGGGTGTAGCTCCCGCGCTCCAGTGTTTTTTCATTTAGGGGAGGAGCATGAACTTGAGAAGGACACTCTCTTTATGTTCTATGACGCATACGGAAAGAGGGATGATTTAATTTATATTCAAGCTGAACATCGGGGATATGGGCAAAGTATTACATCAGACAAGGATCAGTCTGCTCCTTCATATGTTCGTATAGATCAAGCAATAGCCGATTACCATAATGTCATTCAAACACTTCAGGATGAATTCAATGGAGTGTGGATGGGAGCAGGATATAGTTATGGGGGAGGATTAGTTATAAATTTTGCCGCTAAATATCCAAAAGATGTTAAAGCCATTTTATCTTCAAGCGGCGTCATCGATTGGCCATTTACAATGGATACATACGATCATCAGATGAGAATAAATTTCGGAGAAAAATTATATCAGGGATTTGCCAAACATATCAAGAATCTGGAACCTAAGGAACTTTTTGATGAAACTTGGTTGGAGAGAGAGTTCTTAATAGGTGGTTTTCATGGTTTGGCTCAAAGAGAGGAGCTTAAAAGAGTTCAAAAATCATTTGAAAATTTAATTACTACTATTTCAACTGAAGAATTACTCGAAATAGTCCATAGAATAGACAATGAAATGGCAAATGGTGAAGGATGGCAATATGCTACTTCAAACGGTAAAAAATCATTAACTAGGGAGGAAGCATTAACAGGAAAATATACATGGCGAGTATGGCGTTATCAACAATGTATGGAAACTGGTGTTTTTGAAGTTTCAGAAAAACCAAATGGTGTTTTTTCCAGATCATATAAAGATTTTATCGAGGAGGGGATAGCTTTATTTGGCGAAGAGCCTCTTTCTGCAAAAAATCCCGAATGGTCTCCCAGGGCCATGATAAAAGACTTGAAAGTTCCATTAGTCTATGTTTGTGGTGGCAAGGATCCGTGGAGAGGACTTTGCTTGGAATCCGATTACAACATTAAAAACGGAAAATACTTTTTTTATCCAGAGGGAAGGCACTGTCCTGAAAAAGATAAGCTACGTCGTGGCAGGGAAGTTATTGAATGCGTATTAAATTTTGCTCAGAAGTAATTAATAAAATTTCAAAATTTATTTTTATAAGTTTTTCTTATTAATATTAATGCCGTTGGCAGAATCAATACTTTTAGAATTTGGTTTGCATTATGCGAAAAAGATTGAAACAAGGACTTGTTCAAGTTTATTTTGGACGCGGTAAAGGAAAGACTACAGCAGCAATAGGTCAGGCTTTTCGTGCTTCTGGACACGGATTTAAAGTTATGATGATTCAGTTTTTAAAAGGAGATACTAGATATGGGGAAATAGAAGCAATTAATGCTAATCCTAATTTTAATGTAAAACAATTTGGGACTAAACAGCTAATAGAAGTACCTGGAGACATTGATTATGAAGAGGGGCGGAAAGGGTTGGAATTTGCCAGAGAAATACTCACAAATGATGAGTATGATATTGTAATATTAGACGAGATTGGAGTTGCGGTCCAAATGGGAATCGTAGATGTGGAAGATGTTTTAAAACTTATTGATATAAAACCGGATAAAATAGAACTTATCATTACGGGTGGACAAAAGATCCATCCTAAAATAAAAATGCGAGCGGATTTAATTACAGAAATGAGAATGATTAAGCATTATTATTCCAAAGGAATCAATGCACGATATGGAATAGAATATTAATAATTATTTACCGTTTTTTAGAATGATACTTTTTTATAACTATTTTTTAAATAAAATTATATTAGTGAATGATTTTCTAGATCCTTAGAAAATAAAATTGATGGTGATATCTTGGTCCAAGAAAGTGAATCGAAAAAGTATTGGTTTAATCAAAAGGAATTAATAAAACCTATTGATTGGGAATATTTCTCTATCCAACCAAAAATAATAAAAGATGCTCTAGAACTTTACATGCGAGGAGAGATTTCAATAGGGAAAGCAGCAGAAATGGCTCATTTACACTTCCGAGAATTTGATATAATCCGTGCTAAGGCAAGAATACCAATTCTAATTTAAGTTGATAATATTGATAGTTATTTCAGATACATCTCCAATAATTTATTTAGCAAAAATTGAGAAGCTATCAATCTTAAAGGATCTCTATACTAGAATTTATATACCTAGTGAGGTTTGGAAAGAATTAATATATCCAATTTCTCAAAATAATAAAATTATTCCTACTGATATAAAATTTGAAATAGATGCTAAAGAATCTGGATGGTTAATAGTAAAAGATCCTGAAAAAGATGTGTATCATGAAATGGCCTTGAGTCTATCTCGTGAATTAGGACGTGGTGAAGCGTATGCAATTGCGTTAAGCCTAGAATTAAAAGCTGATGTTTTGTTAATAAATGATAAAAAAGCTAAAGAAATTGCTGAAAATAAAGGGATTAAGACGAGATGGAATTCAGAAGTTCTTTTAGATGCATTAAAGCAGGGATTAATTCAGGATTTCCAAGAATTTAAAAAATTACTAGATAGATTAATTGAATTTGGATTTTGGATTGAAAAAAGAGAGTATGAAAAGGTTATTTTAAAGGCAAAAAATATTATGAAATAATAGAAAGAAAAAAAATTTACATGAATACTGCACCTACATAAAAAGAATGGTTCCCTCTCCTTCTGTGACTACTTCATCATTTTGGTTATAAACCTTCGTGTCGCATATGATGAATTTCATCTTGCCATCTTTTTTAGTAAATTTATCCTTGACGGTACCAACAGCCTTTAATGTATCTCCAAAAAATACGGGTTTTTTAAAAGCAACGGTTTGATTTGTATATAAAATGCCCGGACCAAATAACTTTGTTCCTAAAACCGCTGAGATTAATCCTGCACTTAATGCGCCGTGAGCTACTTGTTTACCAAACATTTGAGTTTTAGCATATTCGGGATTAACATGAATGGGGTTAAAATCTCCGGTCACTTCAGCAAATTTCATAACATCTTCTTCGGTAATTGTTTTAGTAAACTCTGCGCTTTGTCCTATTTCGTAATCTTCCCATTTAACAGGTTCTAAATTTGAGTCTGTCATAGTAATAATTTAATGAAAATGTAGATAAAAATTTATTTGATAAGAGTAAAAATTATAATTATTAGATGATTCAATTGTTTAAATCTAAAATGCATAAAAATAAAAAGAAAAAAAGTTGTGAAAGAAAATGGGAAAATTAGCAAGGAAAGTCGCCATAGTTGGGGCTGGAATGAGTAAATTTGGACGTAATTTTCCGCTTAAAAGAAATCCCGATATGTGGGTTGATGCGTGGCTTGATGCTGTGAATAGAGTAGATAACGGAATTGAACCTAAGAATGTGGATGCGTGCTATATAGGAAATTATTCTTCTGATTTGTTTAATCATCAAGGACATCTTGCCCCTCAAATGGCGGACTTAGTTGGATTAGTACCTAAACCTGCTTCAAGGTTTGAGGGAGCTTGCGCCAGTAGCGGAGTTGCACTTCGACAAGGTATATTAGCAATTGCTTCAGGGATACATGATGTAATAGCCGTAGGGGGTGTTGAATGTATGAATGAGCTTCCAACGACTGGTGTTACCGATGCTTTAGCAACAGCTTCAGATAATTTATTTGAATATCCTGTAGGGGCCACATTCCCTGGATTATACGCTGCAATTGGGTCTGCTCACTTTCATAAATTTGGTACCACTCATGACGATTTAAAGCGAATTGCGATTAAAAACCATGAAAACGGAAGTGAAAATCCTTTTGCTCAAATGCAGCAATCTTTAAAAGAGATTATGAATAGAAAAATCAAGAAATTGGAAGATCAAGGTAGAGATATACCTGAATGGAAAGATGAAATGGATTTCTTAAATAGCTCATCAAAT
>Ga0114923_10001142_pt1 | contig 18758 bp, 21 predicted proteins | sample SumtaG_FD_89578 | JGI IMG/M metagenome (GOLD analysis project Ga0114923, IMG submission 89578) | Deep subsurface microbial communities from Indian Ocean to uncover new lineages of life (NeLLi) - Sumatra_00157 metaG | ecosystem: Environmental > Aquatic > Marine > Oceanic > Sediment | place: near...
CTGTCCACCTCGGCCATGCCAGCGAAATTCAGTAATTCCTTTTGCAAAGTCCATACTCATTATCAATATCACCTACATGGTGAATTCAAGGCTGGCACTTTGCGAGATGCTTATTTATTTAGTGATACGGATTGTACCTGCTTAATAGGTGTTGTAACTAACACAGATGTGAGAAAGAATGCGTATAAATCCAGGTCAACTGAAACAACAGAAGAACCTACGGGAGATTCAAAGAGTCCTCGATGATAAAACTCTTCCCAATGAGATATCGCAAGCACTACACCAATTGTGGTTGTATGTTGATAATCAAGACAAACTACGATTGACTACCAAAAAGAATTACATGGTTGTCGCACGTCGAGTCTTGAAACGTGCTAATTTCCACCCTTCTAAGTGGAACCCTGAATTAGTAATTCGTCTAATGGAATCATACCGCCGAAAATCGGATGGTTCAGAGTACGTAGCACAATATAGAAACCAGGTGAGAACTGTAATCAATTATATTTTGAATGCTCATGAGGTAGAGGATTTGAAAGACCAAACACGTGATGAAAAAACACGTGTAGGACAGATCATGAAGATGCAGAGGATTCCTAATCCGGTAGAGGTTTTTGAAGATGATAAATTTGAACCAATCCTAGAAGAACATATGAGAGCAGTCACTTCTCAGATGCCTTCAGATCGTGTAAGGACTATCTTCTGGGTTATGTGGGATGTAGGAGCTCGTGTTGATGATCTAAAGATGATGACCTTGGGAGATGTTGAATTCGATGATGATGGAGCGGGTCTGATTCTCTGGGTTCCAAATAACACGAAGACAGGTAGACGACCAACACGACCTAGATACTCATTACCTCAAATCAAGAGATACCTGGCTGAACATCCCTATGGTTCCAGGAATAAACATGGTTCATATATCAATCCAGATATTGCTCTATTTGTCAATACAAAGGGAAGTGCCTGGGCGAGTTCTCGAGCAATCAGTAAACACTTACGAGATGCAGTTGTGAAAGTTCGATTCTTAGAACAAGATTCAGAATGGCAGTTTCCTTCATTACCACGAGTAATTACATGTAAGCAATTGCGGATCAATGCAGTGAATAGAGACATGGATGAAGGTGTGAGTATTGAAGCCAATGCAGTTCATCATGGTCACTCATTCAGTGTAATGATGGGTGTTTATCGACGACGAAATAGAAAATTATTGACCAAGAAAGAGATTGATGCAGCTGCAGGAATTATTCATGAAGATGATTCAAGTCAACAAGAGAAGTGGCATACATGTCCAACTTGTCAGCATCAGAATCCACCGCCAAATGACTTCTGTGCAATGTGTGGAAGTCCAGTTACAGTGGATGCGATGAAAATGAAAGAAGCCCAATCCAAGGAACGTGAACGAAGAATTGCTAAAACAGTCCTGGATATGCTCATTGAAAAATCAGAGGAAAAGGGATTACTCCCTTAACCTGTGTTCTGTTCCCATTTCTCCTTGAGGAGTAGAGCCATATCAGTAATTTGAGCGTCTGTCAAATTAGCATTTGTGACCTGAATCTTCAGCTCTTCAAATTCATTAGGTGGGAGCGGAGGGAGTGCTTTTGAACTCATTAGTTTCTCACACCTCCTGCAGATTGATTCGATTTACCAACGACTACCTGATCAATATACCAACGAAGTGACTCCAGTGTCGCCTGGTCTATCTGATAGATCTTAGAACTCAGTGGTCTGACATTCCACTTCTCAAGACGATGTTCTGTACAAGCATGACCCCATTTCTCAGCTCGTATGTATGATAAAATTTCGTCAATTGTTTTCCCGAGTTTCTTAGGCCCAACATTGAGTTTTTTCCCAAGAATTCGCGAGAGGTTCCTGACATTGACAAGACAAGTGTTAGCAAGAGAGACCCTGCGTTCCAGTATTTCAAGAAGATCAACAACAATTTCTCGTTTCTGCTGGTTCTTGAGATAGATGCAATTATCACTGTCTGGACATTGTGGACACACTTGAGAATCTGGACATACTCGATGTCTGCTTCGGGACGTCCCAGAGTTTGCGCGCGCAAACTTTCTGCGTGAGGTTGTCATGTGAGGGAACCTCCTTCAAAAGGGAAGATAGTTTCATTAACCATAGCTAGACCTCCAACTATCATCATTATCCTGACTGTCCTTCTCTTTTTGTTCCCTCTTCTCAGTCTGTACTCGTTCTAGTTGCTCATTGGTGAGTGGTTTACCACAGATCTGACATAGGTAACGCTCTGCAACCATTACTGGTATTGTCTTCTCGCATGAACAGTGAACCATAGCCATCTCAGCTTCTTTTCGATCCTTCTCACGTTGTTCTGCTTCTTGCAGTGCCTTGTGTTTGATTGAAGCATAGTTCACTGCGGATTGATGTTGCATAGCTGACATAGTTGATAAGAACGAGTCAACAGCATAGACCTTTCCAAGCACCTCATAATCCACTGTCAGAGATCTATTGATATTCGACTTAACCCACCATCCTATTGACTTTCCAGTTTCATCAAATATCTCCGTGTCCATTTTATACTCTGCATTTACTTCATTCAACTGCTGAAGAAAAAGTGGAAACTCTACCTTGGCGAATCCCTCAGGAATACTATGGTTCACCATAGATATCAGGCTCTTTATGGCACTCTTCGAAGTCCCAGCCAAAACACAAAGCTGCGCAAGAGCATCTGCCCAGTTCAACGTATGTAAGTCGAACCTAGCTTTGTCTTTCAGAGAAAGTGTCAATGTGAATGCCTCTGTCTGAATCATATATTGCTCTGCTCGGTCATCCACTCTTGGTGGGACCATTTTGGTCCGGAGTGCTGCGGCTACTGCAGGGTCCATCTGTACCCACACCTTCAGCTCCTCAGTATATGCATAGTCAATTCCAATCAGTTCATTTGCTGGACGAGTTGTCACCAGGATCTTCTTTGGCTCATGTTCTGTTTTGGAACGTTTTTTTCGCTTGATTTGGGTATACCTAGGTAGAGGACCCTCTTTTTGTAAGCTCTGTAAGCTGACAAAGCTCAAGAGTGAGTCTGTGCCCCTCCACCCTGACAGTTTAGTGAGTCTCTTGAAACCACCAATAACCATTCGTATTGGTATCAGGCGCGAGGTTACAAATCCCCTTAGCTTAAAACCCTCCATAAGCCTGTAAATATAGCCTCTAGTGGCTACATGCTCTAAATCTCTGATTGTCAGCCAAGTATCTCGTTGCCGAGCTGCAACTAACATGAACATGATTCGTTTCTTTTTCGGAAGCGTAGCGATTTCTTCATCAAGTACTTGTCCAGGAGCTTCTTCAGCTCTGTCAGCTTTGTAGGACCCTCTTTTAGTCACAGTATCATATCCCTGTATTTTGTAAGTATTCTGGATACGGTGCTCCTGGTTTAGGCACATGCTTTCTCTTTTTGATCCTCGGAGGTCTGGTTCCCTTGCATTTCATTGCGGCGTATTCTTGAATTCTCTATCAGAATATCATCGAGATTCTTGGTTTCGTGCCCTGGTGGAATGTCAATGTACCTCTGCTCAGTTTGAGATCCAAGTTTCTCAAGTTCGTCAGCTAATGGGCTTTTGATCCATTCCAAGATATTCTTCAAAGCTTGTTGGCAAGATTGACAGTCAGAATACTTCTTGTCATGAGTCATGCTAATGACTCGATTCTGGACCATTGCAAAGACTGCCACTTTGCCCTTAGTTTCTAAGGAACCAAGTAATTCCTCAGCACTCTCAATTTCCTCTCCACTATGATACATGAGTGGGTACCTCCGGTTGTTCACCCTTGTTTGAGCGAACTCTAGAATTCAGCTCGTCAAGTCTGCGACGAATTGAGTCCTTGACTAATTCAGCTACTGAAGAGTATCCGAATTCCTTTCTATTTACTATCTCCTCAACCTCGTTTACGAGAGAGGCTGGGAGTGATATTCCTCTGTAATTCATCAAAATCACTTATTGTACTGGTACTATAACTATACAAATAAACTTTGTTGTACCTATACTATAAGTATACAATATTAATGGGCTATGTTATTAAGATGTAATAGTGTACTGAAAATTATGCCCGAAGGATACAAAGGTGTCAGCCTTCCTGAAGGTCTTCTTCAACAAGTGGAAGACTTGCTCAAGGATTTGGAAAAGGAAGGTTTTGATCATGGATATAAGACAATCACGGAATTTGTAAAAGATTCAATCAGACGTCGGGTGGAGGATCTCAGACAAATCTATTTCATAGGGGAGAAGAAAACTCAATGAAGTACAAATCAAAAAGAGTGACTATTCCAGAATTGCTTGTACATGGAATTGTAGAGTTCATGGAAAAGGATACTGATTACAATTTTCAATCTGTTGGTCACTTTGTTAGGGATACTGTATTCAATAGACTCAAGCAGTTACATGAGGTGCAGCCGCCAGCATTGATGGTTCACTGGAGCGGCAGTGCATCAGACTTCATTCTGAGAATCATGGAGAGTATGACACGTTTCACTGGACCTCTGATTAAAAAGGATCACCTGCTATTTCAGGTTACAACTCAGGGTATGACTTTCAAATTGGTTGAGGAAACAATCGAGAAACTTCTAAGTGAAGGGATTCTTTACATGCCAAAGAAAGGATTTCTCAGAGGCCCTGATTTGAGCACAGATTCCCAAGGATCCATTCTTGATTTGGTTTCTCCTAAGGATTTAGATGTCAAACCAGAGGTGTCTCCAGAATATGCAGCCCCCTACGAGATGGCTATAGAACTGATTGAGGTTTTCGGTAACCCTGGATTCGTAATCAACAAATCAGGTATACTAATCGTGATATGGTATGAATTTAGATTGGCATTCGTTTCAATGCCTGGACTTCAAGGATTAGTCAATATTGACCCATTTGAGCTTGATTGCCCACCTTTTCTCATATCTACGCTTAGGGATGTTGTAGTACGGATGTCAAAAAGGACCGAAAAATATGCAGATGAATGGAAGTCTCTCATCAAGCAATTGAAGAAAGAACAACACGAGAAGAGAACTGATCTCATTTAGATTATTGATTTTGAAGAATTTACTTCTCCAATCCCATGAGATCAATATTTCTTTCCCATCTCTCAATCGTTCCTACAAATGAGAGCTGCGAGAGTCTGATAGATTGAATATCATCCATCTCCGGAATCTGTGCTCCTACCTCATCTAGAAGAGCATCAATTTCTGATTTCTTATAGCGCGTAGCCACCTTCGGTTTTCTTCTAGAATTCTCGTTTACAGCCAATCTAATTAGTTTAGCAAGCTCCTTTTTTGTGAATTTAGAAATCTCACTTTCAACATTATTCAGAATTATGTTCATATCTAATCAAAATAGTAATTCTAATCCTGATTGATAAACTCCACAAATCAGATAATCCGGTAAAAGCTTGCGCGCGCAAACTTTGGACGTCCAGTTACGACCTCAAACGGCGGATATACAAGGCTGAATGGACGGTAGATTTCTACTCGTCGCAATTGTGTTTACGCAGTACAACAATAACCTGATCTTCGAAGATTGTTGAAACTTCAACCTCGAGAAGATTTTCATCGTACTGCACCTTGTAGTGCTTTCCTTGAAGAATCATTTTTGAGTCCGCCTTAGATAAAGCAGTAATGCTCGTTATTCCATTAACGAATGAATGCACCTAGTTTCCACTAGGGTTAGTTCACGGCTTTGTAGGTTTTCTTGCATTTAAACCCCACATTCATATCAAAATCCGGATTATCCAGAACTGCATATTACAGTTTGAAACACTTGATGGTTCAGCAGATATCAATACCTGAGTTTCGCTGAAAGTACAAGTCCTCCAACTGATTCGCATCAAGATATGATTCGATCATGTGACATAACTCCGAAGGATTCATTCTTTTTAGTATCCTATCGATTAGTGGTTTTGGAGGTAGCAAGTCAATGACTTCGATAATCAGTTCTACCAACAAATCTTTGAAATCATCCATTTATTCCTTATCACCTTGCCCGTTGAATATGTCTAACTGGACCTTCTCCTCTCTGAAAACGCGCCATATTTCTTCAAAACGCATCCTGACAGCTTCTTTGACGAACTCCTGTAGATCAGCATATCCCAAACCTATCTCTTCGTCAGTCTTTTCGTAAAGGTTCCTAAGTGACTTTGGCAATCGAAGTCCGATGAATTTCGAGTCTTCTATTTGGACTCCATCGGATAGACTTTCCTTCCATGCTTTCCAGGTGTTGTGTTCGGTCATTGTTAGAAAGAGATCAATGATTTCCTGTAAGTTCCAGTCTGTGTTAGTAATTAGTTTTCGAACAAGGTCAAATTCAGGTGTCGTTTTTTTCAAATTGAATCACCAGAATTATGTTGATTCAATACCTGAAGAACTCCCCCAAGAAGTTGTTAGTAAATCAATACAATTGATTGAACCTGTATAGATCACCATCAAGCTTCTCAAGTACTCCCTCGAGACATGATACATCTACTGCTTCGTTGAATGAATCCTTACTTCCTGCCCCCTGTTCTAAAGACACTGAAGTTGCAGGTGAGACTGGTTTCTTAGACGTGGGCTCTGGTACGGGTACCCGTACTTTTACCCCAGCCTCTTTCAGTCCCAGACTCATGTATTTCTTGGAACGTCCCTGAGTTCGCGCGCGCGAACTTTCAGCTTCAAAATGGTGTTGATTGACAGAGAAAAATAGCGCTAGGTCTTTTGTACACCGACGACCCAGGACAAGAATACATCTCCCGTCAATCAGCATGGTCCGAGTAGTGAATCGCCTAATGTGGTCCTATACTATCCTCAGGGTTTATCTCATATGCAGTTTCTCACACATTTCCGCCGCACTGAAGGATTGCAGGAATAACGATTCCGTCCTGATTTCTCAATCCTTACCACAACGAACTTCTTAAAACACTTCTATAACTGGTTATGGAACAGAAGGGGAAATCTTCAATGACTGAAGAAAACGTACCACAGACAACAATGAGTCCGGAAACAGCACGAAATCTCCATGAAATTCAACAAATCATCGAGGACCGTGAAAGCACTTTCTCGAAGGTGTTCTTTGGAATTGCTCTGAGAAAGGTTGATGAGATAAGTGTAATAGGAGGAGTCATCAGGTTCCTGAGCAAGGACGACCCAATTCCAGAAGAAGCCAAATATGACTATGGAACCCTCTTGATTGTGTTGAAGGCTCTCGATGTAAAAAAAACGGTTGATCTAATCAAAGACATTGTGGAACATCAGCATTTCAAGGTCGACCCCGAAAATGAAATTCGTCTGAAAGCCACCCTATCTAGGCCTGTGTTTGTACGCTCCAGTGTAAGGTTTTGTGGCCCTGTTTCCCACGATTGGCCGAAAACTTGTTGCAGGGTCAAGATAGATGAGGGTAGCGGAGGAACTGATTCAAGGAGATTGCTAACAACGCTGGACCTCCCATACTTCCCCACTGAATACGATGCGATAGTCAAGCTGCTTGGATTTGACCCTTCCGGACACCGCGATAGATTGGAAGATGTTATTCAGATTGTCGTTCCTGATTTCAGAGCCAAAATCACTAAGTTTCGGATAGGTGGGGAACAGATAACTGTCGAGGTCGAAACAGGCACGATGAACGATAAGGATCTGAGGGCCAAGTTGTACGTGAAAAGCGAAACGGAGATTGACACTTCGGAGAACCTAGTTGTGAAAGATGGTCAAGCGGTCTTTGAAACGAGTATTGATCCAGAAGAGGTGGATGCGATAGTGATTTCATTACATGATAACAACACAATTGACAGAAAACGTGTCCGCCTTGGCGCATCTGCTGCTCAAGAAGGTGTAGTCTTCGAGAAAACCGAAGACTGGTTAATGCAAATGATCGAAGGGGGAGAGAATAAGACAGTTGAGTTCAAACAGGATCTCGACAAATCCAATAATTATCTCAAATCTGTAGTCGCGTTTGCCAATACTATTGGAGGTGTGATGATTATCGGCGTCAGTGACGACGGCATGATTCTCGGATGGAAAGGTGATACAGAAGAATTACTCAATGCAAGAATCGAAGAACTCTGCTACCCTCCAATCGACATTGTAGTGACAGAGGACATTCCGTTGGAAGGGAAAAGCATTACTCTTGTTGAAGTCAGTGAGGGCAAGAAAAAGCCATACATAATGAAGGATAAAGGAATACTCGTTAGAAGGGGGTCATCGTCCCGTCAGATAAAAAGGATCGAGCTAGACGCTATGTATCAGGGAAGGGGAGTCGACTTCTAGATAATCGAAAGTATTGGCCCTTTGACATTACTTTTCAGAGGCTTTGTTATTCAGTTCTAGTCTATATCGGGGAGTTGGCGCGAACTTTGGACGCCTCAGACAGATGGCAGACGGCGGAATGACATAATTGTTTCGGAGAGGAATTTCTACTCGTTTTTCGTATTGCGTTTACGCAGGACTATGACAATTTCATCCTTGAAGATTGTTGAGATATTTGCATCAAAGACAGTCTCATCATACTCGAGCTTGTAGCTTCTTCCTTGGTGATCCATATTGATTCACCTTCCGCCATCGCGAACCTGGTTCAGGGAAGCAACATGAGAATGTCCATGAACCTAAGTTCCACTAGGGCTAATCACAGGTCTGTAAGTGTTGTAGCATTTAAACTCCACACTAATATTTTAGTCCTGACCGTCCAGAATCTCCAAGGAACTCACAAATCACAGTGATGGAACACCAAAGAACTATGTGACAGCTGGTCTGAAAGTTGCGCCGGAGCAACCAGCATTTACCAACGAGTGAATGCCTGTTGGTAAAACTAAACAGTCAGACGACGGATAATCATAATCAGTTGGTTGAGGATTCACTTTATTCGTTTTGAGGTCGCAAGGATAATCTGTTCAGCAAGGAATCGAATAAGAGGGAGTTCTCTTTGAACTATTTCTCTATACTCAGAGAAAGGTATAAACCGTTCATCCCTACTATACTTCTCTGAGGAATGAACAATAGCATTTCGGATCGCATATATGCGCTTGGCAATCTCGCCCCAGACATGACCACGTTTTAGTTGAATATGTACATCCTCACCGAAAAGGTTGATTCTTTGTGTATAATATTTGTAGTTAATGTCTGCATGAAATTCCTTTATGAAAGCAATTGCTTCACTTTCGTTGAGGTATGTTTTTAGCATCAATTTGAATGCATCAATATCCCTTCTGTAGTCAATTCTATGAGTCTTGATACTGTCTAACAAAATCTCTAGATGATCTTCATCGAGTGTGAAATCAGGTTTAGCGAGAATTGATGTTAGATCTTCTTTCAGATTCTTCTCAGTTGCTGATTGAAAGAAGTACTCTAAGACGTGGTAGTAACCAAGAAACTGATTTTCCGGATTGATATGGCTTTGGGCACTAAGATAGTAACTAGTCAGGTCCGAATGATAACTGAATTTTGGGAGTGGTAGAGTTGCGAAGAATCCTTCCTTGGGCTGATAGCAATCTTTAAGGAATAAGGAGTCTATCCAATCACTACACAATCTCATATTGAAACCATATTCCATAGACAAATAGAGAAGACATGACTCGATGTACTCAGTTGATATTTCTAGAGCCTTCTCCAAATTATCTTCAGACATATTTACCACTCTTATTGTCTTAGGACGGTAGACATATCTTGCATCAACGGGGTCAGATTCACTCAGTTCTTCTAACTTACTTTTGAGTTCACCACGCATTGTTTTGAGGAAGAATTCATCTGTACGGATGTAGTTGAAGAAATCTTGTGAACAAGGTCCGATCTCAACGTATAGTTCACTATTTTGCTTCTCGCCAAAACATGCTATGGATGATGACTTCAACCATTTACTCGCCCCTTCGGAAAGAGGGCCAAGGAGTTGTTCCCGAAAGCTAGATGTGCAAAGACTACAGGCACCTGGTTTTGTTAGAAAATCAGAGATACTTTCCCTAAATAATGCATACTCTCGGATATCTTCCTTAGCCACATGAATCAGTTCTTTCTTATTGAAACGGAGGTTAAATGAATCAGACAACTCACTGCTAATCTCGAAACCTACTTTCGAATAGACTTCCATTAGTTTCTCTTTGGCACTTTTCTCAACCAACTGTAATCACCTTGATACCTAATGAAAGCAAAAGCACAATTGAATCTTATCCCATTCCTTCAAATCTCATCCTCGGCGCCACTTTTTTGCCGCTACGCAACAGGGAGGAATCAAGACAATTGATTGAACTTGTACTGATCACCATCTAATCTCTCTAGTTTTCCCTCGAGACACAATGTATCAATTGCTTCGTTGAAGGGTTTCTGACTTTCTGTAGAATGTAGAAAGTAAAGCTGAGAAAGTACGAATCTTCGTATTCTAAATAATCGTTGAATATTGCGACCAGTGCTTATTCGATGTTTCTTAATGTACTCCGAAATTAATGAGCATATTACTTCGGTCCATGAATCAGACTCAGCAATCATCTGGAAAACCTTAATTCGGTCCAGAGTATCTTGCGGTGCAAAGCTCACGAATCCTATTTCACTCTTTGTTAGAACGCTGTGATCAGTGAGACGTTGTATTGTGTTCTCAATTGTATAGATGGGTACACCAGTAATATTTTCAAGTTCAAAAACACTCATCTCATTAGTTGTCAGAAGCAATGTTACAACTTCTTTGATAGCATCTATAATTGTGATAGTTTGGGATTTCCTTCTTATTGTCTGTACGTCTAAGACCTTCTGCAGTTTGAGTTTAGATTCCTCAACCTGGTCTGGTAAGCAATATAGGCCATATCTGATTTTGACAATGAAACCTTCCTTAGTCATTTTCCGTAATGATCCACCAACTGAACTTCTTGGTCTTCCAATTCGTTCTGATATTTGCAACGGTGTCTGAGGATAGCTCTCTATCAATGCTCTGATAATTGGATCCGTTTCTATTGATTCCCTCTGATTCTCTTCTACCTGATTAGGAAGACAATAAAATCCACGTTTAATCCTGACAATTTGTTTCTCCTCTACAAATCGATTCAATGCGTTGAATACAAGGGAGTAACTGGTCTGTAATCGTTTGGAGATGCTTCCTGGAGTTAATGGTGATACCTCAGAAAGAACCTTTTGAATTTGCTCAATAGTAATTGGATTTCGCATAACGTCAATCTGTTTAAGTGCAATCTTCCCATTACCAGGTAAACAGTAGTAGCCTGTTTTCACTCGCATCAAATCATTAGTAGATGCTAGACTTGAGAGTGTGTGTGAAACTTGACTACTTCTCAATTCGAGTAGGTCTACTATTTTCTTTGGAGTCAAGACAATCTCATTAGTAAATAGATTGAGTATGCGTTCTCGCACTGATTGTTCTCGTTGTTTATGCTTGGAAAATGTTGTTGAAGAAACTCCCTCAGCGCTCAAGGAATATACTCTCTCTGAAAGAGCAACTCCTGTACGACCTCTCGAGTGTCCTATGTCCCACAAAGTTGCTCTAGAATCACGATTGAGAATATGAACAACTTTCTGGGTCAGTTTCCTATTGGATCTCACTCCAATTCTTTTGGCAATCTTCTTTGTGAGCCTTTTGACAACAGCGTGACAAGCACCACCGCACCGTTCCAAGTCCTCTTGAATTATCGCATCCAGTGTCGATATTATCAGATTGTGGGGAAATTCTTGGTATGGTGTTCTAGCCTTCTTTGTTAATCGCTGTGTCCTAGTTCTCTTCTTAGGTTCTCTAATCTTCTTCTTGGATTTCTTGCGTGAAATAGAAGTTGTTTGATTGATTGCCATGACTCGGGCTGTGAGGATGGATAGTGCCCTATCTACTTGATGCGGAAGAGAGTAGAAACCTTTTGACACCTTTACTACATCTCCATATTTGAACATCTCATTCAGTCGTCTGTAGATGGTCATTTGTGGGACATTAGGAAGTTGTACATTGATATCCAGAATTCTTACAGGACCTTGATCCCACAAGATTGCAAGAATGCGGTCTCTCGTGGCTGTAGATCCCTCAACTATGAATCCAAGAGGTATCGATTCTAGATGGCATGCTCTTTTTCTCTTCTGTGTTCTGAGGTGCAACCGACCGAAGCTTTCACGATGCACAGAAGCCAAAGGAGTGAAAACAAATTTGGATTCGGATTCTTGGGAAAGAGTGCCAGGAATCTCTTGGATATGACTATTTGATGACATTAAGTATCCACTACAAGATGCTTTACCATTACTAACAAGAGTTGTATTTAGCTCTACTGATACTTTGGTTTGAGAAACGGAATTTAGTATAATGAATTAATAAGAATCTCGAATATCTTATTATCAATATCAATTAGGAAACTCTCAAATATAGAGTCTTTTGAGATTCTGGATGAAGATTAATCATTCTATCCGTCTTCTAGGATTTCTCTTCTTTTCCGTCCTCTGACTCTATTTTTCGTTTAACTTCGCTTCGTTCATTCAAACCTTCTTGAGCCCTCCACGCAAATATAAAATCCCTATAGATAGCCTGAGTTTCCGACAGAACTTCTACCCATGTTCTTATTTTTAATATTCCTTCAGATTCTAGAGTACTGATTGCTAAACTTTCCACTTTAGGTAAACTAATCTTGTCACAAACAAGAACTGCATGGTATCGTGGATATTGTCTCTTAAGTTCTGAATTCTCATCAAAGAAATTATCCAGTGCATCTATGTAGTTTGTTAGACGCTCGAGGTCAGATCTTTGAAACTTATATTCCGGTTTCTTAATCTCGATAAGTAGCAATCCCTCGCTAGAGTGAACGAAAATGAAATCGGGTCTTATCCCTTCCTTAGCATCAAAAGTTGATGTAACAATGTCTTCTTTGTATTTTTTCCGATACCATTTTTCAAAATTTCTTCGAAAGATTGCGAAGCCTTTGTCAGCTGAAATTAGATGCCATGTTGGATATACTAGCCAAGGTGACCTCTCAATTAACCCCTGAAGCACTTTTTCATTTGGAGGTGGGTCTTGCGTCAGTATATAATTTTCAAGAACGTCTATTATCTGAATCTTGTACTTAGCAATCTGACCTAATGAATAACCATCAGCGATTCGAATATCTCGAAAAAGTTCTGCAAGAACTTCAAGTGTTGCGGACTCGTTTAATTTCTCAGCTTCACGAAGTTTATCCAAGAGTGTCTTATGAGGTGCAAGAGAGATTGTAAGATCAGCTAAATCTTCTACGTATTTCTCATCCTCAAGTGCATCACCATCAGCCATCCGACCAAGGGTTTTCCCAAAATTCATTGCGGATTTCTGTAGTCCCTTGTCGGAAAAAGCAGTTTGAATACGCTCTTCCAGATTTGCCTTTTCGATAAATGTTTTAGCTCTTGATTCCTTTACCTGTTTTGATGAATCACTAGCCAATTTTCTAATCAGCTTTTGACCCCATTTCTCAAAGGCTTTACCAAGGTTTGATCCCCATTGTAGATCATGTCTATGCGTTTGAATCAAGTCATCTCCATCATTGCGATCCAGCCAGTCACAGAACATTACGCCAACCAGATAAGACCGCATGTTGTATTCGCCAGTAAACCCTGATCGAATATTAAAATCTCTAACACTTGCAGCCATTTTATCATGTACAAGCACACGTATTCCTGTCATTGCTTCATCACGATAACTATCTATCGAATATGCGACCCATCCACGAATAGGGTAAATTTCTCCCTCAAACTCAAAGGGCTCGTAATCTTTCAAGTCTATCTTTGTTTCTTCTCGTATGGGGATATCCAAAGGAGATAACTCGTGACGTGTTCCATCACCATCTCTTGAGGTGTCAATTATATAGATTGAGAAGTTCTTTTGAGAAAGTCCAAATCTACGAGCTAACATTCTCCTGAAAGTTTCTGCATTTGGAACTGTCCGATTCATGAAATTTGAAAGGATAACTTTAGTACCCTTCTCTTCTGTGAATGTACTATCAAGAGAACCGATTTCAGGGTTGTATTTAGAATCCCCCGCTTGCAAAATATCATCATAATTTAAAATGAAATGTGCAACTTTGTATTTTCCCTTTGTCTTTCTTCCACCAGATGAGATAATTTCTATCCGTTTACAGATTCCGAAAGGAGCCAGCTTACCTATTCCTTTTCGTCCTGTAACTTGGCGTTTGAATTTTGGCGATCGAGCACCATTTTCACCCTCTCTGCGATTTCGACCTATCTTGAGATATAATTTATTGATATCTTTTGGAACCATCCCGTGTCCATTATCGCGAACCTCAATCTTGAATTTACTTGAAACAATTCTACCATCAACCTTCCTTCCTAGACGCTCACCAAGTGGAATTTCGATAGTGACTTCTGTGGCATCAGCATCGTATGCATTTGATACTAGTTCTGCTATTACTGCTGAAGCTCTGTCGTAAAGATGAACTCCCAGTTTGTCAATGATGGTCATTGACACGCTCATCTCATATTTCTCACTCATCCGATTTCCTCCTAAAATTACATGCATTGAAATTCTGTACAGTCGTTGTGAATAAGTAGTCAAAGACCTATAAAATAATGACTATGACGTCAGATTTATTACGACGAATAATATTCAATTTCTAAAGGAGAATCGATTCTGTTGGGTGTTGAGAGAACTTCGAAAACATCAATTTCTATACCTACTCCAGAGGAATCTTTCTCAGTTATAGATCTGTTCAGTGGTATAGGAGGAATGTCACTTGGTTTTACAAATGCAAAATTCGATGTCAATTTAGCTATCGATAACAATGACTCAGCAAATGCCGAATACGAACGGAATCTTGGTAAGAAGCCAGTTTCTTTCGATCTCTTTACAACTTCTTCAAAGGAAATTATGGGAACCGCAGGAATAGAAAAAGGTGATTTGGATATACTTGTTGGTTGTCCTCCTTGTCAGGGATTCACACAACTCCGAGGTAGAAACTTAAACTACAGAACAAACGATTTAGTTACAAAAATGGCGAATTTAGCAGTAGAAATTGAACCATCATTTGTAGTCTTTGAAAACGTTCCAGGAATATTAACAAAGGGGAAGCAATACTTCGACGAATATCTTTCAATTCTTTCTAAAGGAGGATATTGTACCGTACATGGTAAATTGCAAGCCGCAGACTTTGGTGTACCCCAACGCAGAACACGAGTTATTGCGATATCGACCAAAATCAATGAACTGAAAGAAAATCTTGAATTACCTAAACCGACACACTGTAAACCAAAACTTGCTAAGAAGAAGAAATTGAAACCTTGGCGGACTGTACGGGATACAATCAGTCACCTTCCGCCATTAAAAAGTGGTGAACGATATCCACGAATTGTTAATCACGAGGCAAGCAAACATAATGAAAGTGTTCTGCGAATGATTAAGCACGTACCTCATGATGGAGGTAATCGAATAGATATTCCCAGAAAATACTGGTTACAATGTCATAAGGATCTCAAAACTAAGGGTGCTGAGAATATCTATGGACGAATGCACTGGGACCAACCTAGCTTGACCTTAAGTTCTCGTTGTACTGTTCCCGCTTGTGGGAGATTTATTCATCCAGAACAGGACAGAGGAATGACCATTCGTGAAGCATTATTACTCCAGACCTTCCCACGTTCATACAAGTTAGGAACTGGACTTGCAGAAGCAGCTCGACTTGTTGGTAATGCAATGCCCGTCTTGTTTGCGGAAAAAATTGCGCATCATCTAAGAAATATGCTAGAACAACTTGAGTGAGAGTATGGCAATGGATGGCTTAGATAGATGCTCGAATTTTGTCAAAGCAATTCTCAAGTGGGGTCGAAAACACAGACGAAATTTCCCTTGGAGAACTTCTCCACATGTACTTGATAAGTTGATAGCAGAAGTGTTCTTACAAAGGACACCCGCTGAGAGAGTTGCTAAGAAGTATAATGATCTAGTTTCTGTTTTTTCAACCAGTATTTCAAAAAAAGAAATACCTCAGATAGTCGAGAGATTCAAGGATCTCGGACTAGGAAAGAGAATTCACTGGCTTATAGAAAGTATAAACACTATTGATACTAAACATGGTGGGTTAGTTCCCAACAAATTTGAAGATTTGATCCAACTACCAGGTATTGGTTTGTATACTGCAAATGCAGTATTGTGCTTTGGATTTGGTGATTCTGTTCCACTCGTGGATACAAATATCTCGAGGATTCTAAATCGTTTCTTTGGAATTTCAAAAGACTCGAGAATATCGAAATCCAGTCCAATGTTTCTTCTTGCTGAAACTCTAGTTCCGAAAAAATCCCCTGAGGTGTACAATTATGCACTAATTGATTTTGGATCTCTAGTATGCAAAAAAAGACCCAAATGTCCGTCATGTCCACTATTGGGAATTTGTCCAAGCAAATCGTTATTCGAAGATTTGTCTTTTGATTCGAAACGAGAGTGAAATCTGCTTTTTTGATTTACCAAAACCCAATCAATTCTTATTGGTAAAACGTAAGTTTCAGAGTTAGATTTGACATCTGTGTGTTGTATCCCTAACTAAATCTATCCTCAACAATTCTTCTCCGAATTTCAGGTATTTCTCCTTGGCGAGGATATGGTCCATAGGGTAACAACTCTTTGGACATTGCATCAAACTGCTCTATGCGGCTGATATCGAGAACACCCACAATCCAGTTCATTGTTTTCTTACCTTTGAGATATGCTTTCAGACAATTTCTCCAGTATCTCCATTGTGCGTCACTGACTGTCATCTGTCAAGACCTCTCATTAATGATAGACACATATTGATATGAACACCTTGGTGAGTGGGACGTCCCAGAGTTTGCGCGCGCAAACCTTTCAATAGATATTTACAGTTCATAGAATGATTATTTGTACTATGAATGAAAATGGTATCATCACATTTACGCTAGAATAATCAAACTGCTCTTTTTCAGACTTGGTGGGTTCACGGTCAATAGCTAGGTAATCATCACCCACATCCACAAGGGTTCCATCTACTATAGACATGTATTCCTCAACACCCTTCCAGTTTACTATAATCCTAAGAGTGCACTCCTCTGAAAGAAGAGGTTCGAGATAGTTCTTAATTGTTTTTCTTGCCAATACCTTCACCCACTATATTAATTGTTGATGAATATATATATCTAATTCATTGAATTAATGGTCGAAGAACACATATCCCGCACACACCCACTCCCCTAGGATCTTCAATACCCTGCAATCCAAGCTTCTCATACTGCAGTATGTGATTCTTCTTCTGCAGAGATCTCTACAGTCTTACTACTCCGCTTCATCCCCCTGGAGAACTGCAACAGGTCCAGCATCCCCTCCAGGTCAACCAATCTCCCATCTCGCTCTGCCTGCACCTGGGTTTCCGCTTCACTCGCATTCAGCATCACACTAACTCTCAGGGGTTGCACTTCTATCACAACCGTCATGTGTGGTTCATGCCTAAATTCAGGACTCGTATGGATCACACTTCCATCTCTCTCTGACAGGAATAACTTCACATTCACTGCTACGAAGTCTTCTGATCTCTCAGAACCTCCTACTCCTAGGTCGATACTGTCATCCTCCTTGTCCAAACACCCACAGCGCACCCCTCGCGCTATTAGTGTGTGCGGGAACAAGTCCTGGAATTCTTCCTCCTCCCCTCCTGAATTGCTACATACATGTATGGATTACGATTTTTCACTAGGAATCGAGTAAATCATCTTGAAGGCGCACATAGACACAGAAATCCCGTTAGAGGCTTTCCTGGGAACCCGTGGATAAGAAATACATTTCTAGAACTACAAAGCATAGAATGTCGTAAGTGTTCTTCGATGACCACCTTTACATTCACTTCTCAAGACCTCCCAACACGCTTTCCAGATAGATCAGCAACATCCTCTCAATCACCCTCTCGCGCCTATTGTAATCTGTGTGCGCCTTCGAAGAAATAGAGTGGATGAAACCTTCTCCTAGGGTTTCTTTATCAGTGGTCGTAAGTCGTTTCCTGCCTGCTCGGATAGCCTTTCCTTAAAGTTCCAACTGGAATTAGGAGATTCAGGAAAGGATTCCACTCATTGGTCGGACAGATTTACCAAAAGGATAGCACACGTTTTTGGTAAATGGGATGTCCTTAGAGTTTGCGCAAAATTTCCCCACAGAAAGGGCCTTATTCTAATGATTTAATCTCCATCTGACTTCTTTCTTATTTCATCCATCACATAAATTAAATAGCATAAGATTTGGTAGACTACTTTAGAGAAGACAGTTATGAGGACGAATCTATGCCATCGCCATTTGAAACCGCAGCTGAGAACGAAGAGCATGTGAAGGTGCAACTTTTCTGCGGACTCTCTAGAGCAATCCGAGAGTTCCTATTCCATTCTGAGGACAAGCCCCATAGAGTATTGGTCGAGGTACCAACTGGCAAGGGTTTTGCTGATGTCGTTGTTACAAAACTTGAGGGGTCTGAGGAATTTCCTATTATGATCATTGAGTGTAAGCGAAGGATACTCGAGTCACTAGGGCGAAGTTTTGCTGAAGCCGCCTCACAATCCATGAAATACGCTCTCGAACTCAACTGTCCAGTATTTGCGATATATGATGGATCGGTATTTCTTATCTTCACAACGGATTCACCATTCTTGCTCCATGTTTGTGGAATTGATTACGCCGAAATCGCTTCTAGTGACTTTTGCTATCAGGTCTTGCAACGAATGATGAAGAAGCAATATATCCTTGGTATGATTCAGCAAATGTTACCTGGTATGTCCTTTCCCTCTCCCCCAGACAAAGCCCTCTTGAAGAGTACAACCTTTCCCGTCGTGGCAAGGGCACTAGTGAGAAAGTCCTATCAGC
>Ga0114923_10001143_pt1 | contig 18754 bp, 19 predicted proteins | sample SumtaG_FD_89578 | JGI IMG/M metagenome (GOLD analysis project Ga0114923, IMG submission 89578) | Deep subsurface microbial communities from Indian Ocean to uncover new lineages of life (NeLLi) - Sumatra_00157 metaG | ecosystem: Environmental > Aquatic > Marine > Oceanic > Sediment | place: near...
TTCTGCATGAATCGTCAAGGATTGCCGGTAATCTGACACACCTTGAAGAATTGAGCGACACAAAACCACACCTCCGTGAGGAGATAAGACGGGCTCTGATTCTTACGAATTAAGGTATGTGTCCCTCGAACTCTCAGACTTGGAATTGCACTTGGAAGCCAAGGAACAAGACCTAGCTTGTCTACTGATAGCTGTGATCAGCAGGATTGGATGGACTTGGCCCCGGGAGCTCCCACAACTATAGTTTCTTGGTGTTCATACTAGAGGAGGGGGATTATGACAGCGGGGAAAGTGATTGCGGCGGTTTTCGGATCGATCCTTGCATTGATCGCAGTGGGAGTTCTCATCGGCGGCGGGATGTTGTTTTGGGCGCAGGAGACCTTGCAGGATGCTGATGGCTTCTTTAACAGCCCATCCTATCGCTTGGACGCAACCGGGTACGCCATTGTTGCCGAGGAGATCGACCTGGCGTCGTATCCCGGCGACTGGTGGCCGGCGGAAGTTGATGCATCGGCACGGCTGACTGTCCGTGCTGGGAGTGGCCAAGAGGTCTTCATCGGCATCGGGTTGCAGGAGGATGTGGACGACTATCTGGGAAGCGTTTCTCACAGCGTGGTTCGCCAGCTAGGTGACCGCTGGGACGATGTCCGTCTCGTAGCGCAATCCGGAAACGCTCCCGAGGGTTTGCCCACTGGGGAAGGAATCTGGGCGGCTTCGATTCAAGGCGGGGGAGAGCAAACGCTGACCTGGGAACCCCAGCGAGGCAAGTGGGCCGTCGTCATCATGAACGCGAACGCTAGTGCGGATGTCGCCGTCTCCGCCGTAGGCGGTGTCCGTATCCCGATCCTGCGTCCCATCAGTATCGGTCTGATGATCGCAGCGTTCGTCTTCGCTGCATTTGCTGCGCTGCTGCTGGTAGCTGCGACACGATCCACGGGTGCTCCTGCGCCTGTTGTCGCCAAGCCAGTGACTGGTGGCACGTATCCGGTGACTGTGACAGGAGTCTTGGACGAGAGGTTGAGCCCTTTCCTTTGGCTCATCAAGTGGTTTCTTGCCATTCCTCACTACATCGTGTTGGCGTTCTTGTGGGCGGCCTTTTGTATACTCACCTTCTTTGCTTGGATCGCCATTCTGTTCACCGGGCGCTACCCGAAAGGCATTTTCGATTTCAACGTGGGCGTGCTGCGATGGACATGGCGCGTCGGCTTCTATGCCTACGAAGCACTGGGAACCGATCGCTATCCACCGTTTACGCTGCAGGATGTGGACTATCCGGCGCGGCTCTCCGTCGTCTATCCCAAGCAGTTGTCTCGCGGCTTGGCCTTGGTTAAATGGTGGCTGCTGGCCATTCCTCACTATATTGTTGTTGGCTTCTTAACTAGTGGGATGTGGGCTTGGACGATGGACAGCCATGTGCTCGACAACGCAGGGACCAAGGTCGGCGGTGGACTCATCGGCATCCTAGTAATCATCGCCGGATTCATTCTGCTGTTCACCGGGCGTTATCCGCGCGGTATGTTCGATCTCTTAATGGGGTTGAATCGATGGGTACTGCGCGTTGGAACGTACGTGTCGCTCATGCACGATGAATACCCGCCATTCAGGTTGGATATGGGTGGGGAAGAGGCTGCTACGGCAGTAGACAAGGAGTAAGGCTGGGCATTTTCGAATAGAGATCGACAGAGAGGATCACGTTCGATGGCGCAGCAAACGGAGACGTGCTGCGATGTTGCGCATCAGCGTAGCGTCCCAAACTTGAAGTTTGGAGTGTCAAGAAACAAGACCCCGCGGTCTATCAACCAAGGATCATGCTAATCATCCAGTTGGTGGTTGCAAAACAGCCACCAACTGGCTAGTATGCATCCATGGATCTACTCAAGCGCAATATCGCGGGGAGACTCATCGAAGCGCTGTCGGACACGCCCGTTGTCTTGTTGCATGGATCACGACAGACAGGCAAGAGCACATTGGTTCAAGACATCTCGCGAGATGAACACTCCGCTAGCTACGTCACCTTTGACGACGTCACGACGATGGGTGCCGCTAAACGCGATCCCTTAGGATTCCTCGAAGCGTACAACGGCCCGCTCATTCTGGACGAGGTACAGCGTGTACCCGAGATACTAGTTGCCATCAAGACCCTTGTCGATCGCCAGAGAACTCCCGGAAGATTCCTGTTGACAGGATCGGCGAACGTTCTCCTCCTTCCGAAGCTAAGCGAGTCACTTACCGGTCGGATGGAGGTCCTGACATTGTGGCCATTCTCCCAAGGAGAGATTGAGTCTCGTCAGGAGACATTCATCGATGCTGTGTTCTCTGAGAGGAAGCTCGCCTATCCGTCCGGTTGGTCAATGGATCGCGTCGATCTCATTGCGCGTGTCCTTCGTGGCGGCTATCCGGAAATCATTCAGCGAAAGACCCAACCACGCCGTACAGCGTGGTTCGAGGCGTACTTAACTACCGTCATTCATCGTGAACTGCGCGATCTTGCGAATATCGAATACCTAACCGAACTCCCTCGACTCCTCCGCTTGCTGGCCGCAAGAGCGGGGAGCCAGCTGAACTATACGGAGATCTCGGGGTCCGTGGGGCTCCCGCAAACGACAGTCAAGCGGTATCTCTCGTTGCTCGAAACACTCTATCTGCTCATTCCACTTCCTGCCTGGGCGCCAAACCTTGGCAAGAGACTGATCAAGCGGCCCAAGATACTCCTCAATGATTCCGGATTGATCGCTCACTTGACCCGCCTTGACGAGCGTCAGGTGGAGAAGGATGCGACACTTTTCGGCCCAGTCCTAGAGAACTTCGTGGCAATGGAGACTCGCAAGCAGATCTCGTGGAGCAGGACCCGTCCGTCGATGTACCACTTCCGCACACGTACAGGGGCCGAAGTGGATCTCGTTCTTGAGAGCCCGTCTGGCGATCTTGTCGGAATCGAGATCAAGGCCGCCGCACGTGTAAGGAACGGGGATCTCCGTGGTCTTGAACTTCTCAGAGAACTCGCCGGGAAGCGGTTTCGACGAGGCATCATCCTGTACACCGGAAAAGAAAGAATCCCCTTTGGCAAGGATCTCTACGCCCTTCCGATCGACTCGCTCTGGCAGATCGGAGCGTAAGAGAGGAATTCCACGCGGGGACGTACGATTTCTTGATAGGCACAATCACTGGGTACTGTGTGTCAGCGTAGCGTTCCAGACCTGAAGTATGAAATGTCAAGAAGCAAGACCTTCTCCCATTATCCCAACGCGCCGTTTGTCGGCTGTTCAACCTAGCGCGGGACAAGGATCAGAGAGACAATAGATCCAATGAACGAGGACAACCAAGCGAAGATCGAGAAGACCAAACAACGCGCGCACGACAACTTCTCTTCAGGCTACAACTGCGCAGAGTGTGTGGCCGAGGCCGTTTTCAGCGCCATCGACACCGGTCTTCCGCCTGATATCTGGAAGCTGGCGACCGGCTTCGGAGGGGGGATTGGGCTCTACGGTGACACTTGCGGAGCGCTGGCTGGCGCAGTACTGGCCGTTGGGGCCGTCCACGGACGAAGCACACTTCCCGAGGGAGAGGATCGACGAGACACAATTGCCAAATCTCGGCAGCAGCTCTACGTCAATCCCGGCCTCTATCGCGTCTTCAACCGGATTCCCAACTGGTTCCTCGAGCACTACAACCATACTCTCTGCCGCGAGCTGACAGTGTCGTGGCATACGGACTGGCTCTGCCGCGAACACGCCCTCCACTGTCGCGAAATCATCACCGAGACCGTCGGACTGGCAGCCAGGCTGATGCTGCTGCACTCCGATGAACTCAGTTCCTTGACGTTCGGTGCTACGGTCGAGCAGCTTGAGGCAAGAATATCAAGAAACAAGACTTGATCCGGCAATTCCACGCGGCTCCTGGACCGCCTGTATTCGGCAGAGACGATCTAGAGATGAACGCACGCTATACATTCCGCGGAGGTAGCCATGGCGAAAACCAAGCTCGATCTGAAAGCAATCAAGAATCTGATGTATCCGTACGTGCCGATGATCGTTGGTGTGAACGTCGAGGGGAAACCGAACTTCATCACCATCGGTTTGATTGGATGGCTGTGCTACGACATGGTGTCAATCTCAGTGGGCCACCATCAGTACTCGAAAGCCGGTCTTCTTGAGAACGGAACGTTCAGCATCAACCAGCCCACAGCTGACTTGGTGAAGCGTCTCGACTACTGCGGCATCGTTTCAGGACGTAGCGAGGACAAGGCAGTGTTGTTCGACACGTTCTACGGTGAATTGGAGACGGCGCCCATGATTGACGAATGCCCGATCAATATCGAGTGTCGCATCACGCAGACGATCCATCGATCCGTTCACCAGGTTTTCCTTGGCGAAGTCGTCACTGTGCACGCGAATGAGGACTTCGTGAAGCATGGCTTGCCTGATATCACCAAGATTCAGCCCGTGTTCTACGCGCCCGAGTTCAGTGGCGGGAAGCCCAAGTTTGGGTATTGGAAGATGGGAGAGTACCTTGGACGTGCTTTCGAGATTGGGCGCGAACTCGAAGCATCCTGAAAAGCGGAATTCCGCTGACACAATACGAATTGCAGCGCTACTCGACATCAGGAGGACATAAACCGTAATGCGGACTAGGAATGCGGCATGTGTCCCTCGAACCCCCGTTCAACCATCGAACGTATCGTGTTCTATTCCGCTATTCGCGTACAGAGCTTGAACTGAAGATCTCTTTGACAGCTTGAAGGAATCCCTCGGGCAAATCGGGATCGTCCAATGGGATGGTTCCAGGGTAGTCGGCACAGCCCGCTTCGGGAACCAGCTTCCCAGTCAGATGGAAGCTGCCGGTTCCTGACAGCCGGATGGTTCCTTCGGTTTCCGCCGGCGCCAATCCACCCACTAACGTTCCGGCGAATTCGCCCCAATAGACGTTGATGGATTCGCCTATCTGGATCACGGTGTGATGAACACCCTCGAACAGATCGCCGGCTTTCAAAGGAATGAGGCTTTGGCGTAAGGCATAAAGCAGGGATCGGATATCAATCGGCTCTCCATCGGCCGTGTGACCGACCGCCGTCATCAAGATCCAGCCCTTGCTGATCAAAGTAAGGATGCTGCGGAACCCTACTCCATTAACGCTGCCATCGGCTGAGAACCAAGCCGCGGACTCTCCGTATGGTATATTTCCGACAAGACCAATATCTCCTGTAATCGTTGCGGAAATCTCCAGGCCGTGGAATTGGGCATCAAGTCGTCCAACTACATCGAGATTGATGGATAGGTTCTCGGCCATCACACAGCATGCAACGGCCAAGACAAGGAGAATGACTCCCGCGAACACCTGAAACCTCACGCACTCGATTCTTCTCATCTTGCTACCCTATCACAGATCCCATTTGAGATGCTTCTCTCTCTCATTCAACCTTATCCATGAACCGCACCTTGGTCCAGCGTCCGCTGCTGAGACGCTGGACATGTGGTTACGCAATCGCTTCCGCCCGCGTTGAAGGTGCTGGATTCCGTGCCTGAGTGATCAGACGGACACTCCGGCAAGATCGCCAAGATCGCTCAGAACGACTTCGTTTCAATCGGCTCCTTGAGCGAGAAGGCGTCTTTCGAATAGGTAACGGCTAGCTCTTCGTTAAATCCTTTACATGTGTAGAGCAGGACCGAGATGAACTTCGCCTGGGTCCACACGTAGGCCGAGATCCCGGAGTCAACCAACGGCACGAACGCGTCGAACCCCGAGTTCTCTTCCTTTCCCATTCCTGCTTCCGGGGAGTAGATGACGGGATCGCCATACGTTCTTAGAGCCAGGTGTTCGGCAATGGACGTCAGGAAATACCGTAGAGACTCGCGCGTGATCTCGACTCCATAGTAAGCCTCAATCAATAACCGCTGCCGGAAGATCTCGGGAGCAATGCCTGTCTCCGCTTTCATTACACGTCTCCTTTCGTATTACCATCATTGTTTCGAGGTGTGATGAAGGCCCAATCCCGAACTGCATCTTCGTGGATCCTTCTGAAGCGAGCAAAGAAAAAGCCGCCGAGCGGCGACTAATCACAACATACGTTATTCGTCAAGCGAATGTCAAGGGGAACGCGAACTCAGCGGTCTTCAGAACGTCGAGTCTTTCGTTTGCGAACTCGGCCCGTTCGTACATGCCGAGTTCGTATGAGGTACAAGCATGATTTGCTTGCATCAGTTCCTTGTATGAGTATGGGAACGGAGATTGGTAGGCTCCTTCCTCGGAATCCTAATCTGAACACTCTAGGGTATGGAGATGCGATCGAAATGCTCCGTCCTGGATTCTTCGACACTCAGTGTAAGATCCTTCTTGAATCCTGGAGTTCTGCGAAAGAGGGGTATGAAAATGAGCCAACCGCGAATCGGAATTCTTCATCCCGGAAACATGGGCGTGTCTGTGGCTGCACCCATCAAGACCGCAGGCAACGAGGTCTTCTGGGCATCCGAAGGACGCAGCGATGCGACACAGCAACGGGCCCTGAAGACTGAACTGGAGGACGTCTTCTCAGTCCAGAAGCTGTGTGAGGATTGTTCAATCATCATATCCGTCTGTCCGCCACATGCGGCCGAAGCTGTCGCCGTTCAAGCGCTCGGCTATGGATTCACGGGTCTGTATCTTGACGCCAATGCCATTTCTCCCCAAACGGTCAGCCGGATTGGCAAGCAAGTTACTGCCGCTGGAGGCTCATGTGTCGACGGCGGCATCATCGGTGGTCCGGCGTGGGAGTCCGGGAACACGTGGCTCTACCTTTCGGGATCGGCGGCCGAAGAACTGGCTGATATCTTGAAAGGCGGCCCGTTGGAGATCGCCTCCATTGGAAACGAAGTGGGCAAGGCATCGGCACTCAAGATGTGCTATGCCGCCTACACCAAGGGCACGTCGGCGCTCCTATCCGCGATCTTGGCCACAGCAACACGTCACGGCGTGCTCGAAGATCTCGAAAGGCAGTGGTCCCGGGAGGGATCCGACTTCGCCGAGAAGACGGCTGCTCGTGTTCGTCGCGTCACCGCCAAAGCTTGGCGCTTTGTCGGCGAGATGGAGGAAATCGCAGCCACTTTCCGTGCTGCCGGCTTGCCTGGTGGTTTTCACGAAGCCGCCGCCGAAGTCTATCGCCGCATGGACGGCCTGGAGAAACTCTCGGATACGCCTTCGCTTGACCAAGTGCTTTCTCGACTGCTCAAGTCTTAAGCCTGAAACAGAAACGAACTACCCAGCGGCGTCTTGTCGCGCGCGTCTGGGCTTACCCATCTGTCGCACGACAGCGAACGTCACCCCAAGCAGGTATCCGAAGAAGCCGATCACCTCAATAAGCGATGGATTGCCGTTGTAGCCGAATAGTGTGTTCAGAAGTTGTCCGAATACCGATTTCTCATTAAGGATCGCGTTCACGTCCCAGACATGCTCGATGATAACGGGGATGACAGCCGCCTCTTGCAGTTCGTGAATCCCATGTGCAAACAGCCCGGCAGCCACAAGAATCAACACCACGGACATGGCCCGAAAGAAGACACGAACACGCAATCGCAAGCCTCCTGTATAGAGAAGCCATCCGACCATCACAGCGGTGGCAATCCCGAGGAGGCCTCCGCCCAGCACACCGGCAGCAGAACTGGAGAAGCTGGCAGCGATCAGGAAGAGGGCTGTCTCGATTCCTTCACGAAATACGGCAATGAACACCAATCCGAAGATCCCCCATCCAACACCGGCAAGAGATAAGGCTTCCGCTTCCCCCTTCAGCTTGTGCGAATGCGCCTTAGAGTACCGCTGCATCCAAAACAGAGCCCACGTTAGCACTCCGGCCGCCAACAGCATGACGGCGCCCTCGAAGATCTCCTCTCCTCGTCCCTCGAACGACAAGCCCGCGGCCACCAGCCCTCCCCCAACAGCAAGGCTAGCGAGAACGGCGGATCCAAGTCCGGTCCATACGTAGCGAAGCAGGCGGGTGTTCTTGGAACGTCTTAGTGCAGTGGCAATGACGGCCACAATCAGTGCGGCTTCCAGTCCTTCTCTCAGTGCCAGCAAGAACGCTGCAATCATGGTTCCATCTCTTTCCCTAGTCGTGTGCGAATCTCTTGCCTGCTTCGGCTTGATTCAGCGTAAACTGTGTTGTGCTCCTCGTTGTGTGTTTCATTGCGAGATTGTCGGAGGTCGCGTACATCGCCAGCAGCAAGATATATGTTCGTCCCGGTAGCAGTGAGTTGCCGGAAGCATCGCCGCTATCTATCGGGATCGAGAATTCAATGATCGTTCGTCCTCCGCTCTCAATGCCGACCGATTCGATGAAGTCTTGGCTGGCATCCAAGCCGTGGTTGAATTGCCCGGTTCCGAAGTGGTCTTCGATGACGAGAACCCCGCTGTCAACGGCGGCAAGGATGAAATTGACGCTTGGCACCGACACAACCAATAGCCGGCCTATCTCGGTGTCGGAACCTTGTTCGATCAAACTGGCTTCAAATCGCCGCGCAACATGCGGATCCGTTCCCGTAAAGGCGGCTTCAAAACTGATTGCCGAACTAACTTGCAGGCAGCCGATGAGAAGTGCGATCAGTCCAATTGATCCCAGTTCTAGCAGGGTTCGTTTTGACAAAAGTATCCTCCTTCATCCTTCGAAGTATTGGAGAATGCCACCCTGAAGTGAAGTCTTCATAAAGGGCCTGTGAAGGTACCATGGTGAGTGTCTTTCGACGCTAGCCCGTCTCGGGAAGCAATGATTCAGCCTCTCTTGACCTTCACGCTCCGTGATGGTTCATACTGTCACTATGGAAGTGCAGAGATATACAGTGCATCAGCTGTCAACGCTGGCCGGGGTCAGCGTACGCACGCTGCATTATTACGATGAGATCGGGCTGCTATCTCCGGCTGCCAGGACGGAGTCGCGGTATCGACTGTATGGAGAACCCGAGCTTCTTCGTCTTCAGCAAATCTTGTTGTATCGTGCATTGGAGGTTCCGCTCGTCGAGATAGGCCGGATCCTCGATGACCCCGATTATGATCTCGCAGCTGCCCTTCGCCGCCATCGACAAGCTCTGGAACAGAGAATGACGCAGACTCGCGCCTTGCTCTCAACCATCGACAAGACCTTGGTGCGTATCACGGAGGATGGCATGAGCATGACGGACGCCGAACTTTACGAAGGGCTTTCGCAAGAGACAATCGACCGGTACAAGCGCGAAGCCCGAGAGATGTTCGATCCTCAACTGGTCGAAGCATCCGAGAAACGGGCGCGCAAGATGTCCAAAGAAGCGTGGGCGGCTTTGAAGGCCGAGGGAGAGGCCGTCAATCAGGCCTTGGCCGGCATGATCGATCGGGATCCTGCCGATCCGGAAGTTCAGGCACTGATCACCCGACACCATGCCACCATCGAGCCGTTCTATCATGCCACCGCCGACATCTATCGCGGCCTGGGCTCTCTCTATGTTGAGCATCCCGAATTCCGCGCATACTACGAGAAGTACTCACTGGGGCTGCCTGAATTCATGCAGCGGGCGATGATGCACTACGCCGATCACGTACTTGCACCGGGAGAGGTCGCCCGAAGGTGAATTGTTTCGTTTTCATGGTTCGCGAACCATGAGCGTGCCGGACTGGAATTTCCCGTTGTGGTGGTCTTCGATGGTCGCCGTTTCGTCCGGGGTACATCCAACCAAGATCTTGATTCCACATTCTCGGGTAGGGAGCCAAGAGGATGCTGTCCACGTTGCGAAGACGCGACGTTGATGTCGTATCATCTCGCCAGTACGCCGCGAACAACGGGGACATGTAACTTATGACTCAGTCCAAGCTATCGCTTGATCGAGCCCGACGAATCGTGATTCGGTCACAGCTTCTCAGTAACTCGAATCCGCTCGCTGCCAAAGACGGTGTGGCACAAGCGATCGAGCATCTGGGATATCTTCAGATCGATACCATCGCTGTGGTCGAGCGCGCGCATCATCACACGCTTTGGACACGGTGCCCTGACTATCAGCCGTCCTTCTTGCACGATCTGGTTGCGATCGATCGCCGTGTCTTCGAATACTGGGCCCATGCGATGGCCTTCTTGCCTATGTCAGACTATCGCTTCTACATCCCTCGCATGGAGAGACACCGCATCACCAGCAGAGCATGGCTCAGCGAGTGGAAGAAAGAACACGGGCACATCCTTGATCAGGTCCTCAATCGGATTCGCAAAGAAGGTGCGCTGACATCCAAAGACTTTGAACTTCCTCCCGGTGTGAAGAGGGGAACGTGGTGGGATTGGAAGCCGACAAAGCGAGCGCTGGAAATCCTTTTCTGGCAGGGCCATCTGATGATCTCCGAGCGAAAGAACTTTCAGAAGGTTTACGACCTGACTGAGCGCGTCCTGCCTCCGAGCACGGACACGACCAACCCCACGGAAGAGGAATTGGGTCGCTTTCACGTTCGTCGAGCCCTCGGCGGATTGGGCGTAGCTCAAGAACGCGAGATTCGAGACGCCTTTCATATTGTGAATCGGTCGTTAATTGTGAAGACGCTGGAGGAGATGCAGCAGTCCAAAGAAGTCATCTCCCTTTCTATCGAAGGACTGAGCGACGCCTACTATGCCCTGACCGAGACGTTGGAGCGAGACGAATCTCCCCTTTCCAATACGGCCCACATTCTGTCTCCGTTCGACAACTTGACCATCCAGCGAAATCGAATGGAGCGGCTCTTTGGGTTCAAATACACCCTCGAATGTTATCTGCCTGAAGCCAAGCGCAAGTACGGGTATTTCGTGCTTCCCATTTTGTGGCGGGATAAGCTCATTGGCCGACTCGATTCGAAGGCCGATCGAAAGACCGGTAATTTCATCGTCAAGAAACTCTGGTTCGAACCGGAATTCGAATTGTTCGACGAGGCACTGCCGGCGTTTGCCGACACCCTTGCCCGGTTCGCTCGATTCAATGGCTGCGACATCATCGAATTCAACGCAATCAAGCCGACCGGCCACAAGCGTCGGCTGAAGAGCTTGGTCAAGTGCTCATGGCCTGTCTCCGTAAAGAATGAGCGAAGGTAGCTACAAACCCGTCATCCTGCTGTTCTACTCTGCTGCCCTACAAGCTTTCCCCTGCCCACAACCGAACGAGATGGAGACACGTTTCCAACGACTTTTCCATCTCCTGTACCGACGTCCACTCCAACGGCCCGTGGGCGTTGTGAATGCCGGCGAACAGGTTGGGGGTCGGCAGCCCTCGCTCGGTAAGCTGAGATCCGTCCGTGCCACCACGAATGGCGACGATATCCGGCTCGAGGCCGGCCAAGCGAACGGCCTCGATGGCCAGTTCGGCCGGTCGCATGTCCTTTTCCAGCCAGTAACGCATGTTCCGATACTGCTTGCTGATTTCGCACTCAAGCTTCGCTCGCGGTTCCAGCTTCCCAATGGCGGCGCTCGCCGCTTGCAGGGCGTCGCCGTGCGCTTCCAAGCCGCCGCGCTCGAAGTCACGTAGGATGAAATGCAGTTCGGCTTGGAATGACGATCCCTCCATGCGAACCAAATGAATGAATCCTTCTTTGCCCTCGGTTGTCTCCGGCGTACGTGTGTGCTGAGGCAACAGGTTCAGCAGCTTGGCCCCCAAAGTCAGTGCATTCACCAATCTGCCTTTGGCTTTACCGGGGTGAATGGAAACCCCGGTGATGCGCACGAGTGCCTTGTCAGCGGAGAAGCTTTCGTAGGTCACTTCTCCCAGCTTTTCTCCGTCTAGGGTATAGGCCACGTCGGCGTCGAGTTCCTCTAACGATAGTTTGCCGATTCCGGTTCCGATTTCCTCGTCCGGCGTGAAGCAAACGCGGATTGGGCCATGCGGAACGGAAGGATCGCCGATCAACTGCTCGACCATCGTCAAGATCACGGCCACACCGGCTTTGTCGTCGGCACCAAGCAGTGTCGTTCCATCGGAGGTAATGATGGTGTCCCCGATCTTGTCCTTCAGCTCCGGTGCCGTCGTCTCGTCCAGAACTTGTGCAGGATCCCCCGGCAGCACGATGGGGGTCCCGTCGTACTCGCGATGGACGATCGGCTTGACGTTGGCTGCGGCATAGTCCAACGCCGTGTCCACATGAGCCAGAAACGCAACCTTGGGGGCGCTTTCGATCGTCGCGGGAACGGTGGCAATCACGAAACCATGCTCCGTCAGCCGGACATCGGCCGCTCCCAGATCTATCAATTCGCGAACAAGAACTTCTTGTAACTCAAGCTGTGCTTTCGTCGACGGCGTCTCGGACATGCCATCGGTACTCTGGCTATCCATGGCCGCGTATCTGACAAACAGCATTTCCAGCCGCTCGGCTATTGTCATTTCACCCTCCTTCATGCGCTTCAATACCTCCATGCCTTCATTTACGATCAAGCACTCTCATTGTGCTTCTCCCAAACCCAGCCAGCCACGAGCCCGCCCGATCTCGTCCAGGCGCAATCACATAGATCTTCAGGAAACCCTCATCACAACACCACGCTCACGGCCACATGATGAGGGAAGATACCGAAAGGAGTCGCTATGAAGAGGATCAGGGTGAAGATTGAGATTCGGGGACGCCCTCGCGATGTGTAGAATGGCTGACAGCTAAGGCTTCTCGCTGATGAACGAAGCACTGAAACGGCAGGTTGAATCCTAGATCTCTGGGCTAGGCCGACGTTCAGTAGCAATCGCAGCCCTCGCTTCGCAAACCCTCGATTCCCTCTTTCACGATCCAGGGAACCATCAGCAATGCGGCTACTGGGTCGGCCCACCACCATCCCAACGTACTGTTCAGAAGCAGTCCCAGCAGAAGTGCCAACGAAAGGTAGGAGCAGGCCAGTGTTTCCTTGGCCTCGGCAAGCAGTGCGACACTCTTAAGGTGTCTAGCGGCCCGAATCTTTCCGATAGAAACCAGCGGCATCACGATCACGGAGGCAATAGCCAGTCCGATACCGATCGTGCTTTCCTGCGGACCCATCCGCCCGATCAGGGTCCACGCCGATTGGAACACGATATAAGCGGCCAACAACATGAAGGTGGCTCCGACGACCCGATAGACGCGGCGATCCATTTCCGCCAGCTTCTGCTCGGTTGCACCGCGAACGCCATGCCACAGCCTCCAAAGGAGAACGCTGGCAGCCACCGTTTCGATGACAGAATCCAAGCCGAAACCGAACAGAGCAATGCTGCCCGCCTCGGTTCCCGACCATAGAGCAACGACTGCTTCGATCACGTTATAGGCAAGGGTTCCGATGACCAGTCCCAATGCCATCCGGTGCCAGCGATTCGCCGATGCTTGATCTTTCATCGATCGTGCTTCAGGATTCATGTGGTGAGCTTACCAGAAGGAGAACCCATGCGAGCATCGAACTCGAACCTGCTGCAAGAGACGCTTGAATTGGCGCAAGCGCTCATTCGAATTCCCAGTTTTAATCCTCCTGGCAACGAGAACGCCATCACAACCTTCGCATCTGACTGGCTGAAGAGGGCGGGCATTCCATCCCACTTCGTTCCCTTGGAGGAAGGTCGTAGCTCGTTGGTTGTTCGTATCTCCGGCAGAGAGCCGGGAAGCATCGTGCTGTGCGGTCATCTAGATACAGTCACCGCCAATGAAAGCTCGTGGCAAAGGCCTCCATTGCAGCCTGGGATTGAAGACGATCGATTGTGGGGCCTCGGCGCCGCCGATATGAAGTCGGCGGTCGCCGTTCTCATGCAAGTGCTTGCCCAGCTTGTCAAGGAGAATCGAAGCCCAAAGAGAGATATCGTTCTCGTTCTCACGGCGGACGAGGAATGGGGGTATCGCGGCTCGGCTTCCGTCGCCGGATCCGGGTTGATCGATGATGCCAAATTGCTTCTGATCGCAGAACCGACGGCTAATGTCGTCCATGGAGGGCAGAAGGGCGAGCTGTGGATCGAGGCCACGTTCACCGGCCAAGAAGCGCATGGGTCCATGCCCGAAGCCGGAGTCAATGCAATCCTTCCAGCCGCGCGCTTCTGCTCTCGACTTCAAGAGGGAATCGCTCGCTGGCCCGAGGTGGGGGGCAGAGGACGAACGACACTCAACATCGGCCGGTTTGACGGCGGTCGCCAGGTCAACATCGTCCCCGACCACGCCAAGATCCGACTCGATCTTCGGTTGGTTTCCAGCGAACATTATGAAACCGCGATCCAAGTCGTCTCAGACATCGGAACCGCTGAAGCCGCTGATGCGAACTGCGGATTTTCGCAAGAGGTACTGAGCTATCATCCTCCCGTGGTCACAGATATGCAGCATCCAATGGTGAAGGAGTTGACCGAGGTCGCGTCCCGTGCGCCCGGCATCGATCAGAAGCTCGGTCTGTCTCCCTATTCCACCGATGCTGTGTCCATCGTTCCCGTTCTCGACATCCCGGTACTCATCTGCGGCCCCGGCAGCATCTCGCAGGCTCATCGTCCGGATGAGTTCATCGAACTCGATCAGATCGCGCTGTCTCTTGAGATATTTGCAGCCTTTGTTGCATGATTCTCCGATAGGACTAAGGAGCGTGAATCGTGAAGGTTCTCGGAATCGTCGGATCGATGCGCAAGAAGCGAAACACGCAAACGCTTGTTCAACGAGTCGTCTCGGAGATGGCGGCCATCAACTCTGAGGTCACATCTGAACTCTCTTACGCGTCAGCTTCGGAGGCTGTCCGATGCGTTTCCATCCAGGCCACGGCATGGTCCACAAGCAGGCGTTGAGGCATAAGAAAGGCGGTTCCTTCGCCGATCGTTCCAGAACGGACCCCTTGAGTCTCGACAACGAATTGCTTTCCGATGGCAGGAAAGTCGTCTGCATCCACAACCAGATCGCTAACGGTCACCCAACGACGGTCACCATCGACCAGCATGGGCGCTCCATTGGTCTCGTAGGCTTTTCCCGGATATGAAGCGCGATATTCCGCCAGATGAATGGAGGTATTGCTGGCGAACCCGACACCGAGCAGGAGAACCCATCCGTCAAGCTCGTAGATCCGAGCCAACGGCGATCCTTCCCCCAATCCGTTCTCCATTTCGTGTCCCTCGACAACTTCTCCCGCATGGGTACCCCAAGCAGCAAACGAACAGTGCGGATGAGTCGATCTCACAACATCGGGCCACGTCCGAAACGTCTCGGCAATCTGCCCCATTTGTCTTGTCGGCGTGCGAACGGGGTCAAATTCCGGCGTTTCGGCACGAATCGTATCCTTCCAATCTTCAGGAACGGGTGGATGTTGCCAGTTCTTGGGATCGGTCAGTCCGCCTGTGTAGGCAGGCATAACCAACGTTCCTTCGAGGCCGATGGTCTCATGAAGCGCTTGAATGACCGCGACAGGTCCGCCGCAAACCCACCCCAGTGCACTCAGTGAGGAATGGACGAGCAGCACCATACCGGGACGCACACCCAAGGCTGACAAGTCGGTCTTTAGCGTCTCCACCGTCGCAGGTACTCCGGTTCGCTGGATGACATCGCCCTCGCTCATGGGAACTTCGTTCTAGGATCCGGCTAGATGCTTCGCGCAGGATGGCAACGAATCGCGTGATACGTGTGCCGTGATGCATTGACAACAATGGCCGCGTCGTTCGCAATCAAGACTTGTACAGGGACAGGATTCTAGGTTCTTCTCGTATTCTGTGCAGTTCATGACACCTCCTTGGAAAGGGTGAGTATATCGAAGCATCGATGCGCTCGCCCGAACTGGAGGTTGCATGCTGTGAGACTACAATCGCCCGTCGCGTTGTAGACTGTCTTGCCTCGCTCTGTTTGTGACGAGATTCTGCTACGATAGCGAATACGCCAGCTCGATCGTTCCCAAGGAGGAGTGCATGGAGTGCCCTCATCAGAATCCGAAGAGCAAGTACCATCACGTTTGGATCTCGCTGACTCACAGTTCCTTCGTGATCGGCCTGGTGAGCTTGCTTTGGTTCGCACTCAGGACGGGCACCAAGCCATCGAGAGCGGCCTATCCCTGTCAACAAGCGGCCGCAGCCAGCGGGTACGCTTGGTTGGCCGCCTATGTGATTCCTTTCCTCCCGTTCGCGAAGGTCATCAAAACCAAAAGGTTGAGTCGCCCGATGGTGTGGATGAGTGTGGTTCTTCTTCTGTTTGTGGGTGGAGGATGGCTGACCACGAACATGGAATGGGGCACCTCTGGTACTCGGTCGGCGAATCAAGCTATTGCCCTTACACTTCCTCCCGGAACGTCAACGTCTGAGATTGCTTCCAATATCTTCGTAGTACAGAATGCTCCGCTCGAAACCGGTGGCATACCAAACCTCATTGAGACGATGGCAGCCAATGGGCTCAGTTTCTACAAGTCTGAGTTGGAGGCAGAAGCAGCCAGCCCGGATGGGCTGATCGCCTCCGACGACATCGTCCTTCTGAAGATCAACTGTCAATGGGCCAATCGTGGGGGCACCAACACGGATCTACTCAAGGCGCTGATTCAGGCCATCATCGATCATCCGGATGGATTCCGAGGTGAAATCGTGGTGGCCGACAACGGTCAGCTGCAGTACGGGTCCGCGAACAACGGTGGTCGGTTCACCTGGTCTCAGAACAACGCCGAGGATCGGACTCAATCGGTTCAGAATGTGGTTGATGCGTTTGCGGAAACGCACGCAGTGTCGACGTATCTGTGGGACAATATCACACGGACTGAAGTGTCGGAATACGATACCGGCGATATAACCGACGGCTATATCGTCGAGCAACCGATGGATCCCCGATCGGAGTCATTCGTTGCCTATCCGAAGTTCCAGACTTCCTTCGGAACTTACGTAAGCTTCAAGAACGGAATCTGGGATCCAACACAGGCCGCATACGACTCGGACCGCTTGGTGTTGATCAACGTTCCTGTGCTTAAGCCTCACGGGATCTACGGTGTCACCGGCTGTATAAAGCACTACATGGGAGTCACGTCAGACTCACTGACGAGGCAACTTGGGGCACGAGCCCATAACACGATCATGGCAGGAGGCATGGGAACGCTGATCTCTGGATCGCGTCTTCCTGATCTGAACATTATGGATGCGCTTTGGGTGAGTCTCGAACCCGGAAAGGGTCCCTCTGTCGGCTACGACCAGGCGACCTGTCTGCAAGTCATCGCAGCAAGCACTGACCCCGTCGCGTTGGACTACTGGGCCTCCAAATACATTCTCATGCAGGGAGCGGAGCAAGCAGGCAATTCCTCCAGATCGTTCAACCCAAAGATGACCGGAATCTTCCCCAGGGCTTTCTCCAAGTATCTCGACAGCTCAAAGAAGATCCTTCAAGAAGACGGCTTCCAAGTGACAACGGACGAAGACGCCATGAACGTCCATATCAAGATCCTCTGACGTTCGCGCCGCAGGGGCCTTGTATGTCCGGCGGCGGCACCCTTGTTTGTGTTCTTTCCTAATAACAGGATCATAGGATACTCTTTCCCTTTGGAGAGGTGCTTATGCATAGGAGGGATTCCATCGAAGTCGATGTCGGGGGACTTGGAATCGGAGGGTCGAACCCCATTCGCATCCAATCCATGACGGACACCGCAACTTGTAATGTGAAATCCACGGTCGCCCAAATCCTTGCGTTGCATCACGAAGGCAGCGAGCTCGTTCGTCTTGCCGTAAGGGACGATGCAGATGCCGAGGCAGTGTCAGTGATTCGCGATCGTTTGGAAGACGTTGGCTGTCGCGTTCGCTTGGTTGGAGATTTCCATTTCAATGGTCATGCTTTACTGGAAAGGCATCTTGCCTGTGCCCTGGCTTTAGACAAATACCGCATCAATCCCGGTAACCTCGGATTTGGTCAATCACACGACGCCAATTTCGCCAGCATCATCGAGATTGCCGGAAAACACGACAAAGCCATCCGCATCGGCGCGAATTGGGGATCGCTGGATGATGAGGTTCGTGATCGTGTGCTCTCTGAGCACACGGACTGGCCCATGAAAAGAGTCCTGGAAACGACAATGATTCGTTCGACGCTCGAATCCGCGTCTTTTGCTGTCAAGCTCGGCCTTCCTGAGAATAAGGTTGTGCTATCGGCCAAGGTGAGCCACCTACCTTCTCTGCTGTCCATCTATCGAGAATTGGCAAGAATGAGCGAGTTCGCCCTTCATCTTGGATTGACGGAAGCAGGCACGGGAGAGAAGGGAATCATCGCTTCGACAGCAGCCATGAGCGTGCTGTTGCAAGAGGGAATCGGCGACACACTCCGCGTTTCGATCACGCCAGCTTTGCAGGCTGGTTCAAATAGCGAGGATCCCCGGTTGCAGGAAGTTCGCGTCTGTCAGCACATTCTGCAATCCAACGGAATTCGAAATTTCTTTCCCACGGTTCGCAGCTGTCCCGGCTGCGGACGAACAAACGGCGATATTTTCCGTCCCATGGTTCACTTCATCGATGATTTCGTCAATCGTCAGGCGGTGGATTGGCGCACTCGCTTCCCCGCCTCCAAGGACATGGTGATTGCGGTCATGGGGTGCGTGGTCAATGGAATCAAGGAAGCTCGGCACGCAAACATCGGCGTCAGTCTTCCCGGACGAAGCGGAGATGAACCCGTTCCCATGCTGTTCTCTGACGGAGAATCGAAGGGACCTCTGGCTGGAGAGAACTCAGGAGAGTTGTTCACTCGTCACATCCAGGAGTACATTGAGACGCATTGTGCTGCTGCAGGATCCTCTTGATTCCTTTTCAATGTCCGCACAAGGCCTTGAGCAAGATTGCCTTTCCCGTGTAGCGCTTGGATTGTCGGCAGCTTGAGGGTACAAAGGGTAGGAGAATCATGGAACGAACAA
>Ga0114923_10001145_pt1 | contig 18749 bp, 16 predicted proteins | sample SumtaG_FD_89578 | JGI IMG/M metagenome (GOLD analysis project Ga0114923, IMG submission 89578) | Deep subsurface microbial communities from Indian Ocean to uncover new lineages of life (NeLLi) - Sumatra_00157 metaG | ecosystem: Environmental > Aquatic > Marine > Oceanic > Sediment | place: near...
CTACAGCCGTAGGAAAAACCGAAGTTTTGAACACCCTTTTTTCCCGTAGAGCTGAGATCATCAATACGGATTCAATGCAGGTGTATCGTTATATGGACATCGGAACGGCAAAGCCAACCGATGCTCTCTTACGCGCTACACCCCATCATTTAGTAGATATCGTGAATCCTGATTACCAGTTTAACGTCGGGGACTTCATTAGAAGAGCGGAGAATTTGGTGAGAGAAATCTCAGGGAGAGATGTACGCCCCGTGCTTGCAGGAGGCACCGCGTACTACTTCAAGACATTGGCCTTCGGAATTTCAGGTGCTCCCAGGAGCAACCATAGGACAAGACGACAACTAGGCGAATGGGTCGACAGGGTAGGGTTAGAGACAGCGTATTCGGAGCTGCTTAAAGTCGATCCTGTCTACGCCGCACAGATAGGCTCCAGCGACCGAACGAGAATTGTCAGAGCATTGGAGGTCTACAGATTAAATGAGCTGCCTCTGTCCCACTATCGGGTACCCCAAACGCTACGGAGAGACTATCGCTTTCTCTTTGTAGGCTTGTACCGTCCCAGAGAGGAGCTCTACACTCGAATTGGAAAGCGGGTCGATCAGATGTTTGAACAGGGACTCATCGAGGAAGTAAAAAACCTCCTTGCCCGAGGATTCGGCTGGGACACTCCCGGAATGCGAGGGATTGGATACCACGAGTTCTCCATCCTCCAAAGAGGCTGCCTGACGACAGAGGATGTGAAAGACCTTATCAAGAGAAATAGCCGTCGTTACGCAAAGAGACAGATCACGTTTTTCAGATCGCTCCCGGGCGTAAAGTGGTATCACGCCGACGATGTAGAGGGGCTGTCTAGGGAGATCAACCAGTTTTATTCCTGAGAGGCTTCCGTAACGAATGTCCCTTGACTTATCGAAAGTTTTGTGGATAATGTGGCGGAAATCGACGATAATGGCTATTAGCGGGAAACAATGGAAAAGATTGACACGCTCATAGCCAGCGCAGAAAGGAGCAGCATTCGGTGCCATGTGGTAAGAAACGCAAAAGACATAAGATTGCTACCCATAAGCGGAAGAAGAAGCTTAGAAAAAACAGACACAAGAAGAAATAGTTTATTAGTAATTCTGCTCTGCATTACGATTGCGATGACCGGTGCCGACAGTCTATGGTCGCCCGATTTTAGCGGGTATCTTTCCGACGGAACGACCGTCGCTATCGGTGACGTGGTTACCATCGAAGTAGACTCCGAGCTCGTTTTTTCTTACGGTGCATCGAGCAAGGACTCCAAAGGCATATCCCTTGAGTTTGCCGGTGGTGAATTTGGCGATCTTCTTTCATTCCTCCCCAGTGTGAAAAGCGGTGGCGATCGCACCGTAAAAGGAGAGGAAACCTACGCCCTTTCGGCAGATATCGTGGCACGGGTTGTGGAGTTGGACGCTGTCGGAACGGTATTTCTCCAGGGAAGCAAGACTCTCAATTTTGAAGGAAAGCAGGGGTCGTTGACACTTTCGGGGTGGGTGGACGCTCGAGACCTGGGGCGAGACAGGAGGGTCTCCTATTCGAAGATCGCTGACTCGAGAATTGTTTTCAGGAGTCTCCTGCAACCAGTGGATGATATTCTGACAGCTGAGGATATCGAGGAAGTCATCCCGGCATTGCAGCCGGAAGTTGCAGCGATAGCGGAAGCGGTGACGCCGGCGGAGGGCACCGAAACAGTAGCCGAGCCCGGCGAGCGTGTAGTTGCTCAACCCGCGAGCCAGGCATTACCCCAACAGAAGACCTACCGTCTGTCCGACGAAAAGAGAAGAGAGCTCTTTTTACGTTACGTTAATCGGTTGATCGATCTGATCTTTCGCTAAAGCATCTTGGCGACAGTAGTCGCTGGCGACTGCTGTGCAGGTGGTCTCTTACACGGCTCCTTTCAGCGAACTGTAAGCCGACATGAGAAGCGCCTCGGTTTTTTCCCACCCGATGCACTCATCGGTAACGGAGACCCCGAATTCGAGTTGTGATGTGTCTGGCGGGATGTTCTGATTCCCCTCTCTGAGGTTGCTCTCCAGCATAAATCCAATGATGCTTTTCAGGCCACTCCGCCGGTTTTTGAGAATGCTATTAAGGACAACCTCCTGATTTTGCTGTTTTTTCTTTGAATTTCCATGGCTGCAATCTACCATGATCGCAGAATCGAAACTCGCTTTCTTTAGAAGCTGAGATGCCTCTCTGATGTGCCGCTTCTTGAAGTTCGTTCGTCTTCGGCTTCCCCTTAAAATCATGTGAGTGTGGGGATTCCCGGAGGTTTTCAGGATACAGGTCTTACCATCCTGATCGATTCCCAGAAAACTATGGGGATTTTTTGTGGAGGACATCGCGTCGATAGGGATCTGCAGATTTCCTTCCGTGTTGTTCTTGAACCCAACGGGCATCGATAAGCCTGAGGCCATTTCACGATGAGTTTGAGACTCGGTGGTCCGAGCCCCTATCGCCGTCCAGCTTATGAGATCGGCGATATACTGCGGAATGATGGGATCCAACATCTCGGTAGCTGCAGGTACCCCAAGGGCGGTAATCTCCAGTAGAAGTTTTCTCGCCAGGTGGAGTCCTTCGACAATATCTCCGGTGCCGTCCAGACGGGGATCCAGTATCAGACCTCGCCATCCAAGCGTGGTACGTGGTTTCTCGAAGTACACTCTCATGATAATAAAGAGCCGATCGTGGAGTTTTTGCTGAAGGTCCTTCAGCCGATGAGCGTACTCCATGGCGGCTTTGCAATCATGAATCGAGCACGGACCCACAATAGCCAGGAGCCTCCGGTCTTCCTTTGTTAGGATCCTCTTGATAACCTCCCTACCCTCGACGACCGTTGTGTTTGACGCTTCGGTCATGATCAGCTCTGCCTTTAAACCAATCGGACTGATTAGCGGGGCTTCGCCTAATATATGCAGATTATCTGTTTTTTCCATCGAATTACTACCGGTTAGTGTCCCGTATCTCTTTATTGCGAACAGCGATCGACAGAATATGGGATCTCATGCCCTCCGCGCGAGCAAGGGACTGTATCTTGTCGCCGTTTGCCGCGAGAGCGCTTTCGGTGTAGCTGACGACGCTGTAGCTTCGCATAAAATCCGCAACACTGAGCCCCGAGGCCCACCGTGCAGTACCTCCGGTTGGAAGAACGTGATTTGTTCCGCAGAAATAATCTCCCACCGGTTCGGGGCTAAAGGGACCCACAAAAACCGCGCCGGCGTTTGTGATTTGATCTGCAATATACGTATCGTCGGATGTCATGATCTCGACGTGTTCCGGAGCAAGTATATTCACAGCATCTACGGCGCTGGCGACAGAGTCAACAATAAAGATGTTACCATAGGCATCTAGCGCCCCTGAGACACTCTCCTCCAGGTCATGCTGATCGATCAGCTCTGAAAGCTCCGCCCTGATATCCAGCGCCTTTTCCTTACTGAGACAGAAGGCTACACTGGCTTCCATCCCGGTGCCATGCTCTGCTTGAGACAAGAGGTCTGCCGCGACAAAAGCGGATGGAGCGTCGTCATCGGCGATAATAGCGATTTCGGACGGTCCGGCGAATGAATCGATGCCCACCAGTCCGAAAAGCATTTTTTTTGCGGCCTGGACATATATATTCCCCGGTCCCACAATCTTATCAACGGAGGGCACGGTCTCTGTGCCGTAGGCCAATGCCGCTACTCCCTGGGCTCCGGAGATCTTGAAGACCTTTTTTACGCCGAGAAATTCGGCGGCATAGAGGATACTGCTGTCGATTTCTCCGTCCTTTGGCGAGGCAATGATGAAGATTTCAGGCACTCCGGCCACGATGGCGGGTATGAGATTCATGTAGAGAGACGAACTCAGGGGAGCGTGTCCCGAAGGAACGCAGACGCCGACCCTTCCAAGCGGCTTAATCTTTCTTTCCAGTGTGACGCCATCCGGATAGTTGACTTTGTATGGTTTCGTCAGCTGATGCTGGTGAAACTTGAGAAGGTTATCGCACGCTGCTTTCAGAGCCTCGATATAGTTACCAGAGATTTCTTGCCGTGCCCGCCCGAACTCTTCGTCTGTCACCTCAGGGCCAGTCTCGGATAGGTCCGTGTTATCATACATCAGCATGTATTCGAAGAGAGCCTGATCCCTCCTCCCTTTGATGTCTGCGATGATGTTGTGAACGGTCTCAATAACTTCCGCCGGCATATCACTCGATCGGTCGAGGAGGGCTTTGAAACGAAGATTATCAAAGCTGTACTTGCTGATCTCTATCACGATTAAACCTCCCGTATTAATACCATCTGGGTCGTGTATAGTCAATTAAGCCATCACGTGTTAAGCCATCACGTTGTCGTCCAGCCAACTTTGAGATATACTTCCGCCGTTGTGAATATTCTGGCTCTATCGGACATCCATAACAGTGTGAGCAGCATCCATTCTCTCGGATCCCCCCTTGAAGATGCCGATCTTGTGCTCCTGACGGGAGATCTGACCCACTTTGGCGGCAAAAAGGAAGCCGCGGTGATCGTTGATGCGGTAAGATCCTACAATTCCAACGTTTTAGCCGTTTCAGGTAACTGTGACCAATCCCAGGTTGAATCTTATCTCCGGGATGAGGGAATCAGTCTTCACGGAGATGCAGTAGTCAGAGAGAGCACATTCTTCGTTGGACTCGGTGGATCGCTGCCAGCTCCCGGCAGAACACCCAACGAGCTGAGCGAGGAAGAGATAACCCGGCTGCTCAAGGGGGCGATGAATCGCCTAGAGAGTGTGCGTAAGGAAGCAGAAGTATCACAGCCTCTGATTCTCGTATCCCATCAGCCGCCCAAGGATACGGTTGCAGATCGCATATTCACCGGACACCACGTTGGAAGCATGTCCGTTCGTTCGTTTATCGAGAGGTGGAGACCTCTCGTTTGTTTTACCGGCCATATTCACGAGGGAAGAGGGACAGATGCGATTGGGCACACTCTGGTCGTCAATCCGGGGCCCGCTGGTAATAACTATTTCGCTCTTGTCGATACGTCAAAGAATCCAATCTACGTCTCGTTGGGTGAGATCCCGGAATAGTTGACATGTACCGATTCCATCAATAGTATACATCGACATGACAGGATTTGAGCTTCGTAAGCTATACATCGCATTCTTCAAGTCCAAAGGCCACGAGGAAATTGCCGGGAAATCGCTGATTCCCGAGAATGACCCCACCGTGCTTTTCACCACGGCTGGTATGCACCCTCTGGTACCTTATATCCTGGGCGAGCCACACCCGGCTGGCAAACGCCTGGTGGACTACCAGAAGTGCATCCGAACGGTGGATATCGACAATGTAGGCGATACCTCCCACGTAACGTTTTTCGAAATGTTGGGGAACTGGTCTTTGGGAGACTATTTTAAGAGAGAGGCGATCGAATTCAGCTATGAATTCCTGACCTCTCCCCATTGGCTGGGGCTCTCAAAAGATAATCTGTACGTAACGGTCTTCGAGGGCGATCAGGATGCGCCTCGCGATGACGAATCGGCAGATATATGGCGTTCGCTGGGTATACCTGACCAGAGAATCTTCTTCCTGCCAAAAGAAGACAACTGGTGGGGACCTGCCGGAAAGACGGGACCATGTGGACCGGATACGGAGATGTTCATCGATACCGGTCGGCCTGCATGCGGCGATGACTGCAAACCGGGGTGTTCCTGCGGCAAGTACTTTGAGGTCTGGAACGATGTGTTTATGCAGTACGACAAGAGTCCAGAGGGACGATACGAGCTGCTTCAGAGTAAGACAGTGGACACGGGAATGGGAGTTGAGCGTACCGCTGCCATGCTGCAGGGAAAGGCCAGCGTGTACGATACCGAGCTATTTGTGCCGATTATGCGGGCTGTGGAGTCGAGGGCCGAGGTAAAATATGGTGAAAACGACGACATGGACGTATCATTTCGTATCGTAACCGACCACGTAAGGGCCGCCTGTTTCATACTGGGTGATGAAAACGGAATAACACCCTCCAACTTGGGGCAAGGGTACATTCTGAGACGCCTGATCAGAAGGGCGATACGTCATGCACGAAAGCTCGAGATAGATATCCCCTTTCTCGGAGAAGTTGCGACCGCAACAATCGAAAGCTACAGAGAATCCTACTCTGAGTTGCCAGATAATCGATATATGATTCTCAATGAGTTCGCCTTGGAAGAGGAGAGATTCGGGAATACCTTGAAGAAGGGAGAACACGAGTTCGAAAAGCTGCTTCCCAATCTTTTAAAGAATCCAAACAAAATTATTCCAGGACGTATCGCTTTTCGCCTTTACGACACCTACGGGTTTCCTCTGGAGATCACCGAAGAGCTTGCTGCCGAGCATGGGCTCGGTCTCGACAGAGAGGGATTCCAAAAGGCCTTTGAAAAGCATCAGGCCCTTTCGAAAGCCGGATCCGAGAAGACTTTCAAGGGAGGGCTCGCGGACCACGGAGAGGCGGCAAAGAGACTGCATACGGCCACCCACCTGTTACACAAGGCCCTGCGGATAGTTTTAGGTGATCATGTGGCTCAGAAAGGAAGCAATATCACTGATGAGCGGTTGCGGTTTGATTTTTTACATCCCGCACGGATGACGCCCGAAGAGTTGACGAAGGTCGATGATATTGTCAATGAACAGATCGGCAGAGAGCTCGATGTGAGCTTCGATGTTATGTCGTTGGAAGACGCCATGAACGGTGGAGCTATCGCGCTGTTCTCCGATAAGTATGATGAGAAGGTCAAGGTCTACTCTGTAGGAGATTTTTCGAAGGAGGTATGCGGAGGCCCCCATGTAGCAAACACGCAAGAGCTCGGCCACTTTCGCATCGTGAAAGAGCAGTCCTCCTCGGCCGGCGTAAGAAGAATACGCGCCGTGTTGGACCCTACGTGAATAACTGGCCGCAGGCGGCGGAAATCCCGCCTCCTCGCCGGTATCTTTGAGTGACCTGAATACCTCCAGCATTCAGGCGCCTTTTAAAATCATTGATCTCATCCTTCAAGGGACGTCTGAAGGGCAGGCTGTCGACGGGATTCCATGGGATGAGATTGACGATTACTTTGAGTTGCCTGACAAATCGGAAAAGCTCTTCAATATCCCGCTGTCTTGTGTTCACTCCGCCGAGAAGAACAATCTCCAGCGTAACACGCTTTTTCGTAACCCCTTGATACCTCAGCAGGGCTTCTCGGATTCTCGACAGACTGTTGCTCTCTGTTGAGGGCATGAGGTGCGCTCTGAGAAGTGGTTCAGCCGTAACGAGGGAGAGGGCTAATCGAATGGGAGGTCCGAGGGTTGCCATCTCTTCTATTCCATCGACGATACCACAGGTGGAAAGGGTCATTCGCTTGGGTGCGATAGCTCTTCCGAGAGGGTGGCCGAGGACGGTGACGGCTTTGCGGAGGTTTCCCAGGTTGAGCAGAGGCTCTCCCATGCCCATGAACACGATGTTACCCGCCTTTCCCCCGTCCTTTTCAATAAGCAATACCTGCTCCACGATTTCATAGGGTTCCAGATTACGAATGAAACCCATTGAAGCAGTCCTGCAGAACCGGCAACCCATCGCGCATCCGACCTGTGTTGAGAGGCAGATGGTCTTCCTGCCCCGTGAGTCGACGAGAAGGACAGACTCGATAAGCCGCCCATCCTTCAGCTCGATACGGTACTTCGTGCTTCCATCCGGATCGACGGCTCGACTTTCGATGCGAGAAGTCTGTATGAGACAGGAATCCTCCAGTCGTTGGCGAAGCTCTTTGGAAAGATTTGTCATGCCCTGGAAATCACTCAGACCCGATTGAAGCCAATGAAAAATCTGGTTACCGCGATAGAGTTGTCCCAACGGAAATTCAGCGACCAACTCCTCGGGTAGAAGAGCTGCTAAGGCTTTTTTCATCGAAAAAACTATTTCGGGTTTTTCAGTGAATCTAGAAATTCCAAAATGTAGCTATTCCGAATGCCGGTTTTGGTAAAGTCAGAAAGAATCTGTATGGCTTTCGCCTTATCTTTGAGACTCATGTAGCACTCGGCAAGGATGTGGTGCAGCCTTGCATTTTTGGGATCGTTTTTCATCAGCTTCTCGAGGGAGTCTATGGCGTCCTGATACTTCTCGCGCTCCTGGTTGATCAGCGCCAAACCCAAGACCGCATAAGCGTCAAATCCGACATTCAGAGCTTTCCTGTAGTAGTCATCGGCCTCATCCAGTTGACCCAGATTGCGACAGGCGTCACCGGTACGTGTCAGGATGACCTTGTTGTTGGAATCAAAGGCCAGGATTCTGCACCAAAAATCGAGAGACTCCTCATGATGTTTCATGCCCCGGTAACAGTCGGCCAATCCGAAGAGAGCGTAAAAATTGTTGTCTTCGATTTCCAGCGCACGTTGGAAGTATCCCAATCCCTGCTCGAATGACTTCAGCTTACGGTGGCAATTACCGAGGGCGGTGAGTATCTTTATGTTGTTTTCATTGCCTACGAGGGTGAGCACTGTTTCCCAGTATTTCAAAGCTTCGGCATAGTACTTGAAATCGAAGTGAAGGTAACCCAGCCCGATAAGCGCGTAGGGATTTTCCGATTCCATTTCGAGAGCTTTTAAATAAATCTCTTTGGACTTCGGGAAGTTGCGTACCTTCTTGTAGGCATCCGCTATTCGAGTCAGGACGGTAATATTTTTTTCATCCTTTACAAGATATTTTTCCCAGATGTCGATCGCTTTGTGAAACTTCTTAAGCGCTTTGTAGCTGTCGGCCAGCCCGAAGAGGGCGTAGTTGTTGTCTTCGTGATACCTGAGGCAGGTGTTGTAGTACTCGATCGCTTCGGGAAAATCTGCCCTCTTTCGTGCGGTATCACCCAGCCCGACCAGGGCATACGTGTTTTCCGGATCGATCTCGAGGATCTGCTGAAAATACCCTGTCGCCTCGTCTAACTCGTTGACTTTAATGAGTTGATATCCTTTTTTCGAGAGCTCGGCAATATTGACTATCTGCTCATCGGGCTCTCTGGTTTCTTCGTCACCCATGTTTTTATCCTTTCTTTTCTTCGCTCAGCCAGTTTTTTACAATACAGGCCATGCTCTCGATCATTATGTCTACTTTTCTCTTGCTCGGTGCAAGACAGTACATCCGAAAGGCTTCCAGTATCTGCTGCCTCTTGTAGTAAAGATCTCCCATCCTAAGAAGTCCGTCGGAATAGCCCGTGGTGATGAAAATTCGTTTCGCCAATTCGTACTTACCCTGGTTAAAAAGCTCGTTTCCCTTTCGAATCAGAGCCGTTTTCTGCTTCCTCGACAGAGATTTGGCATCACCATCACGGGTAATTTTGATGAAACCTTCGTCCGGAATCAATCGAAGCAGGTCTTCCACCTTTTTTTCCATTACTTCATCAGCGTTCCTTTGGTGGACTGAAGGTCATCCGCCTTTGAGTACGCCTGGCTGAGCGATTTACCCAGGGCCTTGAATAGGGATTCGGCCATGTGGTGGCTATTCTCACCGTAGCGGATTTGGGCGTGGACCGCGATCTTTGCTCTGTTTGTGAGAGCTTTAAAAAACTCCTGCACCAGACAGAGATCAAAGTCACCTATCTTACTTTGAGGGAAGTTGTCTGCGAAAACCAGGGTCGGTCGGCCGCAGACGTCAATGGAGACCTCGGAGAGGGCCTCGTCCATTGGTATCACGCTGTAACCGAATCGGTGAATATTCCCAAAATCGATTGTAATCTTATGAAGAATGCTTCCAAAGACTAACCCTATATCCTCTACAATGTGGTGGTGGTCAACATCCACATCACCACTGGCTTTGATTTTTAGGCCGAATCCACCATGAAAGGCCATGGCTTCCAGAAGGTGATTGACAAAGGGTACCCCCGAATCTATTTCGATGCCATCCTGAACATCGGGATTAAATTCGATCGCTACCTTTGTTTCTTTTGTTTCGCGAGCCAGGTCAACTTTTCGTAGACTCACTTGAATTTTCCCTTGCCAGATTTAATTATATATCAGCGCTGTAATTTACTGCAAAATCGATCGAAAGTAAAGCTAACTTTAGTAAATTGCTTATAAATACGCCCTCTCGCCAATCAGTATTTTAAGATCCTTGATTTCCGAAACAAGCTTACCCCGATCGAGATTTCTGAATCGTCGCGGTACCATCTCACGGCTCGTACACTCCAGCACGGCGACGAGGTTCTGGAGCTCGATTTCATGGGGATAGGTTGGGGGAATAAAATCGTGAATTGTCTGTTCCAGATCATTCTGTGTAATAAAGATACGACCCGAAATTGTGGCATTGAACTTAGCGCGAATCAGAATCGATTCGAGATCGGCGCCCGATAAATCAAAATGATACCGTCTGTAGAGTTCGGCTATATTGAGCTTCTGGATTTTAAGCTTAAGCTTTTTCACGAGAGTATTAAATAGATGTTCCTTCTCTTCCATCGATTCGGGGTAGAATAGGGCGAGGTGCTCTTCGGCCCGTCCCTGTCGTTTGATGTCGATAGGCAGAAGATCCGGTCTGCAGGTTACGAGAAACCAGATAATCTTTCCGCGGTATTCGGTGTCTCCCATAAACGATGTGATTTGTGCGAAAATGCGATTGCTCGTGCCAGAGTCTCCCTCCTGATTGCGGTCGCCTAGGAAAGCGTCCGCTTCATCGATCATTACTCCCACAGGGGCCATGGCTTTTAATATGTTAAGGATCTTTTCCAAATTGGCCTCTGTTGCTCCCTGCCATTTGGATCTGAAATTACGGAACTTTACTATGGGAATACCAATATCACCGGCAAACGCCGTTACCATGAATGTCTTGCCCGTTCCGACTGGACCTGAAATGAGATATCCCATTGGCAGCACATCGAGCCTGCCTTCCCGGATAGCCTTTGCCGCGCTCTTGAAGCGTTTCTTTACGAATTCATGACCAGATATCATCGAAAGATCATATTCCGACTCGAGGAATTCGAGCAATCCCACCGCTTCGGTCTCGATAATTTCCTTCTTCTTTTTGCGGAGATAGTTCATATTTATTTCACGCATCTCCTGATATGACTCGGCTGCCAGCTGATTGAGATTGACCAGATTGAGGCCGCTCGTTAACTTGGCAATCTCCCGGGTTGCGAGCTTTCTGTCCAGCAGGAGCTTGTCCTGCTTCAAGAGAAAATCTAGAAAGCTCTTCCTGACCATTTCGTCCGGAAGCGGTATGTTTACCTTGACCGTGACTGGAGAGCGTACAAGACGGGGGCTTACATCCCCCAGATTCTCTGTCAACAGTATGATCGAAACGTCTCCCCTGGTGAAAATGGGATCTCTGGCCCATCTGTTCAGAGTGACCAGGCAGAACCGATCTTCATCGGTGTATCGGGAGATCTCGGCGTTGGGTACGATGGTTTCCGCGTAATCGATGATAAGAACGATTCGGCAATCGTTGGAAATGTTATGAGTGAAATACTCCTCGAGATACGAGAATGCTCTTACCGGATCGGTGGTCAAGAGGTTTTCGTCTTGGTTTCTGCGGCTACCCTTTGTGTCTAGGTACTCCTCCTTCATCTCCTCTGTGCAGAACGTAACTCCCGAGGAACGATCGTAGTAGACTATAATGTCTCGGTTTCCGAAGAGCACCTCTGATATGTAGGTTTGAATTCTTGTGAACGAGAACTCTCCCTCTCTCATCTGGTGAGGCAGAAAATCCATGATATTGCCATGCACGATGTAAAGATTCGTGGTTTTTGAGAGGTACTTGTAGGAGAGTTCCTGAGCCCAAAAAGGCAGGATCTTTATAAACGGAAGGTTTTTGAGGATTAGTTGTTCGGCCATTTTCCCCTCCCATCAGGACAGCCTATTTGTAAAATCTTACACCGAAACATCTTAAATAGTCAACATGCTTATTCTTTTTAAAGACTCAACTTTACTGAAGTATGGTTTTGCGATAAGTTTGCTCATGGTTCTTGCTTACACAGATGGTGGATGTTCCGGAAATCCTGGTCCCGGCGCGTGGGCCTATGTATTGAAAATTAACGGGACCCACATCGAAGAGAGTGGCTGTACAGGGGACACCACCAATAACCGGATGGAGCTAACAGCCGTTGTTCGTGCCCTTGAACACGTGCTTTCCTACAAGGGACTCAAGGATAGGGATATAGATCTCTTTACCGATTCGATGTACGTAAAAAAGGGGATAACAGAGTGGATCAACGGATGGTTGCGGAACGGGTGGAGGACCAAGGCCAAGAAACCCGTTAAGAATAAAGAGCTCTGGGTGGAACTTCTGAATCTGTCAAATCGATTGAAAATCAGATGGAACTGGACGCCCGGCCACAGCGGTATTGAGTTGAACGAACGTTGTGATCGGCTCGTACGTCAAGAGATACGCAAACTCATCTGATGGAACATCTATCGATTATTGGTTATCTTTCCATCATAGGTTTTTAGTGATTCCTCGAAGATCGATTTTACAGATGTGATATGAAGCTTTACAGTAGAAACCAGATGTATCTCTTTGCGACCCTGTGCGTCGCTCTGGTGCTCTTTTTTGGGTGGATTTTTGGATTCCTGAGATTTCCATCGGATGCAGAAAACACGGCCATCTCCGAGATCGAGGACCCTGATCAATTAGACGGGCCCCCTGCGATTGATGTAAGACCCGTTCAATTCGATGACAGGGACGATGGTATTGATCCGGCACGGTATACTGAGGATGAGCTGGATAACATCTTAATCTATGAGAAGTTCAACGATGCCGTCGTTAATATCACTTCTATCAGTTTCTCCTACAATTGGTTTTTAGAACCGGTACCAGAAGAGGGTACGGGATCGGGTTCGATTATAAACGGTAATGGAACGGTGCTCACCAACTATCATGTCATAAAAGGAGCGAAAGAGCTCACTGTAACCCTGGCGGACGGGACCGATTTCACTGGCAAGATTATAGGAGTAGACCCGGAGAACGATCTGGCTGTTATCAAATTCGATCCGCAGGGTAAGGATCTTGTGATAATGCATTTTGGATCTTCGTCGAACCTGCGTGTGGGACAGAAGGTTGTCGCCATCGGTAATCCCTTTGCACTTCAGCGGACGATGACAACGGGAATCGTGTCGGGTCTTGGTCGACCCGTTAAGACGAACGAGGGAGTAATCATCAGGGAAATGATCCAAACAGATGCGTCGATCAATCCCGGGAACTCGGGTGGCCCCCTTCTCAATTCAAGGGGAGAAATGATTGGAATTAACACGATGATTTACTCACCATCCGGGGGATCGGTGGGAATCGGATTTGCCGTACCTGTCGATACGGCAAAGAGAGTCATACCGGATCTGATTCGATACGGAGAGGTAAGGAGAGGTTGGATCGATATCGTTCCTGTTCAACTCTTCCCGGGGCTCGTTCGATATGCCAATCTGACGGTCAATCGCGGTATACTGGTCTCCGAGGTCAAATCTAACAGTCCGGCCGAAAAAGCCGGCTTAAGGGGCGGTAGCAGAAATCGGGCTGTCAGAGCGGGCCGCACCCTCATCTATCTGGGTGGCGATATCATCGTCAAAGTCGATAAATTGCCTGTAAAATCACTCATGGACCTCTATGGCGCCTTGGAGGATAACAAGCCAGGAGACACAGTAGAGGTTGAGATCCTTCGCGGGAGACAACGCAAGACACTATGGGTAACACTCTCCGAACGATCTTAAGCGAAGATGTTAAATCTGAGCTTAAGCCGCGATCTTAAGCGAAGATGTTAAATCGAAAGCTCAAACCGAGATTCTTAATCGAGGTTTGAGCAGCGATCTTAAACCGCAAGCTCAGGCAGCGGTCCACGCTGCCTGAGCCGCGCTCTTGAGTCGTTCTGTTTCCTGATGTATCTTTTCGGCATTGAGGAGAGAAGGTGCCTAAGTTCGAAATCGTGTCTCAATTCGATCCCGCAGGGGACCAGCAACAGGCGATAGACAAGCTATCCAATGGTATTTCTCAAAGACATGCTTTTCAGACTCTCAAGGGAGTCACCGGGTCGGGAAAGACCTTCACGATGGCAAAAATTATTGAGAACGTCCAGCTTCCTGCTCTCGTGGTTTCTCATAACAAAACTCTCGCAGCTCAGCTTTACCGGGAGTTTGCAGATTTTTTTCCCAACAACGCAGTGGGGTATTTTGTCTCATACTATGACTACTATCAGCCTGAGGCGTATGTTGCGAGCAAAGATCTCTACATAGCCAAAGATGCGAGCATCAATGAGGAAATTGACCGGTTGAGACTCTCCACCACTACGGCTCTAATGGAACGACGGGACGTTGTGGTGGTCGCTTCCGTTTCCTGTATCTACGGGATTGGCAATCCCACCGACTACCGTGAGATGAGGCTGGAGCTGGAGACGGGACGGTCGGTTGACATGAGAGCGATCTTGAAGAGATTGGTGGCTATTCAGTACTCGCGAAATGATGCGGTGCTAGAACGTTCGAAGTTTCGCGTCAAGGGTGATGTGATCGAGATCTTTCCGTCGTACTCGAAGCAGGCGATCCGCATCGAGCTCGATTGGGACGAAATTGCTCGTATCCGCCGATTTGATCCTCTAACCGGCGAAACGGCGGAGGAACTCGAGTTTTGCTCGATCTATCCGGCGAAGTTTTTTGTTATGCCGGAAGAGAGGGTAAGACGAGCTACCGATGGGATTCGAGCCGAGCTAGATGCGCGATATCGAGAGTTCCTCGATCAGGGAAAGCAGCTTGAAGCTGAACGGATTAAATCGAGAACCGAGTACGATCTGGAAATGCTCGAAACCATGGGATACTGTTCCGGTATCGAGAACTACTCCCGTCATTTTAGTGGTAGGCGGGAAGGGGAAAGGCCTGCTGTGCTCATCGATTTTTTTCCGAAGGAATTCATCGTCTTCATCGACGAATCCCACGTGACCATACCTCAGATTCGCGGGATGTATGAGGGAGACCGATCGCGAAAGCTCTCGTTGGTCAATCACGGGTTCCGACTTCCCTCTGCCCTCGATAATCGTCCTCTCTATTACGGAGAGTTCGAAAGTCTGCTGACCTACACCTTGTGTGTATCGGCCACACCAGGGGCAGAGGAGTTGGAAAAATCGGATTTGGTGGTGGAGCAAATCATAAGACCGACGGGCCTGCTCGATCCCGAGGTCGAGGTACGGCCTTCCGATGGCCAGATCGAGGATCTTTACAGGGAGATCGGAACACGTGTCGATCAGCAGGAAAGGGTATTGGTAACGACACTGACCAAGAAGATGGCTGAGGATCTCGCCGACTATTTTGCTGAATGGGGTCTGAAGGTGCGATACCTCCACTCCGAAATCGAAACCTTTGAAAGAGTGGAGATCCTGAGAGGTCTCCGCGCTGGTGATTTCGATGTACTCGTCGGGATAAATCTCTTACGAGAGGGACTCGATCTTCCGGAGGTCTCCCTGATAGCAATACTGGATGCCGACAAGATCGGGTTTCTCCGTTCTGCTACTTCTCTGATTCAGACAATCGGAAGGGCTTCCAGGAATGTGAACGGCAAGGTCATCATGTACGCCGATAAAATCTCCAATGCAATGCAACAGGCCATCGACGAAACCGAACGTCGCAGACGCATCCAGATGGAGTTCAACAGCGAGCACGGAATTACTCCAAAGACCATCTCAAAATCGATCAAGGACATACTTGTTAGACGGAGAGTGGAGAAGAAAGGCGTCGAGGCTCTCAACCTCGAGGTGCTGAAAAAGGGCTACAACATTCTCATACCGAAACAGAGACAGGCTCTCATCAAAGCCCTGGAAAAGGAGATGCTGGAGTTGGCGAAGAATCTCGAGTTCGAACGAGCCGCGGTTGTTCGGGATGAGGTAACGAAGATAAATGAAATGGAGCAATAAGCGGAACTGCCCAATGGTGATGCGTCTTGTCATAGCGATCTATATGTTCTCGATTCTGATCTATTCGTGCGGTGAGAAACAGATCGAGGGACCTATTCAGCTACCCTCTACTTCGGTTCTTTCGATCAGATCGAACTGGGGTGTCGTGAAAACCAATTACCTGAGGATGCGGACGAAACCCGCGAAGACTGCCTCCGTATTGGATGGCCTTACAAAGGGAACCGTTGTCGAGGTTCTTTCATCAACGGAAAAGGAAGAGACGATAGAAAACGAGACTTCGTATTGGTTTAGGATCAATATGGAGGGATTGAAGGGCTGGGTCTTTGGTGCCTATCTTGAAGTGCTGGATTCCAGATCCACCGCGGAAGCTTTTGCAAGAGAGCTGCAATGAGAGACGGTGTCATCACCACTCTGTTGCCCTGGGTGCTCTCGCCACTTCTTGGCGCCCTCATCGGTTATGTCACAAATGCCCTGGCTATACGGATGCTCTTTCGGCCGCTCAAGGCGATACGTGTCTTTGGCATACGCCTTCCCCTTACCCCTGGCGTGATTCCCAAACAGCGAGACGTACTGGCTGACAGCATCGGACAAATGGTATCAGAGAGACTCATCACCGAGGATGCCCTCGAACGGCAGATCGCCGCATCGGAGTTTCAAGAGGGTTTGCAGAAAAATGTTACAGAGCTTACGCAGAGACTTTTCGCTTCGCCGCTTTCAGACCTGAGCCGCGACGCCTTGCCCGTTCTTTACAGCTCGATTCAGTCATTTATCTCTGAGCTTCTCTTCACCTTCATGAACTCCCGCAGCTTCATCTATGCGGTGAGAAACGTCACGGAGCGGCTGATACGTTCGGTTGCCGATATGAGGATCGAAGAGCTCGTTGGCAGAGAAGAGACCGCGAGCTTCATCGAGAGGCGTATCTTTCCTAACATTCTGGACAGCCGGGTGCGCAAATGGCTGAACGACGGGCTGCAGAGCTGGATGCAGAGGCATCTCCGGAGGAACACACCTCTCTCTGAGATCGTCCCCGAAGAGCTCGTGAATACCGGTGTGGGCGCGATGGAAACGCTTTTGCCCGATCTGTTGGCGTCTCTTCTTAACTGGTTGAGAAGCGATGAGACTAAAAGAGATTTGGAGTCCCGGGCAAGGATCCTGTTGAAGGACATTCTGGACAAGCTGAATATTGTTCAGAAGTTTGTTGTGTCCGTGACCCAGTACGATACAACACTGGATGAGAAGATGCCTGAGATCATCGCCGAGGCTCTCGATTCACTGGAGAATACTCTGTCCGATCCGGACGTTCGACAGAATATCGTCGAGACACTTCGGAGCTCACTCGTTGGCTGGCGAGAAAAGGGGATCTCCGATGTCGTCTACAGCAGCCGTTTCAAGGTAGATGAAGGTATCGAATCCTTGGTAAATCATCTTTTTCACTACCTGGAGAGGCCGGAAACTCCAAGACGAATCCAAATTGCTGCCAGCCGCTTTCTGGAGCGCCAGCAAAACAGGACCGTCCGGTCGGTTCTTGCAACTGTATTCGGAATTACCGAAAATGAAATTGTTGAGTTTGCCTCGTCCAAACTTTTGACTTTCCTCTCTAAACACGAGACCCCTGATGCTCTTTCAGCCCAGATTGTTACTATGGCCGGTGATTTTCTTGAGGACCGAGGGTCGGTTGCCGTGGGAGAGCTTCTGAAGATCGATCGCAGCAAAAAAGAGAAACTCGACTCTTATCTGGCGAATAACTTTTCTCGGCTCTTGAAGGAAAGATTACCCTATCTCGTTGAAAGCCTTAACATCAAACAACTCGTTGTTGAAAAGATCAACGAGCTCGACGTCGCGCAAGTGGAGTCTCTTCTTCTGATGGTGATTGCGAAGCATCTCAAATGGATCAATGCATTCGGGGCCCTATTGGGGGCGCTGATAGGATTTTCCCAGGTCGTGCTCAGGCTCTTACAGATAGTGTGAGGGTATCAGACGGTCCACCTCAGATCTGGTAGTCCGGTGAGTCCCATCCGCCTTTTTTATTCATCACGGAAATTTCCGGTTTGTAATAGACCCTGCTATAGGGAGGCACGGAGCTGAGTAACCAGACATTACCTCCGACAATTGATCCCCTTCCTATCACCGTTTCCCCGCCCAGTATCGTGGCGCCTGGATAGATAATGACATCATCTTCGATTGTTGGATGTCGTTTCTGATTTCCTTCCTTTTTCTTGACGCTCTTGGCGCCCAGGGTCACTCCATGATAAAGCTTGACGTTGTCTCCGATTATCGTCGTCTCACCAATGACAACACCCGTACCATGATCAATAAAAAAGTATCTTCCGATTTTGGCGCCAGGGTGAATGTCTATGCCGGTTTTACTGTGAATGTACTCACTCATCATGCGAGGTATGAGAGGTATCTCTTCCAACCAGACCTCATGGGCGAGTCTGTGCATCATGATTGCCTCTATTCCAGGATAGGATAGAATAATCTCCTCATGAGATTTGGCAGCAGGATCTCCGGCGTATGCGGCTTGCAGATCGAGGCTTACGCTACGGCGAATTTCGGCAATCTTGCCCATGATCCGAAGGACTCGATCCTCGGCTTCTTCGCGACAATTTCCCAGCCGGTCGCATTGATCCTGGATTTTGCACATGTATCTCAGAGATTTCTCTGATTCGCTGATGAGCTCCTTGATAATATTGGTGATTTTGCCACCAAGGATGTATTTAAGGTTGAGTTTTTCTAGATTGGCTTCATCCCTGAATCCGGGAAAGATGAGGGACTGCAGATTATCAACTATCCTGTAGACGCTCTGTCTGGAGGCAAGTTGGGCCCTTCCAGATGGTTGATACCGCCCAGGGTTTCACACGAATCGAGCATTGATTGGAGAATGTCGTCTATTTTGTGGA
>Ga0114923_10001146_pt1 | contig 18744 bp, 13 predicted proteins | sample SumtaG_FD_89578 | JGI IMG/M metagenome (GOLD analysis project Ga0114923, IMG submission 89578) | Deep subsurface microbial communities from Indian Ocean to uncover new lineages of life (NeLLi) - Sumatra_00157 metaG | ecosystem: Environmental > Aquatic > Marine > Oceanic > Sediment | place: near...
AGGAAGATTTCCGACGAAGGCGTCACCTTTCAGTCCCACCTTGATGGTTCAAGCCACCTCTTGACACCGGAAAAGACCATAGAGATACAGGAGGCCCTGGGCTCCGACATCATGATGTGCCTGGATGAATGCACCCCATATCCGGCCACCCGCGCTGAGAGCCGATCCTCTTTGGAACTGAGCATTGACTGGGCAAGACGCTGCAAGGAGAGCCGCAGTGCAGAAGGTTCCGCACTATTCGGCATTGTTCAAGGGAGTATGTTTGAGGACCTTCGTGCTTACGGTGTTGAGGCACTGACAAACATCGGCTTTGATGGATATGCCCTGGGTGGATTGAGCGTGGGAGAGCCAAAGGAACTTATGCTGAGTCTTGCGGCTTTTACGCTTCCCCTCCTTCCAGACTCGCTACCGAAATATGTCATGGGTGTAGGCTATCCCGAGGATCTGGTGGAGTTGGTCTCCTTGGGTGCCGATATTTTTGACTGCGTTATACCGACACGAAATGCCAGAAACGGACAACTTTTTGTGCGTACCGGGACCCTCAACATTTGTAATGCGCGGTACCAGGACGATGACGCACCTGTTGAAGAGGGTTGTTCTTGTTACACGTGCAGGCATTATTCAAGGGCCTATTTACGCCATCTTTTTATGGCAAAGGAGTTGCTTGCCTGCCGTTTGAATACTATCCATAATATTTATTTTTTTATGACGCTGATGAGAGAGATGCGAGAATCGATCCGCCAAGAGCGATTCAACCTGTTCAAGAGGGAATTTTATGCACAAAGGGAATGTTGAATTCGTTGTTCGGGAATCGAAAAATTGGCATAATAATGCCGGACCCCGGATGCCGGATATGCTAATGAGAAACTTTCCTGCTCGACATTGATTTGGGCGCATGATGTCTTTTCCTCTATTCCGAGTCTCCTGGGCTGGTGTTTTTTGTAACTTATCTGCGGGGGCATTCCTTGCCCCCTCCGCATTCTCCCGCAAGCGGGAGCTGCGGTCTCCCCCACAGATAAGTCACAAAAACACGGCGCCCTCCCGCCAGTCATTCCGGAAAAGACATCATTGTGCCCTATCTATGATGTTGGGTAGTTAATGTACTTTTTAGTAAGACAACCAATGCGTAGCAGGCCCTAATCAGGCATCTGGTATCGACTCACAGTTCCCGGTTTCCGAATAACAATGAGACGAATACCGGTTGCAAAAATCGATCATTGCGTTTATGGTGATTTAAGAAACTGGGAATACAAGGAGGTCAATCAAGATGAAAGAATCGGTTCAGGCGGTAATCGACAAGATACGCCCAAGCCTTCAGGCCGACGGCGGGGATGTTGAACTTGTCGGCATTGACGACGGGGTGGTCAAGGTGCGTCTTCAGGGGGCATGCAAGGGATGTCCCATGTCACAGATGACCTTGAAAAACGGTATTGAGAGGTTCATCAAGAGCGAAGTGCCCGGGGTGGACAGGGTGGAGTCGGTCGATTAGCCGTAATAGTAACCGGAAACAGAGAAGGCCTGTGCTGGGTCATGACAATAGCTGAAAAGATTCAATCAGCCCTTGAGCGGTCATCGTGGATCCGGAAGATGTTTGAGCAGGGGGCGCAGCTCAAGGCAAGATACGGGGCCGAGAATGTCTTTGACTTCAGCCTTGGAAATCCAAACTTGCAGCCCCCTGCGCGTTTTAAAGAGATTCTGGTTGATGCGGCAAACGCCTCAGGCAGCGGGCATCATGGCTACATGCCCAATACAGGATTTCTCCCCGTGCGCCGTGCGGTGGCCGGATTTCTCTCTGCTGAGCAAGGTGTTGCCGTCACAGCGGATGAGGTGATCATGACCTGCGGGGCGGCCGGTGCCCTGAACGTGATCTTGAAGGCTATCTTGGATCCCGGCGATGAGGTGATAACACCGGCCCCTTATTTTGTGGAATACGGCTTTTATGCGGACAATCACGGGGGGGTCCTTAAGACAGTGCACAGCAAGCCGGATTTCACCCTTGATCTTCAGGCTATCCAGGCCGGCGTCACACCAAAGACCAAGGCTGTGCTTATCAATTCTCCAAACAATCCTTCCGGTCAAATCTACTCCAAGGAAAGCCTCATGCGGTTGGGAGATCTCTTGACGGAGGAGGGCCGCAGACTGAACCGGACCCTTTATCTTATATCCGATGAACCTTACCGAAAGATCACCTTTGACGGGGCTAAGGTGCCGAGCATATTCTCCTGCTATGCCGAAAGCATCATCGCCACATCCTATTCAAAAGACCTTTCCATTCCGGGTGAGCGGATCGGATTTTTAGCGGTAAATCCTCAATCGACCCATAAAGATGATCTCTTGGCCGGCATGGCCCTTGCCAATCGCATTCTGGGATATGTGAATGCCCCTGCATTAATGCAGAGAACTATTCAGGCATTACAAGGCGCGTCCGTGGATGCGACTATCTACGAGAAAAAAAGGAATCTCCTATGCGACGGTCTTGCTGAATGTGGGTACGAATTCGTAAAACCAAAGGGAACGTTCTATCTTTTTCCCAAGAGCCCTGTTCCAGATGATGTCGCCTTTGTGAAGGCCCTTCAGGAAGAACACATCCTTACCGTGCCGGGAAGAGGTTTCGGGACGCCGGGTTATTTTCGCATTGCGTTTTGTGTAGATGATGACACTATAAGGGGGGCTCTTCCGGGGTTTGAGCGGGTCCTTAAACGGTTTTGATCATAACCTCTCCAGGAGTGGGAGCTCGCGAAGCGAATTATTAATGAGAACGTTTTGTACCCGACATTGGTTTGGGCTCATGATGTCTTTTCTTTCGTTCCGAGTCTCCCGGGCTACGGCGTCCTCCCGCCAGTCACTCCAGAAAAGACATCATGACCCCAGTGTATGATGTCGGGTAGTTAATGTACTTTATTACTAAGTTCGCTATGACTAACTTGTTGTATACTCTAAATAAATTTCAATATAGTCTTCGCATCCCTTCGTCGCCTCACGGCCGGCGGAAACCAAATGAACTATAAAGCTTATAGCTTTATAGTTGATTTCTTCATACCGATATAGTAAAATAGTTAAGATTAAATGGAACTTAGGAGATTTGCTCTAATCATGTTTGCAAGGCTCTGCTTTTTCACGATGATTTCTTCGGCGACATCCGGTTCAAGGATTTTACGGGCCATACCATTCTTGGTGTGCCAGTATGTCTTTATGTTCACTCTTTTTCCTGTTCCCCTTGCCTCGGGTGCTTCTGAGCAGCATCCGTCACAGGTCAAACTCGTTCCTGATTCACTTATCAGCCTTAGCTTCGAATATAACCCGGCCTATGCTATTCTTGTGGAGAAAGATACCCAGAGTCTAATGGTTTACGAATACAAGGACGGCTTGCACCTGAAGTACCAATTTACCTGTTCCACAGGAGAGGTCTCTGGCAATAAGGAAAGGTCCGGAGATCGAAAGACCCCGGAAGGGGTTTACTTCTTTACAAGGACTTTTAAGAAACGAGATTTGTCCCCAACTTACGGCAACAGGGCCTTTGTCATAGATTACCCAAATTTTTTGGATCGGGAACTGAAGCGTGGAGGGAATAATATTTGGCTGCACGGGAGCAACAAGCCGATCAAATCCCGTGATTCAAACGGCTGTGTGGTGACCAACAATAATGATATTGAAACACTTGCTCGATGCATCCGTCTAAACCATACGCCGATCGTTATCAAGGAAAAGCTGGAAATGATACCGGCAGAGCGCCAACTGGCAGATATGGAGAGCCTTACGCGTTTTCTGGATGATTGGAAAACCGCTTTTGTCACGGGAGACAGGACCAAATACAGTGCATCTTATAGCAAACCTCCAAAAAACCTTGATACCCTGTGGAGTACGTGGGATCAGACTCGCGCTGCCTGGCAAGATGACCAAATCCCCTTTGACATGAAGCTTCGGAACTTGACTCTCGTGCGAGGAAACCCGTGTGTTGTGGCCCTCTTTGATCAGGCCGTAAACCTGGATCAGCATGTAATGACCGTGGGTACGAAGAAACTCTTCTTGGAAAAGGATGGCAAGACCTGGAAGATTGTAGGAGAAACATACCAGCCGTATGACTTGGACCATAAAGCCGACAGGCCGCTGGTGGCTGCTCTCAATCGCCTGGACCGGTTCCGCACGGACCAAAAGGAGATTGCAGACCTGATTGCCGAATGGGCCGATGCTTGGAGCTCCAAAGATATACGGCGCTATCGTGCCTGTTATGCTCCGGATTTTCGATCCGGCGGCGTGAATTTGAAGGCTTGGATACGTTATAAAGAGAGGCTGAACAGATATTATGGCTCGATCCTGGTTTGCATTGAAGACCTGAAGGTCGAGCATGGGCCGGAACGAAGCACTGCAAAGTTTTTGCAGCGATATAATTCGAGCGCGTACCAGTCTGTGGGCATGAAACAACTTCGGCTCAAACGTATCGGAGGAGCATGGAAGATCTATCGGGAAGCGTGGCACAGGATTCACAACTAAAAAACATCGGACGCATGCTCAAAGCACAAAAGAGCTGGACGCTCCTTTTGATCGGTGATCTGGGGAAGATCGTCTCTTTTCGTCTAACCACACCGGCACTCCTTGTTTCGACAACTTGTCTTGCTGCAATTTTGGTCGTTGTTATTTATTCAATGGTTTCTTACAATTTGGTCCGTTTAGAAAACAGACGGCTCAGAAATGACTTAGATAAGTTCGGGGCAAAGCTTGAAACTGCCGAGAAAGCCAAGGAAAAGGCCTTGGTCGGCTTGATAGTGCTGAAGGATAGCACTGAACCGAGCTCTGTTACCACTGAAGGTACCGAGCCGGAGGCGTTGAAAACAGCGCAGCCGTCCGCACGATCCGAGAAGGACAAAGCTGCGGAACTCGTTTCCCCCGCGAGAATGTCGGTAGACAATCTTGAGATCTGGCAGGAACCTGATGAGAGTGATGTTTTCAAATATCAGTTCGCCCTGAAGAATATTGATCGCGAAAACGGCAAGATCCCAGGATATACTTTCCTCGTTCTTAAGCCCAAAGATGGCTCGGGGGAGTCCCATAGAGCGTTTCCATGGACCCCCCTGAAAAATGGGGTGCCCGGTATTTTTAAAAGGGGGCAGTATTTTTCTATTGCACGCTTTAAGTTTGTTCGCGGCACATTGACGGATGTCAATACGATTGACCGTTTCGAAGTCGCTACTATATACGTCTATTCGTACACCGGGGATCTCCTGGTTAAAAAAGTTTTTGATATGGCCGAGATATTCAAATCACAGTTATAATTTATAAAGGTTAGCATGTTTCAAAATTTTCTATCCAGAATGTTGCTCACAAGACCAATAGGCATCACTGTGTGCTGGATCGTTTTCCTGTTCTTGATGCCGGACACGGTATGGGCCAAGCGCACCCATGATATCTTTTTCCGCGGGACGGATTATGAACTTCATGTTTACAGGATATACGGCGAAGAAACGGGCAAGACCCTGCTTATTATAGGCGGCATCCAGGGGAACGAACCCGGGGGATTCTCGTCAGCAGATCACTATGCAGATATGGCCCTGGCCAAAGGGAACCTTATCGTGGTGCCAAGAGCAAATTTCTATTCTATTGTGCTGAATCGTCGTCAGATCAATGAAGATATGAACCGGAAATTCGGCAAAAGCTCACGAATGAATTACGAGGCAAAGATCGTCGCTATATTAAAGGACCTGATTTCAGAAAGCGACTGCCTCCTTAATCTCCATGACGGCTCCGGGTTCTTTTCCGAACGCTGGGAAAGCCCGACGAGGAACCCAAAGCGCTACGGGCAGTCTATCATCGCCGATTGTGAGACGCACACAAATCCCAAGACCAACAAGACCCTCCATTTAGGGGGCATGGCGCGGCACGTAGCGGATCAAGTCAATCGTCATATCAAGGAGCCTAACTATCGGTTCCGTTTCAACAATCATCGTACGCAGGCTGCCAACACACTCCATTCCGAACAACGAAAATCTGCGACTTATTATGCCGTCTACCAGTGCGGGATACCGGCTTTCGGCATTGAGACCAGTAAGTCGCTCCCACTGGAGACAAAGGTGCGGCACCATAATCTTGCAATCAATGCCTTCATGGATCTGTTAGGCATCGTACCGGAAACACCGGGCACCTACCTGGATCCGCCGGTCATGCAGTACCTCGTGATCGCACTGAATGACAAGATTCCCCTGGCCGTTCAAAACGGACACACCCTGTGTATCACTTCGGGAGACGTAGTAAGTATCTCTCATGTTGAGGCGAATTATAAAAGGGGTCTTAGTGCCGACATACTCGGCTATGGGACCGTAAACGATATGCACAAGCCGATTCGGATTACTCGTCCCACCCAGGTTGTGGTGCGTAAGGACCATCATCCCTGCGGTATGATCGATATCATTCTTGATGACTCCAAATCACGGATTCGCACGGTTTCCGCTGTGCCGGAGGTCTTGTTTATCAAGACAATGATTAACGGTGATGAACGCCTATTTATGAATAATGCCCGTGTAGATTTGATAAAAGGTGACAGGTTTGAGTTGGTTGACGTGACCACCAACCTGGAAGATCCTTCCAGGCTGGTCGTTAATTTCAAAGGGTTTGTGGGGAATTCAAGCAACAACACAGGAGAAGATCGTGGATATTTGATACATACGGGGCGCGACCTGTGGAAACGGTATTCATTAGACGGGATGGGGAGGCAATACCAGGTGGTTGTAACGCACGGGAATTCCAAGTTGGGCAGATTATTTGTTAATCTGAGAGATCCTGTATTTGAGTATGTGATTCTGGAAGTGAATCATGGCGTCAAGTGTTGTCTCTTTCCAGGCGATTCACTGAAGATCAATGAAAACGATGTTATCAAGATACTTGACATCAAGACGAACATTACAAGAAATGTGGGAGTTCAGGCCTTGTTGAAGGGTGCCGACACAAACCTTTGCCTTTTTTCCGGTGGAGTTGGTTTCCCCTGGGCCTCCGGGTCAATTGACTCCGGCCATAAAGATAAAGAGTACACGATTACGATTAATCGGGAGCAGGCTATACTCGGTTCAGTTGCTATTGATTTGGTAGAAGGGGCATATCATGGCGGATAAACAAGAAAGTCTTTCCATCATTGATGAAGACTGCTTGGTCGAGGGGACCCTTAACGTACAGGGGAAATTAATGGTAGTCGGTTCACTCAAAGGTGCCATTATCGGGAACACGGTAGTTACGGTCAAAGGAAGCCACGTCGATGCCCCGGCCAAGGTACGCGAACTGATCATTGGAGGTGAGTTTGAAGGGGATATTACAGTCTATGAGAATCTGAGGATACTGAGCACGGGTGTCTTTTCAGGAAAGATTATTTGCAAGAGCTTAATCCTTGAAGCCGGCGGCAAACTTGAAGGCGGGGTTAGACCGCTTGATCCAACAGAAGAACTTCATGCGCCAGACACGGCCCTCGCGGCCGAAGATGTGGCTGTGGACCAAGTTTTGCCGCAGGTCGAGGAGGATACAGAAGAGGAAGAACCTAAAAAAAAGAAAGGCCCTAAAAAGTCTGGTTGAACGTTTCGGATTTCTATCCGCCCATAACTTCCAGCCCCCACGGGGCCTGATACGTTTAAATACCTCACGTTTTACCCTTGAATCCTACTGTAACAGTTTCCCCTTCCACGATCACGGGAACCCTGCGTTTTCCGTCTGAGTGCCGTAGCATTACTTCGAGTTGTTGTGAGTCTTGCGCAACATTTAAATATCTAACTTGCTTTCCTGCCTTGGTATAGGCCTCACGGGCTGCTGTCGTGAAGGGTCAGGTGTCTTTTCCGAAGATGAAAACCTTTTCTGACATAACGAAAGCCCCCTTTATTTTTGATAATAATTTATATTATATATATCAGTTAACGAGGAAATTGTCAAAGCCTTTCCGGCTTGTTAAAAGAAGAGGGACATGGTAAATAGATAGACAATCATGGCAAATTCCAAATTTTATATGGGAATCGATCTCGGTTCCATAAGTCTTAACATAGTCGTTATTAACGGGGAGAGAGAGATTAAAGCCGCCGTATACCAACGCACAAACGGCCTGCCATTGATCACTCTTTTGGAATCCCTTGAAGAAATAGGCAAAGACCTTAAAAGTCTTGACGGGATAACAGCTACCGGGAGTGGTCGCAAGCTGGTAGGCAATATTCTCGGGGTAACGGATGTAAACGAGATAGTCACTCAGGCCGGGGCTGCCTGTTATTTTTACCCAACTACCAGAACCATCATCGAAATCGGCGGACAGGACTCCAAGCTGATTTCTCTGGATCGGGATGCGCAGACCGGGAGAGCATTTGTCGCAGACCATGTTCTAAATGAGGTTTGCGCTGCCGGTACAGGTTCGTTTCTTGACCTGCAGGCCGATCGACTCGGCATGAGCATCGAGGATTTTGGAGCCCTGGCCCTTCGATCAAGTCATCCAGCCGGAATTTCCGGCCGATGCAGTGTTTTTGCCAAGAGTGATATGGTCCACCTTCAGCAGGAGGGTACGCCAAAGACAGATATTGTTGCGGGGCTGTGCTATGCGCTGGCCAGAAATTTCATAACCAACCTCGGCAAGGGCAAGGCCTTCCTCAAACCGATTATATTCCAGGGCGGGGTGGCCGCAAACCCGGGTGTGGTTAAGGCCTTTGAAGATCTCTTGGAGATCGGCCCGGAGGGCCTGATCATCCCGGAACATTTCCTTATCATGGGAGCTTTTGGTTCGGCCCTGATAGCCGGCGCCAAGAGCCCCGGCCGGACCATACCGGTAAACCGTCTGATTCAAAGTGTCCGGACGGCCCTGAAAAAAGGAGAAGATCGGCCAGGTGTGTCTCACCTGAAACCCTTGATTTTTCCAAAAGTCTGTTGGGAGACTGCGGATCAGTATTACGGGATCGAGCCGGGGGAGAGCGCCGAGGTATTCTTAGGCGTGGATGTGGGTGCAGTCAGCACCAACATCGTGCTTATCAACGGCAACGGGCGCGTTGTGGTCAAGCAATACCGGTACACACGTGGAGAACCGGTTGAGACCGTGCGAGCCGGGCTTGAGGAGATGGCCCGTCGGATTGGTCCCGGGGTGCGTGTTCGCGGTGTGGGTGTGACCGGAAGCGGGCGTTATTTTGTCGGCGATTTTGTGGGGGCGGACGTGGTGATTAATGAGATCACGGCCCAGGCGCGGGCAGCGCTGCATCTGGACCCGGAAGTAGATACGGTTATTGAAATCGGCGGACAGGACTCCAAGTACATCAGGTATGAACATGGGCGAGTCGTCGATTTTGAGATGAATAAGGTTTGTGCGGCAGGGACCGGCTCATTTCTGGAAGAGCAGGCCGCTCGCCTGAAAGTACCGATTCGGGGGGCATTCAGTGATCTCTCCTTTGCCTCCAGGACACCGGCCGATCTTGGCGCGCGTTGTACGGTATTCATGGAATCGGACCTCATACATTACCAACAGGCGGGCTATAGCCTGAACGACCTGACGGCAGGGCTCTCATATGCCATTGCACACAACTATCTGGAGAAGGTGGTCGGCACCAGGAAAATCGGCAGGCGTATTGTATTCCAGGGTGGTGTGGCCGCCAACCAGAGCGTAACGGCCGCTTTTGAGAACATCCTCGGCAAGCCCCTGGCCGTGTCTGAACATCACAATGTTACGGGCGCTATAGGTGCGGCATTGGCGTCTATGGACAGCGCGCCTACCTCAACCCGCTTTGCGGGGTTTTATTTAAAAGATCGCCCGTACGAGGTTAAGGCCTTTGAGTGCCAAAAATGTCCGAATCTCTGCCGGGTCCGTCAAATCTATATAGAGGACAGTCTCCGCTCTTATTACGGCAGCCTGTGCGGCCGGTATGAAAAGGTATCTGATCGCGCCCTTTACAGTCACCTGCCTGATCTGTTCAGGGAACGCGATGTTCGCCTCATGAAAGGCTTTGATGAGGAGAACAGCAAAGGGAATGGGTCAAGTTCGGTCATCGGTATCCCTAAGACCATGACGTTCTATGAGCATTTTCCTTTTTGGCACGCCTTTTTCAGGACCCTGGGGCACCCCGTGGTTCTTTCAGACAAGACGAACAAGAGACTGGTTCAGTCAGGACTTTCCTATGTTCCGTCGGAGACTTGCTATCCCGTGAAGACTGTTTATGGTCATATATGTGATCTCGTATCCAAAGGTGCAGAGAGGGTATTGCTGGCGTGCGAAGTGGACTATACGCAGGCCGGAGACAATGGGCTCCGCAGTTTCAATTGTCCGTATATCCAGTCCATGCCCTATATGGTACGGGCTGCGATGGGTTCCAAGGTGAAATTACTCGTACCTGTTTTGCACCGGAGTCGGCCAAAGCATCAGATTGACCAAGCGCTCATGGCCCTGGGCAGGTCCCTTGGACATGGCTCAAGAAGGATTAAGGAGGCCGCTTCCTCAGCCCATGAGGCCCAGCACAGCTTTGACCAGTGGCGTCGGATGCGCGGCAAAGAGATTCTTGCTTCCTTAGGGGTTGATCAGCGGGCTCTGGTCTTGCTGGGCAAGTGCCACAACATCTTTGACGAGGGCTTGAACCTGCATATTGCCGGAAAACTGAGGCGTACAGGGCATATTACCATGCCCTACGACATGCTTCCTGTTGACGATGCAGTAGTACTACCCGCCCACTATAATAATGTAGTCTGGCAGAATACCCGTGACCTTATGAAGGCCCTCACATTGATGAGGGGAGACGAGCGACTCTTTCCAGTGCTGCTGACGAACTTCGGGTGCGGGCCGGATTCTTTTTTCATTAAATATATGAAAACGGAGATCGCGGACAAGCCTCACCTGACCCTGGAAGTGGATGAGCACACAGGTGACGCGGGCATGATCACACGCATTGAGGCCTTTTTGGACACCATAGATGGCGTACCTGTGCAGAAAAAGCGGTCCATTCGTCCCCTTAATCTTGTGATCAAGGGAAGGCAAAGGGTTCTCGACTCTTGGGGGCCGAATCCGGATCTGATGCAACGTCTGGAAAATCGGGTTATCTATTTTCCTTATGTATCTCTTTCCTTTTGTGCCGTCGTCCAGGCTGCCTTAGAGGCTATCGGACTGGAGGCAAGAGTCCTTCCCAAGCCGGATGATGAGACCGAGTACCTTGGCCGGCAGGTCACCTCCGGCAGGGAGTGCCATCCTTTTATCATCACCTGCGGGGAGTTTGTGAAGATGACCCGCCGGCCCGGATTTGATCCGGATCGTACCGCGATATTGATGCAAAACTACGACGGGGCCTGCAGGTTTTCTCAGTATGGTATAGGACATGCTGATCTTTTCAGGAGTATGGGCCTGCACCGGATTCCGGTCATTGCCCCACTTACCTCTACCCGCCTTGACGAGTTCTCCGGCCTGTTCGGCCTGCGATTTACCGGGCTGCTGTGGCAAGGATGGGTGGCCTCTGAGGTGTTGGAAAGACTTCGGCTTCATGTGCGTCCGTACGAAAAAAATCAAGGAGAGGCCGATCGGGTTTATGAAGCAGGCATCCGCGATATTGCCAAGGCCGTTGCACAGCCTAACGGGAAGAGATGGGGGCACAGCCCTGTGCTTGAAGCCCTGAGACGGGCATTGAAAAACCTGGAGGGTGTTCCTGTGGACCGATCCCGGGAACGTCCAATCATAGGGATCGTGGGGGAATTCTACACGGTGTTAAACACCCGGACCAACCATAACCTTGTACGTACACTTGAAGGGCTTGGCGCCGAGGTGAAGATCCACGGGCTTACGGTTTTGAATTGCTACGCACTCTTTTCCGGCCACTACTATGCCAGGAATCGCCTTAGAGATAGAAAACCGGTTTCCGCTCTCTACTACCTGATGCGCGACCAATGGGTAAGGTTCTGGACAAACCGCATGGAAGGATGTTTGGGTAAGGAGCTTCGGCCTTTTGGCATCCTTGATGTCCCTACCGTACTTAAGGAGTGCGAAACCTTCATTAATTATGATATCGATCCTGTCCTGGCTACGCTGACGGCCCGGGTTCGGCGCTTTGCCGGCTTGGGTGTGTGCGGCATCTGCAACCTGTTTGTGCTCAACTGCATGCTCGGCAATGTGCTGGTGCCGATCTTCAAGAACGCCTTGAAGTCGTACAAGCACCTTCCGGTGCTACATGCCTCGTATGACGGCCAGAAGGAGACCAACATGCTCACCCGGATCGAGGCCTTCATGCATCAGGCCGGGCTTTACAGGGAACGATTCAGGGAGAGGGGGGAAATGCTTAGAATTGACGATTGACGATTGATGATTGATGATTGTATAAAACAAATCAGTAGTGTCCAAGATATTTTGATTACTGTTTTTAATACCCCGCCGCTTGCGGCTGGGTTACCATCCATATACTAATGAGAAACTTTTGTACCCGACATTGGTTTGGGGTCACAATGTCTTTTCTTTCGTTCCGAGTCTCCCGGGCTGGTGTTTTTTGCAACTTATCTGTGGGGGCATTCCTTGCCCCCTCCGCATTCTCCCGCAAGCGGGAGCTGCGGTCTCCCCCATAGATAAGCCACAAAAACACGGCGCCCTAACGCCAGTCACTCCAGAAAAGACATCATGACCCCCTATTTATGATGTTGGGTAGTTAATGTACTTTTTAGTAGTTCCCTCTCCCCTGGTGGAAGGGGGTTAGGGTGAATATCTACACACTATTCTATCAATATCAATCATGTATTTTGGACAAGAGTGAAAACAAATCAACAATCGTCAATCAACAATCAATAATCGACAACATGAAAATGAGTCGCAAAGTCATTATTCAAAACGAACTCGGCATGCATGCCCGTGCAGCGGCCAAGATCGCCCGGTTGGCCGAAGGAGCCCGTTCAAATGTATATATCGTGAAGGATGGTGAGGAAGCGGATGCAACAAGCATCATTGACGTTATTGCCCTTTATTGTCCAAATGGCGCGGAGGTGGTTGTCAAGATAACCGATCCCGGTGACGTAAAGGTATTGAACCGCATTGCCCGGCTGATTGAGTCGGGTTTTGGAGAATCATAGGAATGTCTGACAGCACAACCAGAGACATATTGAACCTGACGCTTCAGGGCATCGCCGGATCACCTGGTATAGCCATCGGCAAGGCCTATATGGTGGAGCAGGAAGATGTCGATGTTGTAGAAAAACGTTTTATAGAGCCCGAGAATGTTCCGGGCGAAGTAAAGCGCTTCAAGGCGGCAGTCAAGAAGGCCCAGAAACGGCTTCAAAGTGTCATTAAGGACGTTCCCAAAGAATTTCGAGACCATATATATATCCTTGATGTCCATAGAATGCTCTTGAAAGACAAAATGATCTATAACGGGACCATTGAGCAGATCGAGCGTGAAAACGTTAATGCAGAATGGGCCCTGAAAATGGCTATAGATGAGGTCAAATCGATCTTTAAGAAGATGCCCGGACCATATTTTCGAGAGAGGGCCTCAGACATTGGGCAAGTTTCCAGGCTCATCATGGATAATTTGCTTGGCACCGGCCTTTCCAATATCTCCGGTATCGACAAACGCGTCGTTATAATAGCCCACGACCTGTCTCCTGCAGAGACAACACAGATACAATTGGAGAAAGTAAAGGCTTTCTTGACAGACTTGGGCGGCAAAACATCCCATACCGGCATCATTGCCAGATCCCTTGAAATCCCGGCCGTGCTGGGGCTTGGAAATGCCACGCAGATCATCAAGACCGACGACCTTATCATTGTGGACGGGAGCGCCGGCATTATTATCCTTAATCCTGACGAGGAGACACTCACCCGGTATCAGGAACGCAAGGACCTATTTGAAGAGTATCAGGCTATGATTACCCGGTCCAGCCATCTGCCGGCGGAAACCACGGACGGGTTCCACTTAACGGTCACTGCCAATATCGGGGTGTTGGAGGAAGTAGTTTCAGTCATAGACCATGGTGGGGATGGTATTGGTTTGTATCGGACCGAATTTCTTTACCTGAATCGACCGGCCCCGCCGTCGGAGCAGGAACTCTTTGATAATTACAGAGACGTGGCTGAAATCATGGCACCCAACACGGTTACCATACGCACACTCGACATTGGCGGGGACAAGTTTGCCAGCGGCCTGCAATTGGCTGAAGAGATGAACCCGGCCTTAGGGCTTCGGGCCATAAGATTCAGCCTCAGGTCACCGGAGATCTTTGAGACCCAACTGCGTGCCATCCTAAGGGCGGCCAATTTGGGGAATGTTCGAATTATGTTTCCCATGATTTCCGAATTGGACGAGATCGTTCAGGCCAAGCAGATGCTGAACCAGGCGGCAGAGTCCCTGGAGAAAGCTGGGATACCCTTTAGGGCGGATATTGAAGTGGGGGCCATGATTGAGGTCCCATCGGCTGTGATCATGGCCGATGTCTTAGCCAGGGAGGTCGATTTTTTCAGTATCGGCACAAATGATTTGATCCAGTATTCTCTGGCCATAGATCGGGTCAACAAGCAGGTGGCCCATCTTTATCAACCGCTTCATCCCGCGGTGTTGCGTATGATCCGGCGTGTTGTAGGGGCCGCCAAGGAAGCGGGCATCCAGGTTTGTATGTGTGGCGAGATGGCAGGAGACCCTGTCAACCTACCTGTACTTCTCGGTATGGAACTCGATGCTGTTAGCATGAACCCGATATCGATTCCCGTGGTAAAGGGTATGGTACGAATTATGTCTCTTAAGGAATCAAAATTGTTCCTGAAGGAGGTACTTAAGCAGTCGGCGGCAGCAGATGTGATAAAGCTTGTTCAGGACACCTACGGGGCCTCATTTCAGAAGGCCGCCTTTTCCCAGCCGAACCAGGATTAAAATCCTGCTCTAATACTTCAATGGGGCGAAGCCCGTAAGTTCAGGTAATCCAAGATGCACGGCGCAAAAATTATATGCCAGAACCGCAAGGCCCGGCACGACTATTTCATCCTTGATGAGTACGAGGCGGGCATGGTCCTACTCGGTACGGAGGTGAAGTCGTTGAGGCTTGGACGGGCCAATATAAAGGATAGCTATGCCGGTGTTAAAGGCGGCGAAGTGTTTCTTTATAACATGCACATAAGTGCCTATACTTTTACGGCCTACGGAAACCATGACCCACTGCGTCCCAGGAAGCTTCTCCTGCACAAGGACGAGATCAAGCGCATCATAGGTAAAGTCAAAGAAAAGGGGCAGACCCTGATTCCCCTACAGGTTTACTTCAAGGGTGGCAAGGCAAAGGTTACCCTGGCCCTTGCCAAAGGGAAGCGAAAATACGACAAGCGGGAGGCCATAAGGAAGCGTGAAGAAAAGCGGGAATTGGACCAGGTGAAACGAGAGCGAGGAAAGGTTTGACAATATAATGGGGATGGGTTATCTTTATTTATAACGTCTGCGTTGACTTTTGACCTTAACTTTCCTTCAGGCATCCCTTTTATGGGGGCGAAACGGCTTCGACGGGGTTAGAGAAGCATAGGTTGCATACCGAGCGCCTGCCGGCTCGTAAAAAAGGTGGGACTTAAAATAATCGCAGACGATTATAACTACGCCTTAGCCGCTTAACGCCGGCTAACGTCCTTCCGGATCTTTCCTGCGGACCTGGTAAGGGCGTCGATTAGCAGGATATGCTTCTATCGATTGCTTGTTACGTATGAGGCGAAATTCATAACAAGATAACACCTCAAGCATCCTGCCTGAAGGAGCCTTGAGGTGTGAAATTTAAAATTCAGGCTATGTATGTAGAAGCCTATGGGGACTATCTCCGGACGCGGGTTCGACTCCCGCCGCCTCCACCAGTCTTCGCCCTCCAACTCAAGAGTTTCCGGGCTACGGCTGGAGAGCCAGTTTATCAAGGTACGGACTTGACTCCAAATTCTCGAAGGCTGTCCGCCGAAGCCTTGTGCGTAGGCGGGCTTTTTCTAAATGAAGTACGTTTACCTCCTTCAGAGTATCCCCTGCTATCCTCCAGATGATATCGCCTCATACCCGCTATCTTGAAGGGCCTTTACGATTGGCTCCACGTTACATTGTTTCAGCCGAAAATAGTGGATTTTTTTGTCGGTTCTATGGGCGGCAATCCCCACACTGATCACCTCGCCCCCCTGCTCGCGCATAATGCGGGAAACCTTTTCAAATCCGTCCGGCTCCTCACCCACATTTACATCGAGCCGGGTGCCATTGGTTAGAATACCCATAACATTGATAAAAGCATTCAGGATGTCCGTGACCGTAATGACCCCCACCACTTTATTGTCGTCATCCACAACAGGTATGCCGCCGATCTTCGCTTTATAAATAATCTTGGCTGCTGTTTCAACATCGGCATCAGGGTGTATGGTTATCGGGCCCTTTATCATGAGGTCCACTACCGATAGTCCCGTAACCACGGCAGGAAGAAGTCCCTGCTTCATGTCTGCCAGGGTGACCCATCCTAAGAGCTTTTTGGATTGATCTACTACGGGAAGGTGCCGCACGGAGTTGGTTTGCATTAAGTGAATCGCTTCCTGGACCGAGGTGCGATCTGAAATGGTAATGGGATCTTTAATCATTAATGACCGGACGCGCATGGCCTTTCTCCTTCTTTCCAAAAGCAATATGATGTCTACTATAAAAGTCGGGGCTCGTCAAGGACCACTGGATGGGGCCTTCATCATGCGCCGGGCCCGGTAGTTGTTGCGGGAAATAACCGGTTTGTGAACCTATCGAAGTCCGCGGAAAAAATCTCCGACCGCCTCGACTCCATTCTCATTCAGGATGCGCAGGGCCTGGCTGCCTACGACCGCGATTTCCACTTTCCCTTTCAAGAAGTCCACGTCTTCTTTTTGGCTGACACCAAACCCCAATGCCAGAGGCAGCTGCGTTACACTCCTGCAACGGCCGAGGAATTCCCCCAAGTCTGAAGAAAATGTAGTTTCGGCGCCGGTTATTCCTTTGCGCGCGACACAGTAGAAAAAACCGCGGCCAAAACCAGCCAAGTAGGACAATCGCTCAGGTGTGGTAGTTGGAGCGAGGATAAAAATCGGATCAATGTTGTGAGCAAGCGCGGCCGTATTGTACGACTCCCCCTCCTCGGGGAGGATGTCGGGCACGATCGCGCCCTGGATCCCGGCTTCCTTGGCATCAGCAAAAAATTGCTCTTCCCCGCGCTTGAACACGATATTGTAGTAGGTCATGAAAAGGAACGGGATATCGAAAGTCTCAGTTACCCTGTGCGCAAACTTGAAGCAATCGTCCACCCTGATCCCCGTAGCCAGTGCAGACTGGTTTGCCTTCAAGATAACCGGGCCGTCTGCGATCGGCTCTGAAAACGGAATCTGTAATTCCATCAGATCCACACCAACAGAGACGATTGTCTTTACCAGCTCGAAACTTTTTTCCAGATCAGGATAGCCCACCACCACGTGGGCCATCAGCAAGATCTCTTTCTCCTCGGTCCTTTTCCTAATGTAGTTTTCAAGCACTGTATGCCTCCGCCTTGGTGGTGATGAACCTCTTCCAGCTTTCATCCCCGAGCGCATCCGCAATGGTAAAAATATCTTTATCGCCGCGGCCCGACAGGTTTACCAGGATAACGTCATCAGCGGACATTCGCGGGGCCTCTCTGAACACGCATGCCAGCGCATGGGCTGATTCAAGGGCCGGAATGATCCCTTCCTTTTTCATGGTAAACCTGGTAGCTTCCAGGACTTCGTTATTGGTGGCCGCTTCAAAGCGAATGCGGCCCTGTTCATAGTAGGCGGCAAGTATTGGCGATACCCCTATGTAGTCGAGGCCGGCCGCCACACTGTGTGTTTCCAGCATTTGCCCGTCGTCATTTTGTAAAAAGTAGGTCTTGTATCCCTGGGCCACTCCCACGCTGCCGTCTGCCGAGGCCAGTCGCGATGCGTGCCTTCCACTTTCCAGGCCCTCGCCCCCTGCTTCCACGCCCACCAGTTCGACCTCGGAGTCGTCAAAAAAACCCTGGAATATGCCTAAGGCATTCGATCCCCCGCCCACACAGGCGTACACCCGGTGGGGCAGGCGACCGGCCTGTCCGAGTATCTGGTCTTTTGCTTCCGTGCCGATGGTCGACTGAAAATAGGCAACCATCTCCGGATAAGGGTGGGGGCCGCAGACAGTTCCCAGCACATAGTGTGTGGTGTCCATGTTGGTGGCCCAGTCTCGCAGGGCCTCATTGATGGCGTCTTTTAATGTGCGGCTTCCGTCTTTAACCGGAACTACGGTGGCCCCTAATTGCTCCATCCAGAAGACATTGGGCCGCTGGCGCGCGACGTCCACCTCTCCCATATAGATCGTACACTCAAAACCGAATTTCGCGGCCATGGTAGCGGTCGCCACCCCGTGTTGGCCGGCCCCGGTCTCCGCAATGACCCGGTTTTTTCCCATTCTTTGAACGACAAGCCCTTGCCCCATTACATTGTTCAGCTTATGCGCACCTGTGTGGTTCAAGTCCTCACGCTTGAGATAAAAATGCGGCCCGCTGAAATGGCGGGTCAGGTTTTCCGAGTATGTCAAAGGCGTGGGCCGGCAGGAATACGTAGACATAAGTGTTTGATACGCCTCCCAGAAGGAGGGATCTTTCTTGATATCTTCAAACACGCCCTTTAATTGCTCAAGGGTGGCAACGAGAATCTCGGGAATGAATGTCCCGCCGAAATCTCCGTAATATCCTGGTCTGTCCATAACAGCTCCTTATCCTCTCACCGCATGACGCACCGCCCGGATGAACCGGGCCATCTTGTCGTGATCCTTTACTCCGGGTTCTTGC
>Ga0114923_10001148_pt1 | contig 18738 bp, 13 predicted proteins | sample SumtaG_FD_89578 | JGI IMG/M metagenome (GOLD analysis project Ga0114923, IMG submission 89578) | Deep subsurface microbial communities from Indian Ocean to uncover new lineages of life (NeLLi) - Sumatra_00157 metaG | ecosystem: Environmental > Aquatic > Marine > Oceanic > Sediment | place: near...
CCAGCCAGCACCCTGTCATCGAACTGGTTCTCGAATACCGCCAGTTGGCCAAACTCCAAAATACATATGTCGATAAGCTCGGCCAGCTTATCAATCCAAGAACAGACCGCGTCCATGCCTCGTTCAATCAGACGATAACCGCCACCGGCCGGCTAAGCTCAAGCAACCCGAATTTGCAGAACATCCCCATCCGCACCGAGCTCGGCAAAAAAATACGTGCCGCTTTTGTACCGGAAAGCAAAAACGATTGTATCCTCAGCGCCGACTATTCACAAATCGAGCTGCGCCTGCTCGCCCATTTCTCAAAGGACAAGGCCCTTACAGAAGCCTTTGCCGCCGATCAGGATATTCACGCCTTCGTAGCATCGCAGATTTACGACGTTCCCATAGAGGAAGTGACCGGCGAAATGCGCTCGAGCTGCAAGGCGGTCAACTTCGGCATCATTTACGGCCAGGGCGCCTTTGGCCTTTCCCGAACGACCGGCATGTCAATAACCGAGGCAGGAAACTTCATCGACGACTATTTCAAAAGATACGGCTCGATCCGCAAATTTATGGATTCCTGTATCGCCCAGGCGAAAAAAACCGGTTACGCTGAGACTATCCTCAACCGCCGTCGAAAGATACCGAACTTAAGTGGCAAAAACGCCAACAAGCGCAACCAGGCCGAGAGAATGGCCGTTAACACCGTCATTCAGGGTTCGGCCGCCGACCTGATAAAGGCCGCAATGATTAGCATCCACGAAAAAATACAAAGCGAAAACCTGCCCGTGAAAATGATTCTGCAAATCCACGATGAGCTTGTCTTCGAACTGCCCGAAAAGCAAGCTGAAAAACACGCAAAATGGATTAGCGAAGAAATGACCGGCGCAATAAAACTCGACGTCCCCCTTAAAGTTGATATAACCTATGGCCCTACATGGCTAACGGACAAATGAAAAACTTCTCCGGTAGCACTAAGGTTTTCGCCTGTTTCACTTTTTCTCTGTTTTTTTACGACCTGAGTCGAGCAGTTCCTTCTCCCAGAACTTCAGGTATTCAACTTTGCTGATTTTCTCCGGCAGGCCCCGCTGCTCCTTCGTCTCTTTGCCGTAGTATGGAATCAAAAAATCGCGATAGAACTTACTTGCCTCGTCGGAGTCTTCCGGAATCTCGCCCTGGTCTTTTGTTTTTACAATCCAGGCATCGAGTATCTTTCGCATCCGCTCCATAACGCCCCATTTTTTCGGGTTATCCGCCAGATTATTTACCTCGTGCGGGTCAGCCGACAAATCATAAAGCTCTTCGGCAGGTCGCTTCCGGGCCATAAATAATTCCTGCTGCGGTGTCAGCTTTCCCTGCTCGTGCAGCACGTCCAGCAGGGTCCAGACCGGGTACCGGTGATACTTATACAGGTTCGCCTGCTTGTAAGGTCTTTCGGGCATGAAGTTCTTGATATACTTGTAGCGTTTCGTCCGCACACATCTTATCCGGTCCACCGTCTCATCGCAGCGGTCGCGGGCAGATATTATATGGTCTCGCTTTACCGCACCGGCTCCCATAAACACCTGACCCTGTAAATGCTCCGGCGGCTCAATACCGACAAGCTTCATAAACGTCGGAGCAAAATCAATCGTGCTTACCATATCGTCAACCACCGTCCCCGGCTCTATATTGCCCGGCCAACGGATTATCATCGGCACGTGAATCCCGCCCTCATATAAAAACTGCTTATCGCGAACGTGTGCCCGCCCGTGGTCGCCGAAGAAAAGCACAATCGTATTATCAGCTAATCCGTCGTCGGCCAGCCGCTCGAGGACCTTACCCACCTTCTTATCGAGAATCTGTATAAATTCCAGATAGTCCGCCCAGTCCCTCTTTGCAAGCGGGTGGTCCGGGTAGTAGGGCGGCAGCGTCACTTTGTTATGGTCTATCGGGTTGTCCGGGTCGCGCCTGAAAACGCGGTGCGTCTCCGAGAAGTTTATCTGCGAGAAAAACGGCTGGCCCTGTCTGCGCTGGCGCCAGTCCGTCCCGTCGAACGGCTTTTCATATTTGAAATTAAAATCGGTCTTGCCAGGCTTGTCCCGATTCAGTCCCGCGCAGTTGCTCGCAAAGTACCCCGCCTCGCGGAAATATTCCGTTATTACCTTTACCGGTTCGGGCAGCCTGTAATCTTCATACCTGTGACTGCGGTGCTGGTGACATCCGATGCTCGTCTGGTACATCCCCGTCATAAACGCTGAGCGGCTCGGCGAGCATACCGGACACGTTACAAACGCATTCGTATAGCGAGCGCCCTGGCTGGCAAGCCTGTCGATATTCGGTGTCTTGACAAGTTTTTCCCCGTAACAGCCCAGCTCAAGAGACAGGTCTTCGGCTATAATCCAAAGAATATTAGGTCTGTCTTTCTCGTCCAACCCGAAAACCGAAGCTTCATTTACGCTCGATAACAGGAGCCCACCTGCTACGATAGCGCAACTCTTTAGAAAATCGCGCCGTTCCATAATTGGTGTCCTTAAATTGAACTTTTTGTTTCAGGCCTGCCCCCGAAGTCTCGCGATATCTCGCGCAACAATCTCGGCGATTATCCGGTCCTCTTCCAACAGCGAAACCCTCTGGCTCTCAACATTGCAAGCGGTTGACAGAACTTTTCGCTCTTGAGTCTGAAGCACTTCTTTTACACCCGGTGCTTTTCGCCTGCCCGCAGTTGTTTTTCGCTGCTCGGCCATTATATTTTCCGCCAGGTCGAACTTCGGGACCTCGCTTTTGATTTGCGCCGGAGGTTCCGCACCGCTCGGGTCATTACTGTCTTTCGCCCGACCCGGTATTATATCGTGGGCGCGAAGAATGCCTTTCTTACGCTCAGGTATATCAGCGTCAATCTGTTTGTCTTTTTCTTCACTCATAGTTGTAACCTCCTCTAAAACCTAAGTGTAACGCCCCCAGAGTGATAAATCAAGAAATATTTGAAGCGCTAACCGCCTTCACCTGGCTACTACTTCCTCGATAACTAATTGGCGTTTGCGCAGCCGGACAGCAAAAGCCCTCGCAGGGTTGTTTATGAGCAGTTTATCAAGCTCGGCATCACTTACACCCGCAGCTTTAAGTGCTGGAATTAGCTTATCGCTTATTGCCGTGTAAGGCCTTATCTTCTCTTTGCCTGCCGGGCCTTCTCCGACACGGTACCATCCCGCATCATGCGAGATAAGCAGCTGCTTGCCAAAACCCGCATCCAGCATCTTCTTAATCAAAACCACATGCCGCTTGATAGATTCCTCACTGACCCCATCGTATTCTATCCACGCACCAGCTTTTGCCAGTTCGGTATGCATCCTGAAATCGGCTATGCCGTCGGCATGTACGATTATCAATGCGGACGGATCTACGGCTTCCTTTTGCACTTCCTCCAGAACAGCCAAGGCAGCCCGTGCCTCGCCCGTATGACATGCGATTGTCAAACCCGTTTGCAAATGCGCCTTCGCCGCCGCACGTATCAGTTTGCGGTCTATCTTGCTCAATGGGCCTTTATCAACTGCTGTCTTAATAAAACCCGGCCTGATATTCGTTCCCTCGATACCCTCCTTCCATTCTTTTACCCACCGAGTGGCTAAATCCTCTGCACTTTCCTGGTAAGCATATGAGGGAATGGAGTTATCATTCGCCGCTCCGTATAGACCTGTATTGGTCAGAATATAAACATCGGTCAATTCCGAGAGCCTCACTAAAACCTCCACGTCACGTCCCAGCCACGCCGGCGTGCAATCAACAAAACCCTTTATGCCTCGCTCTCGTATCGCCTCGAGATAAGGCTTCATCGTCTCAACCACATCGTCTGCATCATACCGATGTTTGCCGGTCTTCGCCGCCCCGATAAAGTCACACATTACATGCTCATGCGCCAGCACCCTGCCAAACTTCGATGGCTTAATCGGCCCGCGCACCGTCATTATGATATTTTCGTCGGATGTCTGTTCCACCGCTGTCGGTGCCTCTTTGGCACCGGCTAAACAAAACAGCGTCACAACCGCCGGCAAAATCATCGACAGTCTCAAGCAGCCCCTTGGTTCTCTCATCTGCTACCCCTTCATTTATCTTGTGCCTGATTATATACCAGCAACAACCGCTTTTTCAAGAAAACCTTATTGTTGCTCGGTCAGTTACTTTGTTTTCAGGCTATCGTGCGTTTAACACGGCAGGGGGGCAGGATGTGTGCCGCTCTTAGAACTATGGTTTTTTCGGGAACTCGGCAGTCGTCTGGAATCTTGTTGGTTGCAGGAATATGCAGCTTATTCTTCCATACGTTCAAGCAGAGCGTCCAGCGTTTTCAAAATGCCTTTATCGTTTTCGTCCTCTGGGGTTTCTACTTCAGCTTCTGGGGCCTCTTTCATTATAGGCACAATCTTATGGTCTTCCGGGTTTAGCTGCGGCCATTCCGGCGTGTGATTGTTGTTCTGCATAACGTGCGGCGTGATGAAAATTGTCAAAACGCTGCTCCTGATTTCTTCTTCCTCACGCTTGAAAAGCGGACTTATCAGCGGAAGGTCTCCTAAGATGGGCACCTTTGTAACTATCCGGCTCATTTCCTGCTGGCGCAGTCCGCCGATTACTATCGTATCACCCTCTTTGACAATCACTTCGGTATTCGATTGTCGTGTCGTCAGTTCAGGCAGACCAAAATCCCGCGTAAATGTAAAACTTCCCACCTTAATGTCCACGACCAGATGAATCTTGCCGTTTGCCAGAAGTGTCGGCGTTATCCTCCCTTCGGTATCTGCTGAAATGTCACTCTTTTTTACAATCGGCCTGCCGGAAACATCAAAACCCTCGTTGAAAAAGTAGTTCAGTGTTTTGCGAATATTAATCAGCGATTCCTTGCCGCTAAGTGCCACCGTCCGCGGATTGGCAAGTATCGTCGCCTCACCGTCCTTTACGAGCGTGTTAAGACGAATGAAAAACTCCCGCGGCAGTGTCCCGACCCCCTGGTAGAAAGACTGCCCGATACCCGGCAGTGTAGCCAGACTGTCAATCGCGCCGCTTGGAAATCCCTCACGCTCAAGTAAAGAAGACTCTACGTCGTGCGGAAACTGCTGAAGGCCGCTGCCGACTGGCTGAAAGAACGCGAAATGTCCCTGGGTATAGGTCCAGTCGAGCCCCAGTTCCCTGTTGGCCTCTTCCGAAAGCTCAACCGCCAAAAGGTCTACCAGTACATGCGGCGGGTCCGTATCTATCAACGCCAAATCATTACGAACCATAGCAAGCACCTCAGCAGGGCCTTTGAAAAGTATGATATTTCGCGCTGGGTTTAGCGTAAAGTATTCGCCGTACTTCGCCGGCAGTGACGCAACCGCCTCGTCAATCGGCATATGCATGGGCCTTATCGTCTCGGTAACAAAATCTCCCTCGGCCGGCCTTAATGGACTGATGGTTGGTGCAGGTTCAACCTCAGTTGTCTCGGCCGTTGCTGTTATCACCACTGCCTCTTCAATTACCATCTCGCGACCTATGGGCGGCCCTATATGCTTTGCCGCTTTGGATGAAATCAAACGCTCCGGCAAATCAACTCGATAAACATCCGGCTCGATAATATGGTCGTCCTCGCTTATTACTGTTGCTATGGTGACAAGCAGCGAACGGTTGTCGGGCGACCACGATATGTCTTCGATATGACGCCTATGAAGGTTGCCCATGATTTCTTTGCGGTCGATTTGCCCGTGGTATACCAGAATATCTTCAGCTTCCCGTGTCGCCATATCATACAGCCCGAGCACCCATCGCCGGTTTTCGAAATCCGGCTCCGGGCCCCAGTTCTTCACCGTATAGCGCGCCGCAACAAAAGCAATCTTACTGCTGTCGTACGACCATTTCACGGTCTGAATGTTGTCATATTCTCCCGTCTGCCGAGGAAAGGATGTAAGTATCGGCTCGTATCCACCGTTGACCGGGTCAATCAAAAACACGGTATTGATAATGCTGCCCTGATTGTCATATCGCCTGCCTTCACACATAATCCACCGGCTGTCCCACGACCAGAGTACATGGAAAAGCGAAATTTGTTCTTCCGTCGCCGCCGAAGAAGCCTGTGTCAGGTTCCTCACCTCGCTTACGTCAGGTCTTGCAATCCAGCAGTCATATCGACCCAGCTCGCGCTCCCAGCGTGTCATTTCCGCATTGCTTGCAAAGGCCACCCATTCGCCCGTCGGACTCCAGCGAGGCTCTCTGGTATATACGGCTTCTGCCCCTATGTCGGTAAGAAGTTTCAGATTTCGACCGTCGGGCTTTACAGTTGCTATGTCCCAGCCATCCCCACTGGCTTCAACCTGAAGTGATATTCTCGATGGTTCCATTGGGCTCCAGCGGGCTCCACTTCCCTGCCCGCGCTCTGCGAGTATCCGCTGGCTCTTTCCCGAGTCCGCTTCCGCAACCCATACCTGGCGATTGCGTGCGGGCCCCGGACGAACGACATATACCACATTCTTATCGTCCCACGACCAAAAAGGCCCTTCGTCCTCATCGAAGGCGTTGCGGGCATGAGGTTCGGATACCGCCACTGATTTGCCCGTCAGAACATCGTAAATATAAACACCACCCTGGCTTTCATCCGTCGCCGCGTTCGAAAACTCGTATGATAACTTTCGTTCCGTCCACGACCACTCCGCAAAAAACGGATTTCCATAAGCTGTCACCGCCGTTTCATTCGAACCGTCCGCCCGCATTATCAAAAGCTGGCTCTGCGTGGTGCCCGGCTCGGTGCGCACAAAAGCTACTAAATCACCCTGATACGCCCATGAAACCGCCATCGATTTGCCATCATCGGTAAGAGGTGTTAACTTGACCCCTTTTGCTATGTACTCAGCTTGTACCAAGTTGCAAAAAAACAGCAAAAACACAGCCGGCAGCAGGGCAGGACATAATCTTTTTGCCAATAGAGACGCGATACGCAACCTCCTCCTTTACAGCCCATTTTCAAAGAGGAACCAGCCAAAAAACCAGCCCCGGATTTACTTTGTTGTCTTTAGATATACTCAAATCGAATTATAGCAGAGTATCGCCCAAAAAACAACCTATTTTAACATTTAATCGATTTTTCTGCCTTTTCGGCCCCCAAAACCGCCCCTAACCCGACTGCTCCGGGCCTATGTGAAACTCCGTAAAGTCACCCGGATTGTACTGTTTTATCAGCGAGCCGACATCCTCGACCGTCACCGCCTTGACCGATTTAATATCGTCTTCAATCGTTCGGTACTGGCCGCTATAAACCCAGTTAAAGCCCAAATCTATCAGCCGGCCCATCGGAAGCTCGTTCTTTATCACCAAAGCGCTTAATACCTTGTTCTTTGCCTTCTGCAGTTCATCTTCAGTAACACCGGCTGTCTGAAGCTTCGCGAATACGCCCCGCACCGTATCGAGCACCTTCGGAACATTTTCGCTGCTGCACCGGATATAGCTGCAGAATATTCCCGTCCCGTCCATCGGCCCGAACTGCATCGTCGCGGTTTCGGCCATCGCCTTATCGACAAGCTCCCAGAAGAATCGTGAACCTACTTCGTCGCCGACTATTACGCCTAAAAGCGACGCGGCAAAGCGGCGCTTGTCCTGTGCCGAAACGCTTCGACTTATAAGGCAGATGTGTTCCCGTGCCAGGTTTGCCTTGCCGATTCTCTCGCTCTTTGTGTTTCCGCCGTAATCATCAAGCTCTCTAACTACCGGCTGCTTTTCCCATCCGGCGCAGCACTGCTCGGCGGCCTTGCTGATTTTTTTCCAGTCAAAGTTTCCCGCACAGGCCAGAAACATATTGTTCGGCGAGTAGCGGTTCGCGAAATAACTGCGCATCTGTTCTGCCGTCAGGCCGTCGATACTTTCCTCGGTCCCGAGCACACTGTTGCCGCACGGATGCCCACCAAAATACAAACGCCTGCACCTGTCGACAACGTCAAAGCTCGGCAGGTCCTTGTACATTGCTATCTCTTCTTTGATGACGTTCTTTTCCATGTTGAAATCGTCGTCCCTAAGCGCAGGCCTCATAATCTCGGCCCAGAGCCGCGTTATCTCAATCAGGTATTCCGGCAGCACCTTGGCAAAAAACACCGTGTTCTCCTCGCTGGTAAACGCGTTGAATTCGGCGCCCGTCTTATCGAACGACTCGTTCACTTCGAAGGCGCTTAGCTTTTCGGTCCCTTTAAAAAGCATGTGCTCCAGATAGTGCGATACCCCGTTTATCTCTTTGCGTTCATCGCGCGAGCCTGTCCGAACGAAAAAACCCACCGCCGCCGATTTGGCGCTCTTGTTGACCTCGCCTATCAAAGTAAGGCCGTTCTCTAACTGATGCTTCTTAAATTTCATAATCCGCTCTACTTAACAACCACTTGCTTCGGGCCAATCGTTACCACCGTAAAGTCCTTGAATTTCCGCCCGCGCAAAAATCCCACTACCGATTCGGCCGTTGTCTTTTCGATTTTCTTTTTTATTTCGTCAAGGCTGCGAACGCACCCCAGCAGGTACCAGTCGCTTGCGATTCCGCCCGCCCGGCTGCTCGACGATTCGCTTTGCATAACCAACGACGATTTCAAACCGACCTTCGCCCGCTGAATTTCCTCTTCGGTTATCCCCTCGCTTAGACGATTGAATTCAGCTGTTATCACATCGAGAGTCTCCTGCGCTTTATCAGGCGTTGCCCCTGCGTAACACATTATCCCCGCCGCATCTTTAAAGCCGTGATACCGCGCGCCTATCGCATAGCATAAACCGCGCTTCTCCCGCACCTCGGTAAAGAGCCTCGCGCTCATACCGCCCGAAAGCACCGACACCGCCACCCTTGCGTTATAATAATCCTCGTCCGCCGGCTTCACCGTCCCGGTCATCAGCCCGATATGCACCTGAGCACCCTCGTGGGGTATGTGCGTATATCCTCCGGCTACAGAACCCGCAGAAATCTCCACAAGCTCTCTTTCTTTTTCCCCACCGAATAATTCCTCTATCTGCTTGACGATACTCTTAAAATCGTATTTGCCCGCCACTGAAAACATCGTTTTCGACAGGTTGAAATTCTCCTTTATAATCCGGCGCGTTTTGTCCGCTGTCAGCGCCTCCAAATCCTCAATCTCGCCGACATTGCTCCTGCCCCACGGCTCTGGATAAAACTTCTCCCGCAGCTTGAGCATCGCCTTATGCCGCGGGTCGTCATCCAGCCCCTTGACGCTGTGCATCGCCAGTTGCCGCGCAGGCTCGAACTGCTCGTCCTCAAGTTTGCTGCGAAGTATCACGTCCGCGTATAGCGGTATCGCCTCGCAAAGATTGCTCGACTCCAGCGCCGCCCCGACTACAAGATGAAAGCTGTTCACCGAACTGACCCGGTGCAGCCCTAATCCGTCGAGCGCATCGGAAAGCTGCCTGCTGTTTTTATCACCGGCTCCTCTGAATATCCAGTCGCTAATAACGTTCGCCGCACCGCAGCAACCTTCCGGGCAATTGGCCGCTCCGGCAGGCAGCATAAACCCGAACGCCACCGATTCGACCGCCTCCATCGGCTCGCCCAAAAGTACCATGCCGTTGTTCAATACGTGCTTATCTAATGCCTGTGACATTTACACCTCATTATTTTAAGACAGCAGGGCGGCAATTCTACCAGCTAAAACAAAAACATTCAACCGCCAAATTTATTGCCCCTTGCCTTAATATGACAAAAACGATACATTGCAGCGGAAGTTTGTTTACACACCCAGCATAGATGAGCTGGTGTGTATGATAGATGTTGCGGATAAACTTAATAAACGAGAAGAGCTGGGGCATGGTAAACCTATATCCAGCTGCAGGGGGGCAATGAAAATCAGAATATTTAGGAAAAATGAAAATGAAAATCCGAAAGAACTTTATATATTTATTGGTCGGCGTCATTATAGGTTTTGCTGCCTTTTTGCTTTTTGGCGCGATAATGAGCCACTACGATCCGGGCACTTTTTTGACGGAACACCCCAAAAGATTCGGTGATACCAAAATCTGGGCCTTTACAGCTGACGCTTTATGGAGGACTGACGAAAAATATAGTAACGTTGGTAAAGTCCTGTTGATGAAAAGAAACGATGCCCCTTTTTTATACGCCGAGACCGATAAAGATGGAAAGATTACAGATATCGCCATAACAGACGAGAACAAAAATGTTCGTTTTAAACTAAAGACTTTAAAAAGTTCGGGCAAGTGGGGAAATGCAATGTATTGTCGTGACAAGGGGTATTTTGTAGGTGAATTTTACCATGATTTTGATTTTGACGGCCAGTTTGATACCAAAGCTCTTTACGATAAAAACGGCGAAAGAGTTTCTCGGCATATATATATCGGCGACGGTGTCTGGAAAGAAGCCCAGCACATTGAGAGGGGAAAGGCAGCAGTGGACGACAAATTCTACATTTTCAGCAACGATTTTGGCTGGCAGCGTAATAAATAGCATAAGTATATAGGGCAATTATTACCACATTGACGGCCTCGGCAGCGTAGTTGCTCTTTCGAATATCGATCAAAAACAGGTGACTGTCCCTATTATTTCAAATAACCGCTAAGGAGTTAAATTATGAAAACCAAGTTATTAATAAAGGAGAGTTTAAAAACTCTTATTATTTTTGTCTTGGCTTTGTATGGAGTTCTCTTGGTGGCATGGTTGGTTGTTAAGCTGTCTTTTGCTATGGCGTACTGGGGGAGAACAGGGGCAATACTGCATATATTTTGTGCAGTGGTTTTACCGCCGGTCATCAGTTCTACACTTGTAATAGGGATTTTAGGTGGGATATGGCTTAAGTTAAATGCAAAAACAGGTTATTTACTTGCGTTTGCATTGGCAATTTTTCATTCTTTTTACTTTATCAGGGCGCAACAACAGACTACATTTTGGTTTTTGGGGCCGATGATTTTGGTTGCACTGATAGCGGTTACACTTTCGGGAGGCTTTTCCTTCTTTAAGATAAAAAATCTGAAAAGGAAAAGGCCTTTTGTTACGGGCCGGGTATCACCAGACTAACGAACCCCCAATTCCTCTATCTGCTCCATTAAGTTGCTGTACAAGCGGCCAACAAGATACGAAAGCAAAACCGTAACCGCGATAACAATCACCGTAACGACCACCTTGGTAATTATCTTATAGCGCGGGTTCAGCCAAACCAGCGGCAGGGCGAACGGCCCGACGCACAACAAAGCCACCACTACCGTCACCGTCGCGAAGTACCATTTTGTCTTCGATTTGGCCGATTTATCAAGAAACTCCCCGCAGAAACGGCACTTTACCGCCTCAGCCTGAATCTCCTCTGCGCAAAACGGACACTTCTTCATTTGCCCCCTTACCCTATGCCACCGCCGCCGTCTCGGCCTGCGGTTCGGCCTCCGGCTCGTACTGGTCGAAACGTACGCTTATCTTCTTGCTCACGCCGCGGGTCTGCATCGTTATACCGTAAAGAAGGTCCGCCATACTCATCGTCCGCTTGGCGTGCGTGACAATGATAAACTGCGAGTCCTTCTGGAACTCCTTAATCAGCAGGTTGAACCGCTCATTGTTCGCCTCATCCAGTGCCGCGTCCACCTCATCCAGGAAACAGAAGGGCGATGGCTTGGCCTTGAACACCGCAAAGAGTAGCGCTATCGCCGTCATCGATTTCTCACCACCGCTAAGCAGTGATATGCTCCGCGTCTCTTTCCCCGGCGGCCTGGCCATTATCTCTATTCCGGCCTCTAAGATGTCTTCGGCATCCTCCAATAGTATGTCCGCCTTGCCGCCGCCGAACAGCTTGCGGAATATCTGCTGGAAATGTTCCCGAATCTCTTCAAACGTCTCCTGGAACCTTTCCCTGCTCTTGTGGTTCAGCCGGTTAATCAACTGCAGCAGCTGGCTCCTGCTCGAATTCAAATCCTCCACCTGGCTGCTCAAAAATTCGTTCCGCCTCTCCAGCTCTTCCTGGCTGTCTATCGCGTCAAGATTGACGTTGCCCAGCCGCTCAATCCTGTTCCGCAAATCAACCATTTCCTCCCGCACCTTTTCCCAGTCGACTTCTTCTTCGTTATATTCCCTGTACGCCTGGGCCAAATCAATCTGAAGCTCCTCCTGCACCCGCTCTACGAGGTCCTGGTTTTTCACTTCCAACTGGCTAAGCTCAATCTTAATCTCGTTTATCTTGTGCTCGACCTCTTCCTTTTCCGTCCGCTTTTGCCTGATTAACTGCTCGGCCTCTTTTTGCCTCGCAAGCAGTTCCTCCATCGCCTTATGCAGCCGCCCGCTGCTCTGCTGCTTGTCTTCCTTTGCCACATAAAGCTCCGATACCTTCGCCTCACTACTCAATATGTCCCTTTGCCACTCTGATGCCTGTTTGCTGCAATTTTCAATTTCGGTCTGCGCCGCCACCGTCGCCGTCGCGTTGGCCTGAATCTGGCCCTCCAGGCTGACAATCGTCTGCCTGAGAGCCTGCTGACGCTCGGCAATCTGGCCTATCTCCACCTTAAGCTCCGTAAGCTCGCCCACCAACTCTTCCTGCTTTGCCTTTCGCTCGGCGTGCCGCGCTTCGAGTTTCTCAATTTGCGCCGTCCGCTGGCTGTTTACAATCTCGAGTTCCTCGAGCTTTTGCTTCGAATCATATTCGGTCTGTACCGATTGTGCTATCTGCTCTTCAAGCAGACCGATATCGCTGGCTATCAACGGCTGCTCATCCTGAAGCCGCTTGATGTTCTGCTCGATACCGCTCAGCTTCGAAGCGACCTCTGTCTTTTGTGTATTGGCCTCGTATATGGCCGTCCGCAGCTCCCGGCACAACCGGCTCATATGCTCGTCCAACCGCCTGTTGCCTGCAAGTCGCCGCTCAATCTCTTCTATCTCCTCGGTCATCTTCTCTATCGTCTCTTGAAGTTCTCTCAGCCGGCTCTTGCGCGATATCAAGCCCGTCGCCTTACGAAGCGGCCCGAGTTTCACCGTCCCGTCCCCGCTGAAAAATTCTCCCTTCTGGGTGACAAAAGCATACTCGCCTCCGAGCGTGCCCGCCAGTTCGGACGCTGCGTTAATCGAATCTACTACCAGAGTTTTGCCCAGCAGTTTCCACGCTAGCGGCGAATATTTGCCCTCGGTCCTGACGAACTCCACGACCCGACCCCTCACGCCGCTCACCTGTGAAAGGTCACGTCTGTCCACGAAAGGTCCTGTCTTGTCTGTGCACAGGAAATTCACTCGACCCTCCAGTTTCTTTATTCGTTTGCCGTCTGCTATCAGCCTGCTCGTGCTGTTTACCACCACCGAATCAGTCCTGCCCTCAAGCGCCGCCTCCACTGCGTCGGCGTAATCGGCCTCTGCGATGATAATGTCCGCGAGTATCCCCTCAACATAATCGAACTTGCCGTTGTCGGCCAAATGGTCGTCCAGTATCTTCTTAACACCCGCGTTTAGACCCTCACACCTCGCTTCCATATCGCGCAGAACCGCTGATTCACTGCTCAACGCGCTAAGCGTCTCTTTCCTGCGCGACAAACGCTCATTATCTTCGGCCGTTGAGCTGCGCAAATCTTCTAATTCTCTCCCCTTCGAATCCAGCTTCTCCTGCAGCTCTTCCAGCACCTTATTAATATCGTTCGACCTCGCATGGTGCTGGGCCTTTTCCGCCAGAAGCTCTTCCAGCTCCACCCGCGCACGCTCTGCACGACCCGACAGACGCTGCTTCTGGCTCGACAAATTGTTCCGGTAAACCGATATACTCTGCACTTCGTTATGAAGCTGGGCCGTCTGCCGCACAATATCGATAATACCCGACTTCTCGTCCTCCAGACTTGCCGCCAGAGAACCGCATTCGGCGTTTATTTCATCAATCACCCTGCGAATTTCCTCCATACCGCGCCTTTGTTCTTCGAGCTTAGTTTCGCTTTTGCCCCGTTCGTCCCGGTATTGAATCAATTCCTCCTCCAGCGACTTCTTCTGCTCGTGCAGCTCCGACAATCTCTGCCTCGCAGAATCCTTCCGCTCCTCAGATTCATCTATCCTGCTCCGCAAAAACTCTATCCGCTGAAGTTCCTGCTCTATCTTACTCCGGACCGAAACCAGCGAATTGTCCGTCTGGTTTATGTCGTTCTCAGTCTCGATACGCTGCTCACCCAGACTGCTCAGCAGCGCGTCGTTCCTGGCCACCTCCGCCGCAATTCGCGCAAACTCCTCCTCGAGCCGCTCAATTTCGCTTCTCTTCTCTGCGCTCTTCGTATAATGCTTCGCGTATTCGGCAAGGGAATAATTAGCCTGCAAATCTTTTAGCCTGTCACGGTACTTCAAATAATTCCTCGCCTTGCCCGCCTGAAGTTTCACGCTACGGAGCTGTTTCTGCACCTCCCCCAAAATGTCCGCCAGCCGAAGAAGGTTCTGCTCGGTACGCTCCAGCTTACGGAGCGCCTCCTTCTTATGCGCCTTATACTTGCTAATACCCGCCGCTTCTTCAAATATCGCCCGCCTGTCCGTCTTCGAGGACATCAAAAGCTGCTCAACCTGACCCTGCTCGATTATCGAATACGCCCTCACTCCCACGCCCGTATCCATGAACAGCTCGCGAATATCTTTCAGCCGGCATACCTTATTGTTTATACGGTATTCGCTCTCCCCGCTCTTGTATATCCGACGCGATATTTGTACCTCTGCCGTCTCTATCGGAAGCTTTCGCATCCCCTCACCGCCGGGATTTGAGATAAACAAACTCACCTCCGCCGTTCCAAGCCCTTTCCTGCTGCTGCTGCCGCTGAATATCACGTCCGCCATCTGGTCGCTACGCAGACTCTTGACCCTCTGCTCGCCCAGTACCCACTTCACCGCGTCAACAACGTTGCTTTTGCCGCAGCCGTTAGGCCCCACAATCCCCGTTATCGGCGAATCGAACAAAAATTCCGTCTTGTCTGCAAAACTCTTGAATCCGTCGAGTACTATCTTCTCTAATCTCATCTTTGTCCTTTGTTGTTAGCTTCCTCGTAATGGGTAATTCGGCGCACAATATCATAGCACCACCGCCGATACGTACTATTATTATCGGCCGATACTTTCTTATTTCTTGATAATTGGACCGATTTTTGGCATGGGGCCCGCGCGAAATTCCGCATCAATCGCGCCTTTTTCTACCATTCGCTGCAAAAGCGCGATAGCTTCGGAATACGAAACATTCAGCCCGATATGTCCCCCTCCTTCACGCCTCACAGGTTCCTCGCAGAGCGTCCGGATTATACTGCCCAACTCAAAACTGCTTTCAAGCTTCGCCATTACGTTCGGACGCCTCGGGTGTCTCCGGATTATCGAAACATATTCATGGCCCGCCGGGGCGTTGATTGTTATGCTGCCGTCCGATGATTGGATAAATACGTTCTCCCGACAGTAAATTGGTACGCCGAACAAAACAATCCGAGGCTGACCGCTGCGAGAAACAAATATCGACTTGTTCTTCGACTGGACTATTTCCTCAAGATAAAAACTACTCGCTATCGGACTTTGCCTTATTGCAATATCGTCGAGCCGACGAAGCTGTTCATATGCCGCCAGCCGAATATCAAAGTCCTCCTCGCGGAGAAGGTTCCGGGCTGTCGACGTCGCGTCGTTACGGCTCGCCGCCGCCACTATCGCTTCTAATGCCTCAAGACGATATGACGAACTGCTGTCCATTACTATCTCACGAAGTGTCTCAAAACCTTTGTCGCTGCCGAGGTTAAGCATACACCTGCCGGCATGAAAGCGAATCTCTTCGCCCGAAGAATTCAGAAGGGCCGAAAGCTTACCTAAACTCGCATTACCTATCGCCTCAAGCATTATTTCGCTCTGTTCCTTCTCCGACGAAACCGCCAACTTGCGTATAAACGTGCTTATCCTTTTGTTCTGAAGTTCTTCCGTATCCGTAAAATATATCGATTTAACTATCGAAACAAAACGCTCCCTTTGCTCGACGTATTCAGGCGGAACAACAAGTTCCACATAGCCCGGTGAAATCGCCTTGGCCGTACCGCTTCCGAATCGTTCGTTTAATTTGTTCCGAACAAAGTTCGCTGTTCGATAATCCGGCCGCCGAAGAACAAGGTTTATCTTATACCTGTCAAGTACCTGTCCGCCTGCAAGTATGTAACCGCTCCTTTGGTCTTCCGGCGAACCACCCAGTCTGTCGATGTATATCGCCCCCTTTGCCCTGGCTAATGACTTGACCATTATGCCGAAATTTCCCGCCGCCTTCAGCTCCGCCCCATAAAGCCAGCCGCCCTCAAGAGACGTCGTTTGGGTCCCCGCCAGCGCACTGACACGCACATCAAAGTACCGCTTCGCCGCCGACGTCGACATCACACCCTCTATATGGACCACCGCCGTATCCGAGCTGTTGATATATTCGCCAACATTGTAATCCGGCAGGTACTTCAAAATGTATTGCGTAAGATAAGTACGAATCGCGGGAGGGCATTCCAACGAGCCCGTCCCATTCAGCCCGTCCACCAGCCCGTAACCTTCGACGCCTATTGTGTCAATCGAAAAAACTTCTACCAATGAGCCTATTGTTGTGCCAAGGTTTATCTCCGGAGCGGGAACTCCCAGGTCCGCTTTACCCGAAGGCTCCTCACACCCGCTGAAAAAAACTGCTGTAATCGAAACGATTATACCCAAATACCTGATTATATGACGGTTATCCATAACAAAAACACCCCGATAATTATTCTCATAACTCAATTGATTTATCGTAAATTTTGAGCCTAAATAATAAAGAATAAAAATAAAATAGTCAATTATTCCCGCCTTTGCTCGGTTTTTAATATTTGTGTGTCAATATACCTGTTCGTCGAAAGGCCGTTAAATAGCGTAATTATTGTAATACCGGCGATACCAAAACCAAAAAAGCCTGCATCAATTAATACACTATTTGACAGATTATTGTTCTTGTTCGAGCACGCGTATCGAAGTCCACAAGAATTATCTGCTGCCATGTGCCCAGCATCAGACGGCCGTCAACAATCGGAACACTAAGACTCGGCCCAAGTAATGTTGCCCGTACATGGGAATGACCGTTATCATCGTGCCATGTCTCTTCGTGCTCATACCGGCCCTGCTCAGACGCTATCTTCTCAAAACACGCCTTTATATCGTGGTTCACCAGACCGGGTTCATATTCGGTTGTCGTTATTCCCGCCGTCGAGCCCACGTTAAAAAGAGTAACCACCCCATCTTTAACTGCCGCGTTTCGAACCGCTGCGGCCGTTTCCTCCGTTATGTTCACTATGTCGCAGTTGCCGACGGTCTTTACTTTTATTGTTTCTGTCTTCACCATAGCGACATAGAATAAGAAATATCAACCGCTCCCACAAGCTAAGAAATATTTCCCTGATACGATTAAAGCTCCCTGAAGAATAAATAATCGGCAGGCTATGGCCTTGCTCCCAAAACTCTGGAAATGATTTGCATCAAAAAGGACTGGTTCTTTAAGCCTTAGTAAAACAAATCCCTATCTATTGTTGCAACTCAGACAAAATATCCAGCAGGGGAAAAAAACCTTCCGACTCTTTACCCTGGGCTTCCCATGTATATATTTCCTGCGACCTTTTGTCCGTTGTCATGTGCAATTTGCCTGTTGCCTTCATATCAGGTGTCAACCAGCCTACAAGGTAAACCACACCGCTTTTTAAACCCACCTCATTTGTCTCAAAGTCTGTTATCAGGTCCCTAAAATTACCCACAGCTATAAAAAACAGCTTCGAGCGGTCGTCTCCGTAATCGTCGTGGAATACTTTTGACGGGTCTGTATTGCCTTCGAAACTACAACTCAAAACATGATTCTTATGCGGTGATGCCGTATCAAAATCGCCCCCCAGGCCGCCGCTCACAGTGCCCTCAGGATGAATAACAAAGCTCATATCACAGAATCTTTCTTCTCCCTCCATTAGATGTGCATTAAATTCCAGTAACGTTGTTATTTCCGGGTGTTCATCCGAAAGCCCGAGTTCCTCGTGACCCTTCGGTTTCTCCAGGCCGAGGTGCTTAATCCGCCATTCCTCCGCCCATGGAAATTTGTCCGGATGCTTCGCCTGCGATTTCTTCAATTGCCATTGCTCCGGATAAACGGCAATAAAGTAAATCACAGCCCCAATGGCCATGGTAACCACCATCATCAAAAGCATCATGTAGCCCCCGCGATGGCCAAAACCCGACAAACCCAAAGAACTTTTCAGACCTTTTCGATAACTTGCAGATATAGGAAAACCTCCTTTTTCTAAAAAAATCGCTTAAAAAAAACAAAAGCATTCTAAGCTTCGTATACGAGAATGTCAATACCTGAAATAGTCGTCTTTTGGGCCTAAAAACCAATCATTAAGTTGCATTACACGGTTTCAGGCCGAAAATAGAAATTTTTGTAAAAAAACTTTTTTTTACTTTTGCCTCTTGACGATATCTTTATTTAGAGTAAAATAAGACATATGGTGGTTGGGCAATGACTTTACAACCTTGCTTAACCGCTGTTTTATTTTACAGCTCTTTGACAAGTTAACAGTTAAGCCTAAAAGTTGCGAAAGTGTAGCTTGCAGGATATACGGTGTATTACCCTGCAGGCTTTACATGAGTTTTTTATTACTCAGCACTTTCGATAACTTGCTAATCGAGTGTTGAGCCTTCTTTCGACGAATTCCGTCTTAGGACGGGTCGAAGAATAAATTTGAAGGGTTTGATCCTGGCTCAGAACGAACGCTGGCGGCGTGGCTAAGACATGCAAGTCAAACGGACCATTAATTTATTAATGGTTAGTGGCGAAAGGG
>Ga0114923_10001149_pt1 | contig 18732 bp, 19 predicted proteins | sample SumtaG_FD_89578 | JGI IMG/M metagenome (GOLD analysis project Ga0114923, IMG submission 89578) | Deep subsurface microbial communities from Indian Ocean to uncover new lineages of life (NeLLi) - Sumatra_00157 metaG | ecosystem: Environmental > Aquatic > Marine > Oceanic > Sediment | place: near...
GAATTGTTACATTATCAATGCGAGCGGGGCTTGCTCCGTTCGCACTAATGAGCCTTTGACTTGTCAGAGGCTCTTTAGTTTTTCATGAGGGTTCCGGAAGCGCTTCGGATGCTTGTTCCTCGCCTATCTTAATCTTCTCTATGGTCTTAGTAAGCTGATTAGTCCTTGTTGTACTTACAACGTGATATTGCTTTTGCAGTGAAACGATCCTGTCTCCAATCTTTACGAATTCTTCGTTATACTTGCCAAACTCCTTCTCAAAATCCTTAATAAAGGTAATTATCTGCCTTACGTTGTTTTGATATTTGAAATTGCTGTACGATTGTCTAATTAATCTTAAAGTCGCAGTAAAGTTAAAAGGTCCAGCTAAAATCACTTTTTTTCGTATAGCATCAGTCCATACATGATTCATTTTGTCGTAAATAAAAGAGAAAATCATTTCATTTGGAATAAACATGATCACGAAATCAACCGTATTATCTTCTGGGTTAATATAATCACGCGATGTAACTTGTTTTACCTTATTCTTAACGTCCTGCTCAAAAGCTTTAAAGAGGAGCTTTTTTGACTCTTTACTCTCAGCATTTATCAGTTTTTGAAGGTTTGAATATGGAAATTTTGCATCCACATTTATTTTCACGCCATCCGGTAGGAAAATAGTAAAATCTGGCCTTGTCTTAGAACCCTCTTGTTGTTTGTTGTAAAGATAGTCTGTCCCATTAACAAAACCTGCCATTTGGAGTAGTTCTTCGGCGACTTGTTCCCCAAACTGTCCCCTAAGCTGATTGTTTGACAAGACTTTACGTAACCCATCAGTTGTCACAGACAGTTGTTCTGTAATTTTTTTGTGTCCCTCTAAAGCTTCTTTTAACGCACTAAACGAATCTATCCTTTCTTTCTCAGCCTCCTCTACACGTTTATTACTCTTTTCGATTTCAGTTTTAAGGTTTTTTACCAACTCTTCTATAGCGCTTTTCTTGTTTTTTAGGTCTGTTTCAATGGTTTCTTTTTTTGCGTCGAGCATCGACACAAGCTGCTCGTTTGCGCTTTGAAGTATTTTTGGAAACATTTCGTTAAGTTTGTTCTCTAAATTGCCAGCATGGCCAAAAAGCCGATCTTTTAATAGCAGAAATACCGCAACTACGGCGGAGGCACCTATAATAAACCCTAAAATTAAGTTTAAAGTCATTTAATTGCTTTTAAAAAAGAGGATTTTCCGTACTTAATTAAACACTCCTTATCAACGATATAATTCGGATCAGTAATAACGTCGTTATTTATTTTTATTCCGTTTTGAGAACATCTTCTTTTTACCTCACTAAAAGAGAGAAGAGATTTGGAATTTATCAACACCGCAGCTAACCTCTCACCTTGCTCAGTAAACTTATATGAAGGAAACGAGGTTGAAACCTCTGCAGAGGGGGATGGGGATGGAGATGGTGAGTATGATATCTCTGAGTCTTCTCGGGCCTTTTTTGCCTCATTTTCACCGTGAACTATCTTTGTTACTTCAAAAGCAAGCCTCTCCTGCGCTTCTAAGGGGTTTTTAACAGCATTTTTGATATCAGATACGTCTAAGAATGTGTATATTTTAAGGAGCGTTTCAACCTTATCGTCGGGTGTTTTTATTAAATATTGATAAAAATCGAAGGGGGTTGTTTTATTTGAATCAAGCCAAAGTTGTCCAGAGGTCGTTTTTCCCATTTTTTCACCACTAGAAGTTGTTAAAAGTGGAAATGTTAAACAAAACGCTTCTTTTTTAAGTTTTTTCTTGATTAGATACACACCTTGAATTATATTTCCCCACTGATCCTGCCCACCTACCTGTAAGGTACAATTATACTTTTGATTAAGATGCATAAAGTCCCACGCCTGGAGAACCGGGTAGCAGAATTCTAAAAGGCTAAGATTTTTTTCTTGATCAAGACGATTCTTAAATGTTTTTAGTTTTAATAGGTCATTTATCGAAATACTTTTCCCAATACCTATTAAAAAATCTTCTAAGAAGGTTTTATTCCCCAACCACTCGTAGTTGTTTACCATTATTGCGGGATTTTCTCCGGAGAAGGATAGCAACCCCATCTTTTCTACTTGGGTTTTAATTTTTTTTTTGTTTGAGTCTAGTTGGTTCCTTGTTAGTAGTGTTCTCGTGGCCGTTTTATCGGTGGGATCCCCTACTCTTCCGGTAGCATCACCAAGTAAAAATATTACTTTATGACCGTGTTTTTGAAAGTGGTGAAGTGCCATTATTCCAAGTAAGTTTCCAAGATGTAAGCTGTCGGATGAGGGATCAAATCCTTGGTAAAGCGTTACGGGTTTAGATAAGTGCTTTTTGAGATTATCCTCGTTACCACCACTAACTTGGTAAACAAAATCTCGTTCTTTAAGTACGTCAAAAACGTTAGTTTCCATAATGGGATTATACTAGTTTGTTTAGTGGGTTGTATACGAAAGTGGTAATTCCTCGCCTGTGACTGGGATTTGTATTTTTGTGGCATAAAAAAACGACCCCGAGAGGTCGTTTCTTCTCCTAAATCAACAAATTAATTATTGGTTTAGACTGTACCCGAGGAAACAAATTACCTGTTTCCTCGGGATCGGAGGCAGCCATATGTAAATTGGTGTAGCTAGATATTGAGCATAGGTAACAAAAACCCCCCGACGTATCGGTGTACGACAGGTGCGTTTTGCACTAGCCAATAAGCTACGACGTAAAGCAACAATGAGCCCCCCAAATGTGTTGAGATACTTGCAAAAAACCGGGATATTATCCACTTCTCACATCTGTAAGAAAGGGTAGCGCTCAATACCATCCAGATTACCGCAGGGACAATTATAGGAATTAACCTCTCTGCCACTTCCTCATAACCGTCGTGAAACCCCGCTACAACAGATGCTGAAACAACTACAGTACTAAGCATTACCCGGATTATCAATCCTATCTCCATTAATGTCTTCATCTTAACTCCTTCGTCTTAGATTTTTATTTTGTTGATGAAATTATGCTTTACTTGAGACTTTTCGGAATTATACATGAGTACGGCCCAAAGGTAAACTATAGGGTATACGCGCTTGTTTATGATTATTTACGACAGGGATATGGCTATAGGGTTAGAAATTAGGGAAAAACACGTTAAAAAGGCGTTTCCGCGTCGCTAATCCATCCATTAACGACGTTTAATTCGCATAGGGTATTTAGGATGTTTGTTAAATATCTGGATTTGGCTGTGGTTATAGAGTAAACAGGTGCTGGCGCCCCCAGAGAGATTCGAACTCCCAACCTCTCGGTCCGAAGCCGAGCGCTCTGATCCATTGAGCTATGGGGGCACGCTGGTAGATTATATCAATATTATCGTGTGATAAACTAAAATGGTGACGTTGATCCGCCTTAAGAAAATATTACTAATAATTTATTTAGTCGTATTACCCACCTCCTACCTCTATATAAACAGTGTATTAACGAAAAACATAATAAAAATAAACGAAAAAGATAATAAAGATGGAAAGACCACAGAGAAAAACTACTCCATTGATATTAAACTTTTGGTACACCACGATGGAACAGAAACGAGCTACAAAGCCTCTAAAAAAAACACTGACACAGTTGAGGACTTATTAAGACATTTGAGAGACCACCAAGGCTTTATATACGAAAAGACAGAATATATTTACGGTATTGAGATCGAGACTGTTAACCACACCCATCCAAACAACAACTATAAGTGGGCAATATTCGATAAGGAAACCAACGTAACAAAAGATATAAATTCAATAAGACTAACAGACAACACAACCTATATTATTAAACAGATCTCAAGTAACTAATCATTCGAGTTTTACACTTTTAATCTTATGCTATCATCAGTGTGTGAAGGAAATGTTAAAATCACACCACCCACGAAGGAGGGTCGAAAGTTTCAAATACGCGTTTAAGGGCTTGTTTCATGCCTTATTAAATGAAGCAAATTTTAGAATACAAGTAGTTATCGTCATACTCTCGGTACTATTAGGTTTTTACTTCAAAATTGAATATGTTGAGTGGGCAATCTTGACATTATCAATGGGATTTTTATTAACAGCAGAAATGATTAACACTGTTATAGAAGAATTTATTGATCATTTAATTCAAAAAGAACACCCCGGTGCAAAAATAATAAAGGATTTGGGCGCGGGATTTGTTTTAGTTTCTGGAATAACTGCAGCAATTATCTTATTTCTTATTTTTGGTGGAAAAATTATTGATCTTTTTGTCTAAGTACAAAACAAAACCCAAATAGATACCACCAAACAAATAGCCTGCAACAACATCTTTAAAGTAATGTTGTCCAAGATACATTCTTGATATTCCCACAAAAAATATTAAGTAAACCGATATTACAACTCCAATGTTTCGAATAAATTTATTAATCTTTTTGTATTTTAAAAGTGTGTATAAGATGAATCCCCAAAAAGCTACAAAGAAAACTACGTGCGAACTTGGAAAAGAGTAAGCATCGAAAGGTAACATTGGGTTTATGTTAGCTGTTTGTGGCCTTTCGTGTTTAAAAATGGCCTTAAGAAAGATTGAGAGAAAATAACTTAAGGAAGATAAAAATAAAAGTGCGGCGCTTTTCCTTTTTCTATAAATTACCAAAATACTGACTAATAATATTATGTAAATTATTGGGATTAATAAACCATCTCCAAAAAAACTTACAATTTTCATATTTAAATCAAACATATTAATAACCCTTTGCTATTAGTTCCTCAAGTGTACCGGGTGGCATAACAAACACCTTTACTGACTCCTTATTGTTTTTGATTAGTTCATACTCTGGCTTATATTTAGAACTCCAGTAAGCGGCTTTTATGCTAAGAATTTTACCGGTAAAACTTTGGGGGTTTCTAATATAAATATAAAAACCAGCATCGTCCGAATTTTTTGCAAGAGGCACATGGTATCGGACAATACTTTTTCTTTCATTAGTAGAATAAGCAACAACTTCCGGATACATTTTAGTGAAATTCGAAATCCCTTCCCAATTTCTATAATAGGGAAATCCAAATATACTTAAATGGTAAATGGGTGATGGTTTGGGAAGTGTCCACAAAAGAAATGCCTTATTTTCCCACGGATATTCTACACTATGATCAGCGAGGCCCCAATATACTTGAGAGAGTATAAACGCAAATATTAAAAAAACCCCAGAATAAAATACCATGTTTCCAAATTTTGAATTAATCAGTACATTAAGTAGTAATCGGATAGAGTATGTCCCGATGCTAACAAAAATTATAAGGGGAATGAGATACGTGTATATATGTGTTCCCGGAACGTGAACAAGGAACTCCATGAATGCAAATGGGACTAAAAACCAGATAAATATAAAAAGCAAAGTTATCTTGTTAATATTTACACCTTTGAAAAAAATCCTAAACTTTTTGGGTATTTTACTTTTATAAATATATGAGCAAATAAAAACTGCAGATAGTAAAGTAAGTATCATATAAATTTCCAGAACATAAATCGGTTGGTAAATAGAAAAAAGATATTTTGAGCTAGATAACTTTGCTGAAACTTCACCAGACAATCTGCCCATCCAATAAGTAGCGGTTTTATCCGAAATGTTCATTGCAAAGGGAATGTAAAACGATAGAACTAAAATTAGTGGAACAACACCATTTAACAAAATTTTCTTAATTTTGGTTAAGAGGTTTTCTTTGTTTACATCTCTAAAAATAAAAAATAATGCTAGTGGGGCAATAAATACGGCGTCATAGTGAGATAAAAACGATAACGACCAAAACAACAAACCTAAAAAGAGCTTTTTTCTCTCGAGCATATATAAGCTAATGATCATAAAAAATATAACAAATGATTGATATTGAACAATTCTCGAGAAAGCCACAAGAAAACCGTTTACGCAAAAGAAAAAAGCGGCGTAAAAAGCAATTTCCTTATTAAGAATTTTTACACAAAGCTTATAAAAATAATAAACTGAAAGAACCCCCACAAAAGCAAATAGAAATCTCATTACAAATTGATTGTCATAAGTGGGATTAATAATTTTTAATAAAAAAGTTACAATAAATTGAATTGGACCTTTTCTTTGTACAAGAAGAAAATCAGTAATACTCTGGCCGCTTAGCGGTAAAAAAAAGGCTTTAATTTCGTCTCCCTGAAAATCAGAATAATCCAAATTTACAAACCTGAGTATAGATGCTGTGAGAACAATTATCGAAACGCGAATATTTCGGTTAAACCATTTAAGCATCAACTTATACCATACACAATTAATTCATTCATTGCACGTGTTATTGCTATAAAGGCTTCTCTAGCCTTGGAAAAATTTTCCACTTTTTTTAAATTTAATCCAACCACGTACACCTTGGCAAACTCCAGTCCCTTACAGTTTTTGAACTCAGAAGCATAAACACCTTTTGGAATATATATTATCTGATTAGAGTCCTCTAAATAAATTACTTTATTCTTATTAATACCTACCTTTTTAATCACCTGTTTACATTGATTGTATAGGTTGTCTCCAAACGCGATAACGCCAATACTTTTGTCAAGTTCTGCTTTGTCCTTAGAAAGTTGGTACTGGAGGTCGTTTAACATCTCGTCTTCGTTCTTATACAGCTCAATAATCGGCTCTTTACCCATACGATTGATAGATTTTGGTAAAAAATGGGTTGTGTATTTTCCAATCACTTTGTTGGCCAAATCAATTATTTGTTTAGTGCTTCTGTAGTTTGTGTCCAGTTTAAAAACACTTGCTTTCGCTGCTTCGGGGACAGCTTTTTTAATATCTTCCCAGTTGGCTATTCCGTCGTCACCCATTGACTGATTTAGATCTCCGAAAATTGATAGGCGACCCCTTATCACAAATTTATTTAACACAAGGTACTCTAATAAACTAAAATCCTGACCCTCGTCTACTACACAATACTCGTATTTAATCACCTTACTGAATCCAATAACACTTGCGTAAACATAAATGTATATCAACGTTTTTTGATAATTTAGTTTACTTTTAAGATCTAACCCGAATTCTTTAACCAACCGAGGAACAACCTTACGTTTCAGCTCATTTCTTAATGATAGTAGTTTTCTTATAATCCTTCTCAGACTGGAAATATTTTCTTTATAAAACCATGTTCTGGGAGATTTTGGGTTGCCTTTTAACTCCTGTTTTTGAAAAGACAACTCCTCCTCCATATCCTTTAAAGCTTCTGAAACATTTTCAAAAGGCGTTTGTTTGCTTGTATATTTGAAACCCCCAAACGATTCAAACCCCTCGGGTTTAAATATATTTTCAATTTTGGTTTCGTACGTTTTGTGTATGAACGCAATTTTTTTTCTGAGTCTACTTTGTTTTTTTGTATCAAATTTCGATGTCTTGTTTTCTAAAGTAAAATCGGTTGTAATTTTGATCTCTTCTCTAAATACAAGGTTTATTATTAAATCGGAAAGAGTTTTATAATTAAGATCAAAAATTCCTAATTTTGGAAACAACGTTGAAAGATAACTAACAAGAATTTGGTTCTTGGCAATTAATATCGATCTTTCTGGTTTAATTATTTTTGGGTAATTAAAGAAAATGTGAGCAAGCTTATGTATAGCTACAGTGCTTTTTCCACTACCCACACAGCCCTGCACAATCAACACCTGTCTAGGATCTGCTTCAATAATATCTAATTGCGATTCCTGAATTGTTTCAACAATGTCTTCTAAAACGCCTCCGGTGCGTTCCTCAATTTTTTCGAGAATTATTTCATTTTCATCTAATTGAAGATCGTTGTTATAATATTTTAGTAATTCTCCACTATCGATCTCGTACGTTCTTTTTAATTTCAGGTCACTAGTTACTTTTCCCTCTGGTGTTTCGTATTCAACATTTTGTTGCGGATATCGATATCTATAATACACAGAGGCAACCTTTGTTCTCCAATCTGTAACAACCGGGTTTTTTTCTGAATATCCAAACTTACCAATATAAATCCTCTTTGTGATAGCAGTATTTTTATCATGTAGATCAATTCTCGAAAAATAAGGTTCTTTTCTTAAATAAGAAAGCTCCTCTATTCTTTTGTATTTGTCTTTTATGTTAAAGGCTTCGTGTTTCTCATGCAGTTGTTCAAAAAAAACATAAAAATCATCTGTCTTACCGCCCTCACGTAACTCACGTAATCGTTCTAAGGTTCCTTTACCCAAAGCATCGATGCTCTTAGATAAGATTTTGTTTGCGTCTTTAAGTTTTTTTAGAACTAAGTCGAGGTGCTTTTGTTCTTTTATTTTTATTTTACTTTCCATCTTTTTTTGATATGAGAATTATAAACTCGCCTTTTTCGACAAAATTCGATATGCGGTCGAATATTATACTCGAAATTTTGCCTCGAATAAACCTCTCGTGTTTTTTTGATATATCGTTTGCAACACAAACATCTCTATCTCCTAATACCTCCTTGATCAACGTAAGAAGCTTAACTACCCTGTAGGGACTCACAAATATAATTAATGTTGCATTTAGCTCAGAGAATTTTTTTAAAACTTTCGATGCTTTAACACTTGATTTTGGTAAAAAACCTAAAAAAGCAAATTTGTCCGTAGGAAGACCTGATGCCACCAGTGCCGATATAACAGAAGAAGGACCTGGAATAGGTACAATCTCGAAACCCAACCCGATTATTTCTCGAATTAGTTTGTAACCCGGATCTGATATAAGCGGTGTTCCACTGTCGGACACGAGAGCAAGATCATTTCCACTTTGTAACTCTAACAAGATTCTGGGTAGTATTTTTTTATGATTCTGGTCTCTATATGAAAGTTGTGGCGTTTTAATTTTATAGTGGTTCAATACCTTATATGTCTCCCTTGTATCCTCCGACAAAATATAGGAAACATCACCCAACACCTCAAGTGCTCTTTGTGTAATATCTTTCATATTCCCAATCGGTGTAGATACAATAAACAGTTTTCCTCTGCCCATCCCTACATTTTATCAGTTTTGCTAACAAGAATCTAATTTGACGTTGATATAAAAGCAAATAGTACACACCCAGATTGAGGGTATTTTATTTAAGACGAGAGACTTCCTTATGAACAGTATGTTTTCTTAATTGGGGATTATACTTTTTAAGTTTTATCTTATCTGTGGTGTTTACCTTGTTTTTTTGCGTAACATAAGACCTCCTGCCAGTTTCCTCGCAGACTAAGCCTATCAGTATTCTGTTACCTTTTTTCTTAGCCACCCACTGACTATACGTGATTATATACTCCTTTTCAACTTTATTACGTGATAAAATCCATTAATGGCAGCTCAAAAATACGATTTCGAAAAGATTGAAAATAAGTGGAAAAATAAGTGGTATGAAGATAATATTTGTGAAGCCAAAGATTTCGACGAGAAACCAAAGAAATATATACTTGCTGAACTTCCTTACCCCTCTGGATATGCTCTACATGCAGGACATATGATGAGATATACAGTTCCGGAGGTGTATTCTAGATATTTGAGAATGAACGGCTACAACGTAATGTTTCCCATGGGCTGGGATGCGTTTGGACTTCCTGCCGAAACATTTGCCATCGAAACCGGCACCCACCCCTCAATAACTACAAAAAAAGCTATTAAAAGTTTTAAGGATTCACTAATTAGAATGGGTTACGGTATCGATTGGTCGCGCGAATTTAGCACAGCTGACCCAGAAAATTATAAATGGACTCAATGGATGTTTCTAAAGCTTTGGAAAAGCGGTCTTGCCGAAAAAAAAGAAACCCCCGTGTGGTGGTGCGAAAAATTAAAAACCGTTTTGGCAGAAGAAGAGGTTATAACCGATAAAGATGGGAACAAAATATCTGAGAGAAAAGAGCACCCTGTTGAAAGAATAATGTTTAACCAATGGGTTTTAAAGATTCCAAAATATGCCGAAAAGTTATTAGATGGACTTGATGAGGTTGACTTTACAGACTCGATAAAAACAGCCCAAAGAAACTGGATCGGGAAAAGCGAGGGTGCAATTGTAACTTTTGAAGCACTGGGAAACAAACTTGAGGTTTTTACCACACGCCCAGATACTCTTTACGGGACAACGTTTTTGGTCCTCGCTCCTGAGCATCCCCTAGTGAATAGGGTCGTAGATAAAGCAGAAAACCCAGGCGAAATAAAAAAATATGTAAAGAAAGCCAAAAACAAATCTGATTTAGAAAGACAAATCTCAAGAGAAAAAACGGGAGTACAAATTAAAGGTTTATTTGCAAAACATCCCTTTGATGATGTAGACCTACAAATACCAATTTTTGTAGCCGATTATGTATTAATGGATTATGGAACTGGAAGTATAATGGGCGTTCCCGCACACGATGAAAGAGATTTTGAATTTGCCAAAAAACACAACTTGAAGATAATTGAGATTATTAAACCCGAATCACCAACAAACGATAAATTTTTTGTGGGACACGGAATAATGATAAATAGTGGAAAATATAATGGTATAAAATCAGAAGATTTTATCAAAAAAGCAATTAGCTTATTAGAAAAGACCAACAAGGGTCGTAAAGAAACCACTTACAAAATACGTGATCAAATCTTCTCCAGACAACGTTATTGGGGAGAACCAATTCCCATGATTTACAGAAAAGATGGGTCCCTGGAACCAATTGTTGATCCGGATAACCTAGAAGAAGTGAACAAGAAATTACCCCTTGTTTTACCCGATGTGCCAGATTACAAACCAACCTCAGGTGGCTTATCACCATTAGCAAAGAATAAAAAATGGACCGTCACCACAGACTCTAGTGGTAATGAGGCCACAAGAGAGACGGATACTATGCCTACGTGGGCTGGATCCAACTGGTATTTCATTAGGTATATCGATCCCAAAAACAATAAGTGTTTTGCCGATATGGATAAGCTAAAGTATTGGTTGCCTGTAGATAAGTATTTTGGTGGAATCGAACATACTACAATGCATCTTCTTTACTCAAGGTTTTGGTATAGATTTTTGTATGATCAAAATATTGTACCTACACCCGAACCATATTCATGGAGATTAAATGGCGGCATGCTGCTTGGTTCTGATGGGCGAAAGATGTCGAAATCCTATAACAACACTATTGATCCCATGAATATCGTAAACAAGTATGGTGCCGACGCCACACGAATGTACGTATGTTTTCTGGGTCCCTACACCGATACTTACCCGTGGATTGAAAATGGAGTTAAGTCGTGCCTCAGGCTTGTTAGAACTATTTACGAGTTCAAAAACAGTGTCTCGGATAAAAAAGACCACAATGATGTTACAAAACTTTTTCACAAAACAGTAAAAAACATAACAAATATGTGTGAGAACATTAAAATGAACACGGCAGTTAGCCAGCTAATGATTTTTACAAACAAATTAAGAAAAGTAGGATACATTAACAAGAATACATGGAAAGAATTTATTAAGCTTATTGCGCCGTTCGCTCCTTTTGTAGCCGAGGATTTGTGGCAAGATCTAAACGGATTTAAAAAATGGAACAAAAAGAACAGCGTTCATTTACAAACCTGGCCAAAATTTGACAAAAAACTAATTGTTGAGGATGAGATTACCTTGCCAATACAGATTAATGGCAAGATTAGAGATACGGTAATCGTAGGTATTAACACTAGCGAAGATGAGGTAAAAAAGGTGGCTTTGGAATCAAAGAAAATTCAAAAATATGTTAGTGGAAAGAAGTTAAAGAAAACAATTTACGTAAAAGGTAGGATTCTTAACTTCGTGGTCTAAATATCTTCTCAAGTCTTTTCTTTATTCTGGTATCGTTATAGCCCCTTTTCTTAAGTGAGTTTACAACCGCACTTAAATTCATTAAAGATTGAACGTCTTTACGAAGTTTTGATAACTTTTCTTTGTTTGGTAGTTTTTCTGTTGGTAGTTTTTCAGTCATTCTAAGCCTTTTGACCTATATGAGAAATTGTTTCCTGATCTTTAACGAGATGTGACTCATGAAAAATTTGTCCAATAACATTAAACCACTTTTTGAATTTATTTACATGTCCATACGTCGCCGTGCTGTACGGACTCCCGGCATTATATGCCGTAGCTATTTGATCAACGTTTAAATCCCCATATACCTCCAAGTTTCTTCTATGATATCTGGCGATAAGCTCTATATTTTCCGAAGGGTCATATAAGTCCTGGGGAGTTCCCTCAAATCCAATTAACCTTGCGGTTGAATACAGCAGTTGCCCGAGACCATAACTTGCGTCATTAATTTGTGGTTCTTGTCTAACTGCTTTAGTGTTTCCACCTGATTCCACCATGATGGTGGCAAATATCAGTTTCGGGTCTAGGTCGTACTTTTCTGATTTTTCTAATATTTGTAGCTCATATTTTCTCCAAACATCAACTGCACGTTTTTCTTCCACAGAAAGTTTCCGCAATTTTTCGGAGTCGATACTTATAACGTCTTTTGATCTTGATAGTAGGCTAAATTCAAGTCCCGGTTTTTTTATTTGTCCCGCGACCACCCCAAGTATTAGTACCATGGAAATAGCGATATTTTGGGAAAAGTTTCCCAATGATTCTATATTAACCCCCCTTTCTTCTAGCCAAATCGCAATCTCTAAATGTTTCTCTTTAAACTGGTCAACTAGCTTTTTCTTAAGTTTTTTTAAGTCTTGAGTTTTATGATCAATGTCGGAATAATCCACCGACATATTTTATCAAATTTTAATATAGTTTATATGTGACAGTAACCGTTTTAGAAGCCTTCGACGTTCCGGGTTCCATTCCACCACCACCGCCAAGGCCTCCCCTCTCAAACATCACAGGTCCGTCGGCGGTTCCCGCATATCCCTCAACAATACTTAAAACACCACCAAGTGTTTGTTTTCTGTCTTTAGCAATAAATTTCGCTTTATTTTCAGCGTCTTCAAGAGCAGCTTTCAAAAGTCCTGTTTCATCTAGCTCGGATCTATCTATGTCAAATCTAGGCCCGTGAAGGCTTTCTATATCAAGTAGGGCTAGTTTCTCTGTAAGCTCTTGGCTTTTATCGATATCCCTAAGAACTACCTCTGTATTTATGTTTGCTACCCAATCAGTCTTTTTGTATGACTGTACCCCATCTTCGTATGTCTGTTCCTGTTTTTGGTAAACACTCATGTTTGATGTTTTAACATCCTCTTTTAATACGCCAATTCTTCTAACAGCCTGGATTATTCTTTCAGCTTTGTTGTTGGCATCAGTTATGGCATCAGCTTTGTCTTCTTTTTCTGATTGTACGGTAACATTAAATGTAGCAAGTTCATTCTTTTTGTAGTCAACCGACGATCCCGTAACTGTAAGGTACTTGTTGGTTTCAGTTCTTATTGTGCCAATGGTAAATAAACCTAGGTTGGATAGTATTAATAGGAGTATAAAGAGTGAAAACCACTTGTTTTTGATAATATAATTTTTTATTTGTTGAAGTTTATTGTTTTCGGTTATTTTTTTAAATAGTGTTTTAAACATGCTTGTTTTCAGATTACCGGCACAATCCCCCTACTGTCAACCCCAAATAATAATACAACTTTTTCACTCTAAAATAACTATCATGATATCTTTTAATACGCCTTTTGTTACCTATCGCACTTATTGCCGAAGGAAACCTTTTTTCGTATGCATCTCTAAATTTTTCACTATTTAGAAAACTCCATGGATCCCCAGGCATAAAATCTACCAAAAACAATGCACCATCATTCTTAATAACAATATTACCTGGATTCGTGTCTACAGGAATTTCGTTAGGAATTTTATATAGAAATTTTTCTGCACTCCTTAACACGTTTTTATTTAGCCTAGATTTTCTATAAAGCTGCAGAATAGATTCACCCAAATATTCCTCTAGCACCGTTATGTTATTTGTTATAGAAATTTTAAATATTTTAGGAACGTTAATTCCGTTGTTTGTAAGTATCTTTCTAATCTTTAAACTTTCTCCCCACACCTTTTTAGCCAAGACGTCGTTATTTATTGGATAGTGTTTCAATACTAAATATTCTTTATCATTTTTGCCTATAATACTAATATGCGCGTTCGTAGAGGTTAAAGTTTTCATAACTACATTTGCGGTATAATTTGGCTCGATGAGGTCCATAATTAAAACAAAAAAACAAATAGACACAATGCGTACTGCAGGTAGAATTCTTGCAGAAATAATGCATCAAATCAAACAAGACATAAAACCAAACACTAACACATGGAACCTAGAAAAAAAATTCTTAAAACTGTGCAAAAAACACAAAGTCACACCAGCCTGCAAAGGCTATAATCCCTTTAAAATAGAACCATATCCCACAGGTCTGTGCGTTTATAGAAACGACGAGTCCATGCACTGCTATCCTAAAAAAACAAAAACACTAAAACAAGGGGACATTGCGACTGTTGACACCACAATAAAAAAAGACGGTATGCACGTAGACATGGCCTTTTGTACAGTGGTTGGAAAAGCATCACCTATAAGACAGAAACTTGTAAAAACTGCGGAAAAAGCCCTTTACGACTCCATAAGCAAAATCAAAAACGATGTACGAATAAAGATAATCTCTAAACAAATATATGATACGGCAAAAAAAGCGGGGTTCGACGTGATTAGAGATTTTGCTGGACATGGAATCGGAAAAAAGATGCACGAATTTCCAGAGATTCCTTGTTTTGTAGTTCACGATGACGTAGACACACTTAAAACGGGCATGACCGTGTGCGTTGAGCCGCTAATTTGCCAAGGAAACCCAAAAATGAAACACTTAAACATATGGGAGACCAAAATGGTCGATGGCAAAGACTTTGCACAATTTGAACACACCGTTTTGGTAACCAAAAATGGATATGAAATCCTCACTACTAGATAAACTTATCAAAAAGGTAGACGAAATCTCATCAGATCAGAGAGCATTTAAATACCTCACTTGGGTATTGGCTTTTTTTGGACTTTTTCTGCTGGCAGCAATACTCGTACCAGAAGCTGTATCCGTAGTTTTAAACATAGTTTGGGTAGCTCTATTAACAATAGTGATTATCTTTTTCTTTTTGGGAACACTAGTAATAATCGGTATGAGAAAAGAGGCGACACGAATACTAGATATTCTGGTAGAAGGCTCTTTAACACTTGTTGATTTTGTTAATTTTATAAAAAAACTTTGGAAGAGATTTCTAAAAATTCTAAAGGAGTTTATCCTGTACGCAACACCTGTGCTGGCTTACCTTTTTAATCTGATAATCTACATTCTTTTAATCATTCTCTACAAATATGTGGGAGGATCCTACGATGTGACGTTACTCACTATTTTACTCACCACCCTGCTTGTTACAGCCGTATCCTTTTTAAACAAACCCGGCATTCAAATAATTGACAAAGATTCGTGGAAGTCAATGTTTAAAAACAAATTTAAAAACTCCTTCGCAGACGGAGCCGAGTTATCCTTATTCCTTTTCTTCTTGACCATGGACAGTACGAGCCTCTTCTTCCTTCCTAGTAACTTAAATGTTCCATTAAAGGCTGTTATTGGTGATTACGATTTAATGTTAAGGGGTTTTAAATACGATTATTATTTTAAAATAACGTTAACTTTGATAATTTTTGCCATCATATCCGAACTCATGAGAAGCATCCTAAGGATAGTATTTACAGCCAAAATGTACTTTACCAAGTCAGCCAAAAGAGGAGCTACACACGAGCCCGTACAGCACTGGACTGTGAAAATTAAAGATTCAATTAGAAGAAGTTTCGCCGAATCTAAAGATGATTTTATTAAATTCATTACGTTCACTACGGTTCTTTTTGCCGTGTTTATATTGTTTCCAAGGCTTAAGTTACTTACACTTGGTGTAGCTAGCATTACCTCCTTAGTATTAGATTTTGTCATTCCAGGAAGACTTACTCCTACCCCAAGGAACGATCTTATCTCCCGCGTTCTTACAAAAGTATTTAAACTATAGCTTATTTTTGATAAATCTAAACATCTCAATTTTTAACAAGTTCTTTGATTCCTCCAAAGGCGATTCGATCCGGTACATACTCGGTGGCACCAACCATTCTCGCCGGAGTTATCACAAAATCACCCCACTTATCATTAATTTTATCCAAAGCATTAACTAATCTCTCCTTTTTTGCCAAATCTTCTAACAAGTCTAGCTGGCACATTGCGGAATTGACCAAGCCATAACAGGATTCGGCCAAAATAGACACCGGTTTTTTATAGGGTGAAAGACTAAGAATTTTAAAGGCTTCTTTATATAGATCTTTAGAATCGAACAACTCTCTTCCCACCAATCTACCAAGATGCCAGTGAGTTCCGTCTCGGTATTTTACTGCCACATGCATTCCTCTAGCTCGATAGCCGCTTTTTCTAAGCCTTCTACCCGTTTTTTCCACTAATTTAGACAAAATAGGTGCTAAATCCTCTAATTTATAAAAAGGCTTTGGCAAGGCAAAAGAATTACCAAAACTTTTTCTTCCAAAGGTTACATCGTCAATCTCCCAACCTCTAAGCCGTAGGTACCAATAATATCCAAATACAGAACCAAAGGCCGCACGCAAATCCTGCCCAGACGCTCTAAAAAAATCTAAAACACTGAATATTCCCGCATTTCCTAACCTTGCCGAATTTGCCCTTTTAATACCGCTTAGGTCCATAAGGTCCAAATTTTTATAAACATCTAAATAACTGGATTTATCTATTTTCTCTAACCCGTTTGGTTTTTTTAAATCGGAGGCAGTTTTAGCCAAAAACCTATTAGGCGCAATGCCTATTGAGACGCTTATCCACTCGCCTATAATTTTTCTAATTTTAAACTTTATCTCCTTGCCAACTTCAAACATCCCTTTTTTAAATGCCGGAAACCCCTCGAGATCCATTACAAACTCATCTATAGATTTTGGTATTACTTTTCCAGAGTAGGTTTCCAAAAGAGTTCGTGTTTTCAAGTGAACGTCTCTGTATTTAGGTGGGTCTGGTGGTAAAATCACAAGATTTTGATCAATTAGTTTTCCATCTTTTACACGCATACCAACCCGTATACCTTTTTGTTTAGCTTCGATAGAGGGGGCCACAATACAACCGGAGGGGCCTGTGTACGCCGCCACAGCTATTGATTTACCCCTAAGGTGAGGATTTGCCTGCTGCTCAATAGTGGCAAAGCAAGAGTTTATATCAATATGCATAATAGTAGGCGGCTTGGGATTAAAGTTTAAATTAACCCACTTCTCCATCTGATATTTCCTCCACTTCCCAAGAAAGATTCTCGGTATTGTGTAAAAGCTTAAAATAAATGTTTCCAGCCAAAATGGAAAAAACATGAATTAAGGCCTTACCTTTTTTATACTTGTGGTGATAGCCTATTTTTGTAGTTTTGTACTTTCTTCCTTCCCAAAAAACTAGTTTAGGATAAAAACTACCCTTTTTGTGATTGTAAAAAGAATAAATAGATACGGGAACTTTAAGTTTGGTAATCATAATACGAAGGAAACCCGAAACTAAATTAAGTTTACATGCTAACAGTTTTAGGGTCAAGAAGGATTTTGTAGATGGTATTATGAACCTGTGAGAAGAAAGGTGCTCAACGCAATAAAGTGGTTTCTTTTATCTACATCAATCGCCCTTTTCATTGGTATACTAATCAATCTCGGATATATTGATCTCACTCCTGGAAGCGACGTTTGTGACCAGAAGGTAATCGATACAAAAAAAGACGGGTGGGTTTTACCAAAATCATCCTCTAGAGGCCTTCCGTTCGTAACCAATAAAAAACTTTCTATATTTGATGTTGACACTAAACAAACACACGACACCTTGTTAGATGTCCGTGCGGGCGCGGCGGCCTCGGGTTTTGGAAATTCTGGGCCCCTGCATTCCAAAGATCTATTCTATACAGCCTTTATAGACGGTCCAACCGGTGACTTGTGGATAATATCTAACGAAACCTTCGAAAAGAAACGAGCCACTTATACAGGCGGTGTGTCGTACATTTCTGAATGGTCGCCAGACAGTAGGAAAATCGTATTCTATACCCAAAGAGAAACACTTCAAACCAGACGAGACGGTCCCATACCGTGGGAGGGAGGGGAGACCTTTACCCAACAAAGGTTATCTGGGTTTATGCTTTTTGACATATACACCGGGGAGCTAACAGTACTGTCTCCAATTGATCACTTTGTGTCTTTTGTTGGACCAAATGCCATTATTTCTAAATCAACAGACATGTCTGATAGATTAGTTCTTTTTACTTTAGACACCTTTGAAGCAGACTACGGACTTATCTCCGAAACTTTCGGTTTTGGCTCAAACCAATTTAGCCTTTCACCTAGCGGAAAACATTGGGCTTTCACATATTCTAAAAAACCAACAGACGATGCCAACATCATGTATTCAAAATTCCCTGCAAAAGAGGGTAAAACCCTCGATTCTGGTAGTTGGGCAGAGGTGCAGTGGCCCAAAATTTCTCCAGATGGTACAAAGCTTATTTATCAAAGAAAATATGGCTACAAATTCCCGGGCATGCCTCAAAACAGCGTTCATCTAGTGAACTTGGAGACGCAAAAAAACACAAAACTTGTAGAGGGTGGGTCCGCTGAGTGGGTCGGAAACGATCAAATAATACTTTGGCGCCTGTTCTCAGAGAAATCACCGTACAATAAGGTAATCCTATTGGATATAAACACTTTAGAAGAATTCGAGATTATGGAAAAATAACTCGCTATTGGTATACTGGCGTGTGTCAAAAAAA
>Ga0114923_10001150_pt1 | contig 18729 bp, 19 predicted proteins | sample SumtaG_FD_89578 | JGI IMG/M metagenome (GOLD analysis project Ga0114923, IMG submission 89578) | Deep subsurface microbial communities from Indian Ocean to uncover new lineages of life (NeLLi) - Sumatra_00157 metaG | ecosystem: Environmental > Aquatic > Marine > Oceanic > Sediment | place: near...
GGTGCAAAAGGGAACATGGGAAAGGCAAGATCACCCAATTCGGGACGGGGCGGAGTCTCAACAATAATCTCTTCCAGATCAATGGAGCGGCCGCTCTCTTTGCTCACTACTTCCCTTATCAGCTCGCGCCAGATAAGCTTATATTTGTTCATCAATTCTTGATCAGTTCTTTGAGAGTCACTCCTGATAAAAAATCTTCAATCAGGTCAGCGAAATTCTGCCAGGTTTGAGTGGCCGGACACTGCCCCTGGTTGATGCAGACCTGCTCCGCCTTTTTATTGGTGCAGGGCACTGGAAATACCGACTCACCCACAGCATCGAGAATATCTTTAATTGAAATCAGGGCCGGGTCTTTATCCAGCAAGAAGCCCCCTTTTGGCCCTCTGAGGGAGCGAATCAGACCGCTTTTTTTGAGCTTGAAAAAGATCTGTTCGAGGAATTCAGGAGAAATTCCCTCTTCAGCTGCGATCTTACTTATTGAAACCGGATGGCCCTTCACGGCTGCAGCCAGATTAATTACTGCCCTAACCCCGTACCTGCCCTTGGTAGTCAACCTCATCTCTTTATCCCTCTGCCAATCTGTTTCAATTTGAAATTAAATACTACTTCGACTGTAATATATCATTAAATTCCAATTAAATGAATCAGTTTTCTGAATTAAATTTGATTTGCCATAGCCGGTCTATAGAATAGATAATCAGAGAGAGAAGAAAAGCGGCGGCAACAAGCGCGCTGCTTGTGCAGAGCTTCCCCGCCAGGGCTAATGAGCCGCCGGCAACAACTGAGATTAAGGCCGCTGCAGGGCGCATGGGTTTCCTTAATAGCGCGCTGATAATCGGGACGGCCAGGCCGCCGGTGAATACCGTATAACCGAGCAGCAGGGAGGGTATTATACCGCGGGAGAGCATGCCCACTAAGAGGCCGGCTATTCCGGCCAGAGCGGTGCACAGCCTCAAGCCACTGACGCTTTTTATCCTTAAAATATCAACAGATAGGATGGCAGACATGGTCAGCAGCGTAGTATCTGCTGAGGAGATAAAAGCGGAAAGCAGGGCCACTACCATCAGCATACTTAATGGAGCAGGCAGAACAGTACGAATCAGTTCGGGCACGGCTGCCTCACCGGTGATGTCGGGAAACAAAACCCTGGCTTCCATACCGAGAAGGGTAAATAAAAAAGCGGCGGGCATTATAATTATAATGGCAAGCAGAATACCTTTGCGGGCCTGGTGCACGTTTCTGCTGCAGAAAATCCTGGAGAACATATCCGGTCCAATAAGGTAAGTTGAGCCTACCACCAGAAAGAGGAGCAGCAGCTCTTTTAGAGGGAAAGCCGCGGACAGGGGAAAAGAGAAGAATTGGGGCTCCAGGGCCTGCTTAAGTCCCTGCCAGCCACCCGCTGCTGTCAATCCGCTTGCCCCGGTCAGGATAACCCCGGTTATAATCAGGATAATCTGTACCAGGTCGGTTCGGATTACCGAAAGTTGTCCGCCTGCTACAGTGTAGAGAATAAAAATTATTCCTGCCGCTCCGGTCCAGTACCACTGAGCGCCCCCCAGAAAAGTGGTAAGCACCAGGCCCGCGGCGTTTGCCTGAGCCCCGACAATGCCCATCCAGGCGGCAAGTATCAAGAAAGAGGCAACCTTCTGCACCCGTATGCCGTACCACTCTTTGATCAGGTCGGGTAGAGTGTAAACCCGGTGTTTTTTAAGCACCGGCACAAAAAAGAAGAGCAAAAACAGGCCGGCGGCGCCCACTAAGAGCCACCATGAGCCGGTTAGGCCCCTGGCAAAGGCCAGGCCGGCCAGGCCAAGGGTGGAGGAGCCGCCCAGGATGGTTGCCGCTAAACTGGAGCCGACAGCCAGGCCCCCGGCTCTGCGTCCTGCCACTAAATAGTCTTCTTTGGTTTTAACCTTAAAAAAACTGAATATGCCGATAATCAGGATGGCTGCAAAGAATAGAACTGTAATTATCATGGCTATTATATACGGTAATTTTTGAGGTTTGTAAATAAGTTTATTACGATATAATGATTCCGGCTGAAAATTAATGATTCCGCTGGGTATGCCCGGTGTTTTACTTCTGCTGTTCCATGGCCGGAGCGCTTGACCATGACACCTTTGAATTAATATAATCGCCTTATAAAAAATCAATAAAGAGGAACTATGCAGGTCAGGGTTCGCTACGCACCTTCGCCCACCGGTTATCAACACGTCGGCGGGGTGAGGACAGCATTATTCAATTATCTCTTTGCCAGGGCGCACAACGGCAGGTTTATTCTCAGGATTGAAGATACTGATCAGGAGCGTTTCCGGGAGGATGCCTTAGAGGATATCTACCGGACCTTTGACTGGCTCGGTTTTCACTGGGACGAGGGACCGGATGTAGATGGTCCCTATGCCCCCTATTTACAATCTCAGCGCACCGAGATCTACCGCAAATATGCAGAACAGTTGACAGCGTCTGGTAATGCCTATTACTGTTACTGCTCTCCTGAGCGTCTGGAAAAACTCCGGAATGGCGGCACTGAGGGAACAAAATCCTCTGGCTATGACCGCCGCTGCCGCAATCTCAGCGCTCAGGAACAGGCGGAGCTTGCCGGCAGAGGATTAACCAGGGTGATCCGTTTTAAGGTGCCCCTGGAGGGCTCAACCTCATTTTATGATGAATTGCTGGGTAATATTGAAACGGCAAACAAGGATATCAATCCCGACCCCGTTCTATTGAAATCAGATGGTCTACCTACTTATCACCTGGCAAATGTGATCGATGATCACCTCATGGAAATCAGCCATATTCTGCGGGCTCAGGAATGGCTGCCTTCGTGCAGCCTGCATACCCTGATCTATCAGGCATTGGAGTGGACACCACCGAAATTCTGCCACCTGCCAATGGTGCTGGGTGAGGACGGGCAGAAACTCTCCAAGAGACATGGCGCCACCAGGATTATGGAATTCCGCGAACAGGGATACCTGCCTGAGGCACTGATAAACTATGTGGCCCTGCTCGGCTGGTCCTTCGATGATTCCAGGGAATTCTTTACATTAAAGGAACTGGAGAGTGTTTTCTCTCTGGAGAAACTTAATAAGGCGCCGGGCGTTTTTGATTATAAAAAACTGGCATGGTTTAACGGTAATTATATTCGCAAACTTCCGCCTGAGAAGCTTGTAAGCCTGCTACTGCCCTATTTACAGCGGGATAGCCTGGTGGAGGATGATCCTTTACCTGAACAAATGGAGTTATTATCCGGTCTCGTTCCTTTAGTGCAGGAGAGATTGACAACTCTCTCCGAGATACCAGGGCTGATCGGATTTTTGTTTAAAGAGATTGAAGAGTACAATATAGAGGAGTTAATCCCCAAGAGGCTGGATAAGGAGCAGACCCTGGAGGTGCTTAAAAGGGTAGAGCAGATCCTTAAAGGTTTTTTCGATCACTCTGATGAAGAGAATGAGAAGATATTCAGGGATCTTGCCAAAGAGATGGGAATAAAACTGGGCGATGTGCTCCTACCCCTGCGGGTTGCTCTGACCGGTTCCCGGATTTCCCCCCCCCTCTTTGAATCCATAAGACTGCTGGGTCAGACAAGGACCCTTCATCGGATAGAGAGAGTAATTAAACTTTATTAACTTATAAATTTTGGAGTGACGGACAATGGCGCAGGAATTATCAGAAGTATCAATGGATAAACTGGTATCCCTCTGTAAAAGAAGGGGTTTCATATTTCAATCAAGTGAAATATATGGCGGGCTATCCTCAGCCTGGGACTACGGTCCTTTAGGGGTGGAGCTGAAAAACCGGATCCAGAGGTTCTGGTGGCGGGAGATGACCCAGCTTCATGATAATATTGTGGGACTCGATGCAGCGATAATGATGCATCCGCGTGTTTGGGAAGCTTCCGGCCATGTGGAGAATTTTACCGATCCCCTGGTTGACTGTAAGCAGTGTAAACAGCGATTCAGAGCCGATCAGCTCGAAGAAGAGGCACAGGCTGAACACAAATGCCCGGAGTGCGGGGGGGAACTGACCGAACCGCGCATGTTTAACCTGATGTTTAAGACCCATTTAGGGCCTGTGGCGGATAACGGCTCTTTAGTTTATCTGCGTCCGGAAACAGCCCAGGGCATCTATGTAAACTTCAAGAATGTCCATCAAACGGGCCGGGTAAAAATTCCCTTCGGTATTGCCCAGGTGGGCAAAGCTTTCCGCAATGAGATTACCACCAAAAACTTCATCTTCCGTACCTGTGAGTTCGAACAGATGGAGATGCAGTTTTTTATCCATCCTTCAGAGGATGGAAAGTGGTTCGAACACTGGAAAGAAGCGCGTTTTGAATACTATAAGAAGCTGGGAATTCGAGAAAAGAAACTTCGTTTTCACCAGCACGGACCTGATGAGCTGGCCCACTATGCCAGGATCGCCTTTGATATTGAGTATGAATTCTCCTTTGGCTGGAAAGAGCTTGAAGGTATTCATAACCGGACGGATTATGATCTTAAGCGCCATATGGAATATTCCGGCAAGGATCTGTCATACCTTGATGATGGAAAAAAGGAGCGCTTTATTCCCTATGTAATCGAAACTTCAGCCGGTTTAACCAGGACAGTGTTAACTGTATTGAGCGATGCTTATACTGAGGAAGAGGTTGGTGGTGAAAAACGGGTGGTGCTTAAAATGCATCCGCTGCTCGCTCCGGTTACAGTGGGGGTCTTCCCATTGGTTAAAAAGGATGGCCTGGCTGAACTGGCCAGGGATATCGAAGCAAATTTGCGTGAGGATTTTTCCACCTTCTATGATCAGGGAGGGGCTATCGGCCGTCGCTACCGGCGCCAGGATGAGGCGGGAACCCCATTCTGTTTAACTATTGATTACCAGAGTAAGGAGGATGGCACGGTAACATTGCGTTATCGCGATTCCATGGAGCAGGTGCGTATTCACCGCGATGATCTTACCGGCGCTATAAACAATGCTGTTAAAGAGTACAAACGGGAGTCATAATGGCTGGTGGATTTGAGGTATTAAAAGAACGGGGTTTTATCAAACAATCCTCCAATGAGGAGGGTTTGAAGAGATTATTGGCTTCAGAGAGGGTCACCTTCTATATCGGTTTCGATCCAACGGGGACCAGCCTGCACGCAGGCCATCTTCTGCAGCTCTTTGCCATGTCCCATCTTCAACGCGCCGGCCACCGGCCGATTGCCCTGATAGGCGGCGGCACCTCCAGGATCGGCGACCCATCAGGGAAGACGGAGATGAGAAAGATGATGTCCCTGGAAACGATCAGGGTCAATTCTGAATGTTTTAGAAAGCAGATCTCCCGTTTTCTCGATTTCTCCGGTGACAGAGCCATGATGCTGGATAATGCCGAATGGCTGGCTGATTTGAATTATATCGATTTCTTAAGAGATATCGGCAGCCAGTTCTCTGTTAACCGTATGCTGAGCTTTGAGACCTATAAAATGCGGCTGGAAAGCGGGCTTTCCTTCATTGAGTTCAATTATCAAATTCTTCAATCCTTTGATTTTCTTACCCTGTACCGGCGGCACGGCTGCAGGCTGCAGATGGGCGGTGATGACCAGTGGGGCAATATCGTAGCTGGAATGGACCTTGTCCGGCGTCTGGAGAGTGTGGAGTGTTTTGCCTTGACATCGCCGCTGGTAACCCGTTCCGACGGCAAGAAAATGGGCAAGACGGAGAAAGGGGCGCTCTTTTTAGACCCTGACCTGGTAAGCCCCTATGAGTTCTACCAGTACTGGCTGAATGTGCCCGATGCCGATGTGGAGAAGCTACTGCTGCTTTTTACCTATTTACCGGAGGCGGAGATCAAGAAACTGGCATCTTTAAGAGATAAGGAGATTAACCATGCCAAGCAGGTCCTGGCCGGCGAATTGACAGGAATTGTACATGGGAAGGAGGCTGCCGAGCAGGCACGCTCTTCTTCGCAGGCCGCTTTCCAGCAGGGTGGGGTGGGGGACATGAACGGAATTCCAGGTACAGTATTAGTAATAGAAGACGTTCAGAAGGGGATAAATGTACTGGATCTTTTTCAGCGCTCCGAACTTACTTCAACCATAAGTGAAGCCCGCCGGCTGGTGGAACAGGGCGGGGCTTATGTGAATGGTGAAAATATCAGGGATATTAACAAGGTATTTAAGATTGATGCGGTAGAGGAGGGCGCTATCCTGTTAAGAGCCGGAAAGAAGCGCTATTTCCGCTTTTCAATAAACTGATAGTCTGGTTTTGGTTTATGATCTGGCTTTATCTGCTGCTGCCCCTGATTGAGGGACTGGGCTATCTTTCAGGCCCTTACTCAGTTGCCGGGATTACTCTTATTGACTCTCCCTACCTGGTATTACTATCTTTACATTTCCTGATTCCTCTATTCTGCCTGCATAAGAAGCGAAAGAGAACCCTGTTCGCTCTTTTCCGCCTTCCTGAGCTGCTTTTTCTGTTGACCTTCTTTTTCTTTCTCTTTGCCTATATATATGCTTTAAATGCCAACATGGACTATGTCCAGCGTTTTATGGCTACAGGCGGGGCAATCAAACTGGCAATTGATTCCACCCGGGAACGTCTTATCGCGGTGGTCCGCTATCTGCCCCTGCTTGTGATCAATATCTCTTACTACCTATACTGGCGGCTTAAGAGGAAGAGGCTGTTTTCCAGTTTTACTGCGATCCATGACTGGCGCCACCTGTGGGCCCTGCCCCTGGTTTTACTTTCCGCACTGCTATTAACCTTTTCCTTTCCATCTTTTATAAGCCTGGAAGGATTGCCTCTGTTGGCCTTTTTCGCTCTGGTTCCCCTTTTCCTGGTTTTTGCAGCGAGCAATTACCGCTGGGCAGTGATATACGGTACAGCATTCGGGGTAGCACAGGGTATGCTGATAAATTACTGGCTGGGAACCTTCAGTCTGATCACACTTCAGGTGGTGGCTTCATTTTTCTTTATTTCCTATCTGCTTTTTCTGGCGCCCATGCTCTGGCTCTATAAGCGGAATCGGAGGATCGGCTTCTTTATATTTCCAACTGCATGGGTCCTTTTTGATTTCTTAAGGACAGGCGGCTTCCTGGGCTATCCGTGGGGCATGGTTGGTTCAAGCCAGTACGCTTTTCTGCCTCTGATTCAGATTGCCTCCATTACCGGGATATGGGGGGTGAGTTTCATTGTCCTGCTGGTTAATGCTGCTCTGGCCTCTCTTTTTCCCGGCCGTTCCTTTGATCGTCAGGCTTTGCGGTGGCGGCTAATACCCACGGCTGCGCTGATGCTCCTGGTTTTAACCGGAGGAACGATATATCTGCTGATTAACGGCAGCGGAGCTGACGGGCAAGGCCAGAGAGCCATGCCCGTACGGGTTGCCCTGATTCAGCAGAACTCCGATCCCCGGAAGCACGACTACGGGGAAACCTTTAATCAATTGAAGCAGCTTACCGATAAGGCCATGGCTGGAGATCCGGATATTGTAATCTGGTCGGAGACTGCTTTTGTGCCTAATATCAGGCGCTGGAGCCGGTATGATCCTGATGAGTATGCCCTGGCCGGAGTGGTTCGGGATTTTCTGGTGTATCAGCAAAATCTTGGCACCTGGCTATTAACGGGTAATGATGATTATGAACTATCAGAGGGCGAGAACGGGGAGGAGGTGCGGCTGGATTATAATGCCGCGGTACTTTTCTCTCCTGCCGGTGAGAGGGTTAAGACCTATCATAAACTTCACCTGGTTCCTTTCACCGAGTATTTTCCTTATAAAGAAAGCCTGCCGGGATTTTATAAGCTGCTGCTGGCCTTTGATGTCTATCTCTGGGAACCGGGCAAAGATAGAGTGATCTTTGACCATCCCCGCTTTTCCTTTTTTACTCCGATCTGTTTTGAGGATACATTTCCGGATGACATTCGCCGTTTTATTAAGCAGGGAGCCGATGTAATCATCAATATATCCAATGATTACTGGTCATTAACCGAGGTGGAGGCAAAACAGCATTATATTAACTCACTCTTTCGGGCGGTGGAGAACCGCCGGCCCCTGCTGCGGGCTACGGCTTCGGGACTTACCTGTTATGTAAACCCGACAGGGGAATTGGAAGCGGCGGTTCCATACTACTCTGAAGAGTATCTATTGGCTGAGGTACCGGTTGGTAATTCAAGGCTGACCTTCTATACCCGCTATGGTGATTGGTTTCCGATTCTGCAGGGGCTTATGCTGGTTGTGCTGGCCCTGGTTACTTTGGTACAACGGAAGAATCCATGACCGCTTCTGATCTGATGGTTGTTTTCCGCCTGCTCCTGGAGAGCTTCGGGGCCCAGGGGTGGTGGCCGCTTTCAAGCCTGGCCGGCAGGGGTTCTTTTGATAAACATGGCTACCATAAAGGCGATTTCAGTTACCCGCGCACTACTGAACAGAGGTTTGAAATCGCTATGGGCGCGGTGCTGACCCAGAACACAACCTGGAAGAATGTGGAAAAGGTAATTAAGAAGCTCATAGAGTGCGGATTGCTAACCCCCCGGGCGATTTCACGCATTTCACTTGAAGAACTTGGTCAGATTATCAGGGCCAGCGGCTACTACAACCAGAAAGCAAAAAAGCTGAAGATTTTCTCTGGTTTCTTTCTCAAGATGGAGGAGCTTCCAGGCAGCCACGCCCAGCCTGATCGGGGACAGCTGTTAGCTCTGTGGGGCATTGGACCGGAAACCGCTGACTCGATATTACTCTACGCTTATAAGCTTCCCTACTTTGTGATAGATGCCTATACACGGCGGCTGGCCGCCAGATTGGGGCTGGTAAGCGGAGGCGAAGGCTATGACCGGCTCCAGTCACTGGTTACCGGCAGCCTGCCCCGTGAGTATGAATTATATGCGGAGTTCCACGCCTTGATAGTTCGGCAGGCCAAGTCTTACTGCCGAAGGAAACCCTTATGCGCTGATTGTCCCTTAAGATCGGGATGTAATTATTTTACTGCGGGGCAAGTATAGGATGTGATTATATTTTTTGCACCGGAACAGCATTGCAGTCGATGATCGCTATGGTATATAGTGAGGTCGGAATGAGGGAGCTTATCGAAACAGGATTATCTCCGGAAAGGATTTTTCTATTTGGTTTGGATTCGCAGTTTTCTGTTGACGGTTTATGGTCAGTCGAAGACTCCATTAAGGAACTGGTACAGCTAGCACAAACAGCCGGTTTGGTCGTGGCCGGCCAGGCGCTTCAGAAACGGGCTGCCCCTGATCCATCCACATACATGGGATCGGGAAAATTAAAGCAGATCAGTGAAGAGATGGATCTGCTCGATATTCAGACTTTAATCGTGGATGACGAGCTCACTCCCGGGCAGCAGCGAAATATTGAGGCAAGGCTTCCCGAGGGTATTAAAGTAATAGACAGAACAGCATTGATTCTTGATATCTTTGCACAGCATGCACATTCCAGGGAGGGAAAGCTGCAGGTTGAGCTGGCTCAATACCAGTACCGGCTTCCCAGGCTTACACGCCTCTGGACTCACCTGGTCCGGCAGGCAGGCGGACGCGCCGGAGGGGCAAGGGGCGGTGTCGGCCTTAGAGGGCCCGGTGAAACCCAGCTTGAATCGGACAGGCGGCTTATCAGAAAGCGAATATCATCTCTGAAGAACGAACTTGAGGATATCCGGATTCACCGGCGCCACTACCGCCGGCGGCGCGGGAATAGCGGGATTCCCGTGATCTCACTGACAGGCTATACAAATGCCGGCAAGAGCAGCCTCTTAAGAACCCTGTCACAGGAGGATGTACTGGTTGAAGATCAGCTTTTTTCCACCTTAGATCCATTGACCCGGCTTGTGCATCTACCCGGCGGCAGAGAAGTTCTTTTTACCGATACTGTCGGCTTTATAAAAAGATTGCCCCATGAGCTTATTGCAGCATTTCGGGCAACTTTTGAGGAGATTGCAGAGTCTGATCTCATACTCCACCTGATTGACAGTGCTCACCCAAAGGCGGATGCTCAAGTCGGCGCAGTGGAAGAAGTGCTGAGTGAACTGGGAGTGAAGGATAATACAATCCTGAAAGTCTGGAATAAGATGGATAAACTTGACCATGCAGGTTGCATGGATAACCATTCTGTGAGTATAAGCGCCTTAACAGGTGAGGGAATCAACCGGCTAAAGAAAAGGATTGAGTCATTACTCCAGGACAACATGACTCTGGTGGAGGGTCTTCTGCGGTACAGCGAGGGGAGCCTGCTCGACCAGATCCACAGACAGGGCACCATTGAACTGGAGGAGCACAGGCATGACGGCACATATCTTCGGGCCTATGTGCCGCCGGTCCTGGCTGTACGCCTTAGACCCTTTATCACCATTACTCTTTCCGATTGAGCTATTTGACACTGTTCAAGGAGCCTGTTCAAGGAGCCTTGACACCCGACCCCATTTGTGTTATTTTTTATAGCAATTAATAAGATTATTAAAGCGAAATTAACGGAGGACGAGTTCATTGCGGGTAAAAGATTCAGCTGCGAAGAGACACAAACAGAGTGAGAAAAGGCGTCTAAGGAATAAAATGGTGCGCTCCAGAGTGCGGACCAGTATAAGAGGTTACCTGGAAGTTTTAAAAGATAATTCTAAAGATGAAGCAGTAGTACAATTAAAGGTTTGCACAAGACTACTGGATAAAGCTGTTAGCAAGGGTGTTTTTCATAAAAACATGGCAGCAAGAAAGAAACATAGACTATATAAAATGCTCAATGAAATGAGCTAACCTTTTAGAGCTTTATATCCAGGTATTTAAGATATAATCCAATAAAGGGGAAAGGAGTTTGGATGTCTGAAACCAAGCTCACCAAAGCAGACATAGTTGATAATATCTACCCAAAAGTCAAAGTCAGCAAAAGAAATATCCATAAAATTGTAGATCTGTTTTTCTTGGAATTAAAAGAGGGTATGCTTCAGAACCGTATAATTGAGCTGCGTGGGTTCGGTACCTTTGAGATCAAGGATCGCAAAGGAAGGAAGGCGCGAAATCCGAAGACCGGGGAAAGTGTAATTGTAAAGGATCATGGAGTTGTTTCTTTCCGCCCCGGCAGAGAACTGAAACAAAAGGCCTGGTCCTTAAGGGAATAGGCTTGTCTATCAGTGAACTTAATTCCTCAAGCTCAGAAGATGAAAATATTTTTTTTCGTATCCTTAAAGATATTTTTCTATTATTTCTGGCAGCATTCCTATTTTCAATCTCTTTCCCAAGTTTTCTTTCCCGGTGGGGTTGCTTTCCCCTTGCTTTTTTTGCGCTGATACCTCTTTTTATTGTCGTACATCGCTGCAGTTGGAAGAGCTGCTTCTTCTACGGAATATTCTTCGGTTTTACCAGTTACTGTCTCTTTAATTTCTGGTTAGTTAAATTTCACCCCCTGGCTCTCTTTATCGTTCCTCCAATCCATTCCTTTTACTTTTTACTGCTTTTCCCTTTATTAAAGGCTGCAGATTCGTTTTTTCCCCGCTCAGGATATATCCTCCAAAGCCTGTTATGGGTTACTTATGAATTTTTGAAAACCCAGGGCTTTTTAGCCTATTCTTACGGTATCCTGGGTTATTCACAATATCTTTTTCTTCCTTTAATTGCATTCGCCTCAATTACCGGTGTATGGGGGGTCTCCTTAATAGTTGTCTTTCCTTCCGCTCTTATTGGTCACTTCTTAAAACGGCAGTCATCTTTAAAACGCATAAGAGAGTACCGGCTGCCTGTTGTCAGCTACCTTATTTTCTTGTTCGTGATCATTTTCTCTGGTTTCTTCGCTCAGGCGAATACTGATAATTCTGAGACCTGGAAGGTTGCTCTAATCCAGCAGAATGTTGATCCCTGGAAAGGTGGAGTTGCGGCCTATGAGAAGTCACTGGATATACTTATACGTTTAAGCAATGAGGCGTTGATCGAAGACCCTGACATCATTATCTGGTCGGAGACATCATTTGTACCCGGCATTGACTGGCATACGCGCTACCGGACAAACCAGATATCCTATATTCTGGTGAAGAGATTGCGCAGCTTCCTGGCAAAGCAGGAACTCTCCTTTGTGATCGGCAATGACGATGGACAGTTAATCCGTACCGAGACGGGAGAGGAAAAGAGGGTGGATTATAATGCTACCATTCTTTTTGGAGATGGTAAGATCGTCGAAACTTACCGGAAAGTTCATCTGGTACCCTTTACTGAATACTTTCCCTATAAGCAGGCTTTACCCGGAGTATATAGATGGCTTCGTAATGCGGATACTCATTTCTGGGAGAAGGGCACGGAATACACAGTATTTGAAAGTGATGGGGTAAAGTTCTCTACACCTGTCTGTTTTGAGGATACCTTTGGCTATCTATGCCGTAATTTTATCCGTGAAGGCGCAGATGTGCTGGTGAACATGACCAATGACTCCTGGTCCAAATCGGTAGCAGCTGAAATGCAGCATATGAGTATGGGAGTGTTGCGGGCTGTTGAAAATAAAAGATCAGTAGTTCGTGCCACCAATGGCGGAATTACCGCTATTATTGATCCGAATGGTAAAATATTGAATACATTTCCCCCCTTTGTTGAAGGATACCTGGCAGGCATTGTTCCTGTGTATAAAGCCCGGACAACGCTTTATACTCGCTGGGGTGACTGGTTTGGCTGGTTATGTCTATTGTTTTCTCTGCTGGGAACAGGTTTCGCGCTCTTCAGGCAATTGTTATTAAGGCTGCGATCATGAACAGGACGCATATCATAGCTTGACAAGAGGAAATAAGTCTGGGAAAATGGATATAATTTCAGAGGAAACGGATATGAAATTAAAAGGTAAAATACTGATTGTTGATGATGAGCTTATTAACCTGGAATTTTTTGATGTTATGCTCAGTAAATTGGGATTTACTATAGAGAAGGCAGCTGATGGGGAAGAAGCACTGGAAAAGGTGGTAGAAACAAATCCCGATCTGCTTATTCTGGATAATATCATGCCCAAACTGACAGGCTGGGAAGTGGCCAAGAAGCTGAAACAGGATAAAGAATTCCGGAAGTACCGTCAGCTTCCGATCATTATGTTTTCTGCTATGGATGAGGTTCAGGATAAAATTGAAGGTTTTGAGCTGGGAGTTGATGATTACATTACCAAACCATTTAACTTTTCAGAAGTACTGGCCCGGATTCGAGCAGTGCTGCGTAATAAAGATCTGGCACGTCAGATTTCCCGTAGGGAACGCCGGATTGCAGTGGTTGAGTCTTTGAATAATTCTCTGATTTTTTTTACCAAACATATTAATAAACCGGTAACGAAATTGCTGGAAGCAGCGAGAGACCTGAATCCCGCCAATCCTGATGAAACAGTAAAATTTGTAGAATTAGCAAAGAAAGAGAGCCAGGAAATTCTGGCAACTCTGCGGGGGCTTGAAGATGAGATAAAAGAACTTCAGACCAAAGAAGATAAATTGAAGCGTGGTGATACGACTGTAGAGGATCTGGAAAAGAAAATGCAGAAGCACCTTAAAAATTGGAAAAAGCGTAATGAGAAACTGGATGGAGTATAAAAGGTGATTACTGAAACCAAGAAAAAAGTCTTAGAACTGTTTGGAGAGGGGCGTAAATGCTATAAACTGATGAAGTTCGCTGAAGCAAGTGATTTTTTTGAGAAAGCACTAAAAATAGATCCAACTGATGGACCTTCAAAGGTATATTACGCGCGCTGCAAACATTACATTGCCAACCCGCCTCCCGAAGATTGGGATGGTGTATTCGTAATGACAACAAAATAGGGCGATTATGTCTAAAAATAATGATCACAAAGGTTTTGAAAAGACCACTACAACCTTGGGTAGAGAAACAAACTTCAATGGGACACTGAAATTTAAGGATTCCCTGAAAATTGATGGTAATTTCCAGGGTGAAATTATTTCATCCGGTTATCTCTTTATTGAGAATGGGGCAGTAATCAAGGCGGATATCCGAGTAGGTTCTATTGTAATCGGAGGAGTAGTCAGGGGTAACATTGAGGCTGCGGAGAAGTTGGAAATGCTCAGCACCGGGCAGGTATTTGGAAATATTCGAACAGCAAAATTGAAAATAGCCGACGGCGTGGTTTTCGACGGCAAGTGTGAAATGATTAAGAATTCCAATGTTATCGATGTTTTTTCAGCCGGAGTGCAGAAGATAAAAAAAGCAACTCAGAGTGTCTAACAGCAAACCCACAGCGATTGTTCTCTCGGTAGGCACTGAGCTAACTGAGGGCATCATTATTAACAGCAATTTACAATATCTGAGTTCCGGACTCAACAGGTTGGGTTTAGCCGTTATTCGTGGAATTCAAATTCCAGATATTCCAGGTGTTTTTACAGCCGAGCTGGGTCGAGCTGCTGAAGAGTGCTCTTTAATGGTAGTCACCGGCGGGTTGGGGCCGACATCAGATGATCTGACCCGGGAAGCAATTGCTGAAGCTGCAGGTACTGAACTTGTTTTTCAACAATCTATCTGGGAGGATTTAAAGAAACGATACTCAGGGCAAAAAATTGCGGAAACAAACAGGAAGCAGGCTTATATCCCTCAAGGTTTTGAGATACTGAAAAACCCGGTAGGCTCGGCGCCCGGATTTTATGGGAGGATAAATAGAAGCCTGATTATTGCCTTGCCCGGCCCTCCGGGAGAGCTGGATGCGATGTTCACATCCGGAGTGGAAAGGCTTATAGAGGATGCCTTCTCTTTAACGGTGGAGCAGGTTCTAACCGGAACAGCCATGTTGATACCTGAATCCAGGCTTGAAGAGCAATTGCAGAAATGCCCCGAAAAAAGGGTAAAGTGGGGAACCAGGGTGGCTGATGATCGAATTGCTTTCTATCTTCGAGGAGGTAACGAGGAAGAGCGGGAAGCAGTCTTCTCCTGCCTGCAGGAATCTTTCGGTTCTCTTTATATAAGAAGAGGGGATGTTAAACCTGCGCAGCTCCTTTCCCGTACCCTGCGGTCACAGGGTCTTAAGATAGCTATTGCAGAATCGTGTACCGGCGGTTTGCTGGGAAAATTGCTTACCGATCTTCCAGGAAGCTCCGATATCTTTTTTGGGGGGGTAACTGTCTATTCAATCCAGGCTAAGATTGATCTTTTGGGCATTGACAACAGGCTGGTGGCAGAATATGGTACAGTATCGTCGGAAACAGCGGCTGCTATGACAGAAGCAACCCTTAGGCGTTGCCAGGCTGATGTAGGGTTGGTAGTGACCGGAATTGCCGGACCCGGAGGGGGAACTGCGCAAAAACCGGTTGGTACTGTGTGGATTTCTTTTAAACAGGGAGATAGAAAACCGCTATGCCGGCTGTTCCAGTTTAACGGATCCCGGGATCAAATACGGCGGAAAACAGCCGTAGCAGCTTTTTTATTAGCTGAAAGTGAATTGAATAGTTGAAATCACTATGCTTAGAGGGGAATTCTAGATAGGCATGTTTGACTTGACAATTGCTATGCTTATTACTATAATAGGTAATATAGATTCTGCTAACCGAATAATATCCGAATAATAATTTCAATCCCGAAAGAATATGAGAATCAAGATTACGGGGAGTTAGATGGTAATAATCCGAAAGAAAAAGAATTCAGGCAATGGCGAAGGTAGCGACGAATCTCTGCATGGTATGCAGAATGAATTTGAGCTGGTATCATCCCGGAATGATGAGAATGAGATTCCCTCACAGCAGGTTGAAGTGAGTTCATCAGCAGATGAAGCTCCGGTTTTCCCTCCTGGGGTGGAATACGCCGGGGTTGCTGAAACTCCGGAAATTGAGAAAAATACTAAAAAAGGGCGAAAAAAAAAGATCCGGGTTGAGCTTATTAAAGAACCCGATCCGCCGTTGAATGTGCCGGAAAATGGACTGCAGCCGGAAAAAGAGACGGAAATTGCAGATGATGGGATTAAGTCTGAACCGCGCCCTTCTGTTGTTCAAGATACAATAGCGGAATCTGCATCTACTAAAGGTGTGAGATCCGGTGAATTCGTTTCTCAGGTTGCTGCTAATACTACTAAACCGTCAAATGCCGAGAGAAGGAACCGGGGAAATGAAAGTCGGGGTTTACATAACTCCAGCAAAGTCAACAAGAATAGAAATATCTCTAAAGAGCTGGAAAAATTGCATATCAACGATCTGATCCGTATGAATATGCCCGAATTACGTACTCTGGCCGTAGAAAAGGGTATCAGTCACGAGACTTTGATATCTATGAAAAAGCAGGAGCTTATCTTCAATATACTGAAGCTCCACACAGAACGCGGCGGTCAGATATATGCGTATGGAGCTCTGGAGACCCTTCCGGATGGTTATGGTTTTCTGCGCTCTCCTCATTACAGCTATCTTCCCGGTCCTGATGATATCTATATTTCACCGTCACAGATCCGGCTGTTTAATCTAAAAACCGGTGATACAGTTTCCGGGCAGATCAGGCCCCCCAAAGAGGGTGAGCGGTTTTTTGCCATGCTGAGGGTTGAGAGTGTAAATTTTGATGACCCGTCAATAGCCCAGACCCGAGTTCCATTTGATAACCTGACACCGCTCTATCCTGACCAGATGATTAATATGGAAACTTCCAGCAAACCGCTCTCTACCAGGATGATTAATCTCTTTTCTCCTATTGGCAAAGGGCAAAGGGGGCTTATTGTTTCGCCACCGAGAACAGGCAAGACAATTATTTTGCAGCAGATTGCCAATGCCATTACTGCAAATCATCCGGAAATCTTCGTTATTGTGCTTTTAATCGATGAACGTCCTGAAGAAGTCACCGATATGCAGCGTAATGTTAAGGGAGAGGTAGTATCTTCCACATTTGATGAGCAGGCAACACGGCATGTACAGGTAGCAGAGATGGTTATCGAAAAGGCCAAGCGTCTGGTAGAGCATAAGAGGGATGTGATAATACTTTTAGATTCAATTACCCGTCTGGCCCGCGCTTATAATCAAACCGTACCAACTTCCGGCAAAATTCTGTCTGGCGGTGTTGATTCGAATGCTCTGCACAAGCCAAAACGTTTTTTCGGAGCAGCCCGCAACATTGAAGAGGGAGGGAGCCTTACTATTATTGCTACTGCGCTAATTGAAACGGGCAGCCGTATGGATGAAGTCATTTTTGAGGAGTTCAAAGGCACGGGTAATATGGAGATCAATCTGGACCGGAGACTCTCTGACCGCAGGCTCTATCCGGCACTAAATATCAAGAGATCAGGCACCAGGAAAGAGGAGCTCCTTTTAACGGAAGAAGAATTAAACAAGATGTGGGTCCTGCGCAAAGTAATTAATCCCATGGACGATGTGGAAATTATTGAGCTGTTGATTGACAGAATGCTGAAAACCAAGAATAATGAGGTTTTCATGAAGTCAATGAATACTTCATCGGTGGCGGAAAGCTGAGGCGAAGCCGAATGCAGTTAATACTTAGGGGGTAATAGATTGAAAAAAGGTATTCATCCTAAATATGAGAAAACAACCATAACCTGTGTATGTGGAAATATTATAGAAACCCGTTCTACGGTAAAAAATATAGATACGGAAATATGTTCCAACTGTCATCCATTCTTTACCGGTAAACAGAAGCTGGTTGATACAGCCGGGCGGGTAGAGCGCTTCAAGAAGAGATATAAGATAAGCGAGTAGCCAGAGCGGATAGAGTAGGCTTTTTCGTTTTTTCTAGATGATCACTCCTCCAAATTTTTTTTGTGGCGGATATTTACTGCAGTGTGACTAATTTTTCTATCATCAGGCGGATGCGGCTGGAAAGAGAAATTAGAAAGCGTTTGGTCCATTGAGGGCTGGCTGAGAAGATGTCGGAAAAATTCTCCTTGGAAAATACAAGCGCTTTAACCGGCCCCCTGGTAATCACTGTAGCCGAACGAACCGAGCGGTCGAAAAAGCTCATCTCGCCTATCAATTCACCGCTGCCCAGAGTTGCCAGTACTTTGTATTTTTTCCCCATTTTTCGGGTTATATAAACCTCTCCGGACAGAAGCCAGTAGATTTCCTGTTTGGTCTCACCCTCTTTGATCAGGATTGTTTTATCAGGAAATTCTTTTCCGAATTTTTCTTTCACATGCGCATTAATAGCCTCTTCAGCCTGAAAAGCGATCTTCATGATATCATCGTATTCTTTTTCCTGCATTATCTCCTACCGTTTTATAAGACCGATCTTTTCTCCGAATTCAGCATTTAAAATGCGCAGTAGCCGGGTTAATCCGGTTATTGAAGTCAGGGCCAGTTCCCAGGAAACTCCGGAAGCAAGCTCAAAATTTTCCAAATCCCAACTATAGAGTATAGATGGTTCCATGGCAAAGGCTGAAGTCAACCGGTTACATTCCACTAATGGTTCCACCAGTCCGAAGATTGAATCCGGCTGCAGGTATAAGGGAAATTTAGCACCGCCGGCCAGAGTGATCTCAATTTTGATCAGGCCGGCAGTAATGAAAAATATTGGTTTGTTCTCATTTGGATCTCCGGCTTTATAGATAACTGTACCGGCTTCAAATATTTTTTCTTCACCATACTGCAGGTAAGATTCCATATATTTTTCTTTTCGACACATATGAACCTTTTTATTGAATACTTTTGCTTTTTCCATTAATATAGACTGCTGTTTCGATCCTTTTAAGCGGAGTCATTGATGGAAAATATTATTAGGTCTCATAAAGAGATCTATGGAGAAAAACCCCTGGTTATTGCCTCGGCTCCAGGGCGAGTGAACCTTATAGGTGAACACACTGACTATAATGATGGTTTTGTA
>Ga0114923_10001151_pt1 | contig 18723 bp, 12 predicted proteins | sample SumtaG_FD_89578 | JGI IMG/M metagenome (GOLD analysis project Ga0114923, IMG submission 89578) | Deep subsurface microbial communities from Indian Ocean to uncover new lineages of life (NeLLi) - Sumatra_00157 metaG | ecosystem: Environmental > Aquatic > Marine > Oceanic > Sediment | place: near...
TAAAAATAAAAAGAAGAAGAAGGAGGAAGAGAAGGAGGGGGTGGGAGGGGGGGGGGGGGAGGAGGGGGGGGGGGAGGGGAGAGGGGGGGGGAGAAAAGGGGAGGGGGGGGATGGAAAAAAAGAAATGAATTTACGAAACTGGTTGAAGTTGTTCAGTACAAACTACAATAAAAGAGGCTATATCCTATGTGGTCCTATAAACATTGAAAAATCTAAGATTGTTGAGAGTTCATGTAAACTGGTTGGAAGGGATGTGATAAACATTGACATGTCTACTGTGGATAAATTATATCTCAGTAATTTATCAAAATATAGAATCATGAAGAAAAACCCTCCTTGTATTTTCATACCAGACATTGAACTATCGTCTCACCGAAAAAGGAACATCGTGAAAGATTTGAAAGTTTTAATTGAATCCTCACATGTGCCATTCGTTATAACAACGTCCAAATATCAAAAAAGACCTTTAAAACCTTTGACCCCATTTGGAATATTGGGAAAAGTGTGTATTTGTGAAGAAATTTCATCGTACAATCATGAAAAATTGGATTTTGACAAGAATATTTTTGAATTAACACAAGAATTGTTCAAAGGAAAGAAAAAGGGGATTGATAACATTGTAGATAGTCATTTCTCAGAAAATTTGCTACAATTTATGGTACACGAAAACTACCCCAATTATTATTCTAATGGATCTGACCTGAGTACACTATCGAATGTTGCAGACGAAATTTCTTTTGGAGATACGATACAACGGAAAATTTCATCAACACAAGATTATTCTCTAATGCCTTATCAAGCTATATCGAGTACAGTGTATCCCATCACAATGAATGGTGGTAACGATCCGTTCAAGTATGTCAGATTACAGTTTCCCAAACAACTTGGAAAGATATCACTGACGAATAAAAACAAGAGGATAAGAAATCGTTTCAAAACATCATTTTACGGATCTGATACACCCAAAAAAATAGTTTTTACTGGAAATCATGAAGATATGATAAAACTATTGTTGTTGAAAATTTTGAATGAATTGGAGAATGATATTTATCCATACACGCTACTATCAATTTTCAATGATAACGAATCACTTAAAAGTGTATTTGGATTGTGGAAAGAATATGAAAAAAAGTGGAAGAAAGTAAGCAGGAAAAAGAAAAGTGTCATACGAGAATTTTTGACTGAAATTAAACAATCAAAAAGGAAAAGTAAGAAAGGAGGTAAAAAAAGAAGGCGGAAGAAAAAGAAGAAGAGTAGTGTTAAACCAAAAACCATCAAAAATAGAAAGAAAGATAATGCAGTTTTATTTATAAACAAACCAGTTAGTCAATCAATACTCAACAATTTTTTCTCCAATAAGTTTAAAAAACAAGAAAAACAAAAGGAGGTTGTTCTAGTCAGATGTAATGTTAAGAAGAGGAGGAAAATTGACAGAGGTGGGGGGGAGGAGGAGGAGAAAATCCAACGACTTTGATTAAAAACTTCCAAGTCTCTTCATCAATTTTCTTCTCATCTTCCACGTTTTTGATATGAATTAAATAATTCAACTTTTTCTTACGACACTTTTCACTAGGAGTCCTCCTATTAGTTGGCCATCTACCCATCATTCTCAGTTCATAAAATTTTCTTTTTAAAGTGGATATGCTAACATTTAGAATTTGTGCAGCTCTATCTTGTGGCATTTTTAAAAACGGTAGTATCGTATCTTTATTTAACCATTCCAGAAACATCTTCTTCCTCTTCTTCCTCTTACTCCTCTTCTTCCTTCCCATTTTTTTCCTATTTTTAGTAATTCGGTTTGATTTGTGTTTATAGAACTCTTTGTCATAATCACTATCATATATCATGGTATATTTCAAAATTCAAATTGAAATATTTCTCCAACGGTCTCAAAAAAAAGTGGGTTGGATTAGGGAAGGACAAACGAAAGAAGAGAGAGAGAGAGAGAGAGAGAGAGAGAGAGAGAAGAAGAAGAAAAAAAAAAAGTCATTTTTTTATTGGAAAGTAGTTATAGATCATGGAATTTACATTTGTAATATTTTACAGGTTTACACTTCCTTGTTTTGTGAGATAGACATTCCACACCACATTCATCACATGTTGAATCTTTACAAACACAACAACAAAATATTTTCCCAAAACGCTTGTATCTTGAAACACCACACTTTCCACATTTTAAAATATACTGAGTTGTACAATATGCAGATTTCAACACTGTATTGTCTTCTACTTTTAACAACTCAATGTTTTTTGGTAATGATACTCTCTTAAGTCCCAACTTCACGATACATCTGTAACACGTATTATCCACACTGATATCTTCTCCCCAAACAGATTTCATCAAACATGTTCTACTACACTTATTACAAAAATATGATTCACACGAAAAACACTTATTTCTTAAACGCATCATTTTCCTCATATTTTCGTTATTTTTCCTAGTAATACTTGTTTTACTTGTTTCCAATACGGTTAACGTTGGGTTTTTCATAACTACCTTATATTCTATACAACTACCTAATAAATGTTCACTACATTGAAAACAGGGATATTTTTGCTTATCTATCGAAATATGTTTGATGAAATTATCTTTCGACGGTTTATTAAACATAAGAACAATATCACTACATCTAGTATGTAATTCCTTATTTTTTTGAGCAAGTTTTTCATCATTACCATAAACTTGATTAAATAAATTAACCAGATAGAAAGGTCCTCCAGAAAAACTTGTATCAATCTTCAAAACTTCCAATCTCTTAAAGAATACCATAATAGCATTTATGTGGTCCACGTTCAAATTTTTAACCAATTTAAACCTAAGATACCTCACGTTTTGAACATTTATCCTGCTTAATATTTTACAAAACTCACCAGAATCTTCTGGTAAATTAACATTACAACAAAATGCTTCGGCGAAAAAATCAATTCTGTAAAATATCATAGGATTGTTTCTCAAAATGTTGTTAAAATAAAGACGAGACATAGAAAAATTCCATTTTTCACAATCAAGCATAAAGGTGTAAATCGAAGCTATTATCTCAGGTGGACAATCGGTTAAACAAAAGACATTTTTTCCATCCCGTTTTCTTATTTTTGACCATTTTTTAACCTTTCTTTTCTTCTTCTTAAACCCATTATTATTCTTGGTAATCAGTGAATTACCTCTACCTATTCTTCTTCGTTTCATTCAAGATCTCTTTCTTTCTACCGTCGCCCCCAAAAAAAAAAAATCATTCTTCAATTTCAGAAAAACTGTTTCAAACTCTTCTTACTTTTGTAATTTGCCTTCAAAATAAGTGTTATTTCGTCAAATGTAGGTCTTTTCTTAGGATCATTATCCCAACATGAAATTAATAAGTTTTTCATCCATTTGTGCTTAAGAAAATTTGTGTGTGGTCTAAAATTTGGATCACCTGCTATTTTTGATAAAATATTAGATGTGTTTTTCCCATATCTTCCATGAGACCACACTGAACCAGAATAGATTTCATAGCAAATAATACCAAACGAAAAAATGTCGTTTTTCTCATTAAACTTTTTGTGTAGGATTATTTCTGGAGCACTATAGTATGTTCCAAATAACGATGTGTTAACTGATTGATCATAAATCCATGTCTCACCAGTTAGTTTCTCTGGTTGATATCTTCTACACGCTCCAAATTTGTGAATTTTTGGAATCAGTTTGCTATCCAACAAAATACTATCCAATGTCAAACTACAATGAGTAATATGATTGCTATGAAGATACTCCATTGCAGAACAAATTCCAAATATCATCGTCATTTTGATCTGTATGGTGAATATTTTTCTCTTACTTTTTTCCATGATGAAAGTACACAAATCCTTGTTGTCACAGTATTCCGTTACTATACCAATAGATTGTATTCTGGACACACAACCATAATACCTCAAAATATTTGGATGAGAAAGAACTCCAAGTATTGTAACCTCAATTTCAAACGATTCTATAGAATACTCGTCATCAGAAAAACATTTTGTTGGAAAGGATTTAAGGACAACTTTTTGATTTTTCCACAAAGCCAGAAAAACTGACCAAAATTTGCCATTCTTTATAATACCTATTGAATTCAACTCGCTATTTTTTATGTTAAACACATTTGTTTCTCTTCTTGATTTTTGTATTCTCATGAGAGCTTCAGTGTTTGCAGCCTTTCTCTTCAAAATAGTTTCATCATTAGGACCTTTACACTTGTAAATAGTTTGTCTAATCTCCTCTCCGTGATAATAATCTAACTCTTCCTTACTTCTTCGATATTTCAACGAAATACAGAATATTATGCTTAAACAGATACACAAACAACAACATGAAATAAATACTAGTGACAATAGTAAACTTGCCTCAATAACTGCCGCAATATTCAACATTTTGTGGAATATCTTTTCCTCAACATGTACAATGGAAATGTTCAGAATTTCATAAGTCTTATTTTCCACTGACGTAACTGGAATTAACAATAAATTACTTCCTAATTCAATGGTATTCCCCTTACCCAGATGAACAATCAATTTTGAAGTTAAAAATTCTTGTGACTGGATAAAATTTCCATTTGTGTAATATTCAAAATTACAGTGATTCCCAATTCCCAATTCATCGTTTTTGAATAATAGAAGGCAATCGAATGCGGTCAAATATTTACCTTTCAAAACTTTTTTGGCAACAATATATTCCACCTCAACAGTCGAAAATGTTTTATCCAAAGTAGCTTCTAGAGATATTCTTTCATTACAATTAACTCCATAATAATTAAAGGAGGAATTATTTTGTTGTTCAATAATACAATCACACACGTTTAAATCTACACATATTCCTTGTTGGTTACACACTTTTGGATTGTCCTGTCCCATTCCATTGCAAGTTGTTTTTGAACACATATTTCCAATGTATCCATAATTACATTCGCATTTATCAACATTTACACAAGTTCCGTGTCCAGAACAAATTGATTTAACATCAAAAACAGGAGTGTTGTAACACGAATAAAGTTTATAGCTACAAAAGAACCTTCTTTTGTGAGAACAATCAATATCATTCCATGTACCAGCATTGTTACCCTTGGGTATATTCCACATCTCAACACAGTATCCATCACCATCTGGTTCAGTTTCATCCCAATTGAAATATTTTGGAGTTGCTTCATCAATTATCCACTTCCAACTCCATCCTTCTTCATTGTACAGTCCAATCCAAACATTTTCGATGTATTTTCGCATTTGATTTAAGAAATTGTTAATATCAACGTTATCCACTTTGACGAGGTCGGATTCAGGATGGAAATTTTCCTTGCAGTATTTTCTTGCATCATTGAAATTCAGTTTCAATAACTCTGATTCATACAAAAAATAACAGTAATCATCATAAATTTTGCCAGTATAGTCTAAGTTTACCGAATAACAGTTTTCATTGTTATTGTTGTATTTCCTACTTTTTGAGCAATAGATAGGATATAATACAACAGTTATTAAAAACAACAGAATTCTGCAATTCATTCTTCTTTTTTATTTTGCTTATTAGTACTTGGAACAAGATTAACTGTATATAGAAAAACAGTATTAAATTCTCCAACAAATTTTATTACTATGAATCAATTATTATGACGTTGGTTGTAGTTCTTCCTATAACAATTACATTTTCTCCTTTACGTCCTCGAACATTCTTCACTTCAATTCTCTTTTCATCTTCCACAATTTCCACATAATCTTCACTAGTACTACTAAAATCATCTTCATCCTCCTCTTTATCAAGAATGTAATCTCCATCAATATCCTGTTCATCTTCTCCCTCTTCCTCCTCCTCTTCCTCTCCATCACCACCAACATAATAATAATCACAGACATTTTGATCGTCAGAATCTGATCCAAATTCATCATCGTCATTAATCATGTCACTCATTTTATCAATGAAGGCTTCTTTGATCCTAACTCTGTGTATTCCATTCAAAAACCTTTCAATGTCAGTCATTCTTGTTCTTGGTTTCAAATCAGCCATAAGTTTCAAAATGGACTTTGTTTTGAGCATGTATGTCTGAGCTTTGATTTCCTCTGAACCCATGAAAATTCTACCATTGTTTCTCTCTCTTTTGATGTAAAGATCTGTCATTTCTTCCTTGTTCAAAGTAACTTTGGGAGCAATCACAATTAACCTTTTCTCTGCCCTAGACATTGCTGACACAATTCTATCACGCCCAACCCATTCCAAATTTCTGAGAATTGCAGATTTCCCATTCCTCCATGGATCCTCTCTGTTATCATCACCCAAATAGAATACCACTGTCTCATTCTGACCTCCAAGTAATGCATCTATTGTAGTAATGTACCCCTCTACGATGTCGTTTACATTGACATGTCTTGGTCCAACAACAACTTCCTTCCTAATATCATCTTTCATTACCAGATGAAAAATGTAAACATATTTGTCATTTCTATTTCGGTTTTTGATTCCCAAACCCCTTTTCTCTATTCTATTGATCCATGCACTTTCCCCATTGAAAACAGCAGAACTTATGAAATAATCGATACTCTTCCTCAATTTCAAATGATTCTTTCTCCGATTTATTCCTTTTCCATATAAAATCATCTCTGCTTTGTAGTTTTTCTTGAAATGGATTTTGGATCCAACTTGCAAAATATTCCTTGGGTTTCCGAGAACATACTCTCTTCCATATTTTCGAATAATGTACTTTTTCTTCGGGAATGGTACTTGTTTGGTTCCTCTGACTTTCCACCTAGTTTCCTTCAATACCAACTTTCGAATTTTTTCACCAACTAGATGATTGATTTTGATAACAGTTTCCTTCATTGGGGTTATTATCTCAATCTTTTTGAAATCATCAGACTCCTTGTACAATTTCACAATTTTCTTAACAGCTTGCTGCAGATTTAATGACAAAAACTGAGTTCCTTCGTCATCATCAATCAAATCGTAATTCATATCCTGGTAATCTGCCTCAGCAATCGTTTCAAAATTTTTCACGATGCTCATAGAATCTGGATTTCCTTTAACACGGTTATTCTCAGTCAACTTAACAGTTGTTCCTATACACAAAGTATTCATGATGTTCTTACCAATGCTCCCCATGCAAATTGGATTGATTTGATCAGTATCTCCAAAAATCCACAAGTTTTTAAGGTTTGGGAAAATTGAAACTACCCTCGACATTCTCATCAAATCCACATTCTGAAATTCGTCAATTATAAGAATCTCTGTATTCTCAGCCACAGGCATGAAATCTTCGATTCCATGAGTTGCCATTGCAATCATCATGTCAAGTGTCATAACTGTCAAAACACATTTCTTCTTCTGTGATTTTGATTCTCCTAGTCTAATTTGAGATGAAGTTATAAAGGAGGGGTTCAATCTTTTCCTCAAAACATTTGAAGTAATTCCATTCACTCCACCAACACATATGTAAAGATCATCTTTGTCGAATACCTTACACAATGATTTGATTACTTCAGTTTTACCAGCCCCAGGGAATCCAGTACATGAGACAAACGGACTTCTTATCACACACATATTGAAAACCTGTTTTTGTTTTTCGTTCAGGTTCAAGTAATGCTTTTGATCAATATATTCTTCCTTTTCAGGTATTTCTATAGAATTTCTACACCCGACATTCCTCATCAAAACAGCTTTCATGGTAATCAAAAGATTATCCTGAGCATCCCAAACTTCTTTCAGATAAATTCTATCATTGTCAATGTCACTCACGCTATTCTTTATAATATCCTTGTAGTATTCTGCACTCTTCTTTTTTAGAGCATCAAATATTCCGCTTTCTCCAATACTTCCACTACTGAAAACTTGTTCAACAAAGCTACAAATCTCCTGTTCTTCTTTACTTCTGAACTTTGGTCTTTTCGTAACAACAATCAGTTTCCTCTTGATCAAAATCATCATTGCTCTGTTAAATTCTGGAGTAACACTAGCCCAGTTTTCAATGTCCTGAATTTTGTATAATTTTGTGGAATAAATGAATGACTCGATAACTGGGTTGGTACCAATCTTCTTTCTATAATCCCTCTTAGTAACATCAAAAAGCTCATCATACACATCAACATACGTAACAAAGGTGTTTTTGGTATTTTTCAAAATTGATTCAATTGCTTTCAGAATGTACAAAACCCAATAGTAAGCTTTTGGGAACTCCTCTGCGCTTGGGTACTTCTTTTTGTAAGATTCATCCAGTTTCATTAAATCAAAACAATCCAGTTCTTTAATGCAAAATTTCTCCTGTATGGAAGGTAAAACAGTGAACCATGGTGCATTTGTAATAACATCTTCAATTTCCTTTGCCATATCCTTCTTGAAACGAAAGCACAGTTTTCTAACATCAAATTTTATGATCCCTTTGTAAATGTTGATCACATTTTGTAAATTATGAAAAATGAAATAGACTGAATTTGCAACCAAAGCTTCATAATTTTCCTTCCCCAAGATCTCAAAGTCAGATATGTCTAGTCTTGTTGAGTTTTTAGGATTCTTCCTTTTCTTCAGATGTCTTTTCAAAAGATTCATTGAACTAGAAATTTTGTCATCGTTCATGTTACATTCTAGCAGCAGAATATACTCGATACATGTCTTCCCATTTTCTGTAAAATCCAGATCCATCAGTGTGATGTCCAAAATTTCTTTCACAGTATAATCAAAATATGATTTCCCATTACCAGATGGTTCCAATATGCACTTGTAGAGAAAGTATGGTTCTGCAAACGGAATTGGTGTTCCATGAGATTGTATTGTACAATATTTGATGAATCTTCCACTTAGTTCACACAATCTTACTCTTGCGGTCAGCGAAAACCGTCCCTTTCGTATAGCGTAACTTGTCGCATTTTTCTCTTCACCACAGTCATTGATAAATTCGTTCGATGCTTTATCAATCTTTGATCTAATGTATTCATCCATGAAATTTTCCGGATATATCACATCTACAATTGAAAAAAGATATTTTTTTGGACCAGTGTTAAAGACAAATCCTCCATTCTTTTTCTTCTTCTTCTTTTTATTCTTTTTAAAATTGTCATACGGATTTCCAGTATTCCTTCTTCTTTTAAACCCTCCCTTCTTCTTCTTCTTCTTCTTTTTCTTCTTCTTCCTCATTAACACCAGCCAAAAATTTAATCTCAACCTTTTTTTTTTGTCCCCCCCCCATTTTTCCACTATTGTCCTATCCCAAAGAAAAAAAGGGAGGAGTTGTTTATCAGACGTGTGGATAACACATACAAGTAAGATAGAAAGAAAATATAAAATCAAATTGTTTGTACTAATTACTGGAAAAAAGGTTTGTTGAAACAAAAAGAAAGAGAAGGGTATAGATAAAAAAAATGTCGGAAATTGATTATCCATCAAATATACCACCATTGTTACCAATTGATGATGATGAAATATTGTTTTCCACACATATTCAATTATTGTTCAAGGATCCAATCAGAAACGAAAATGATATTGATGTTATCAAAAGGAAGGTCATTTCTAATCAACCAATAACTGAAGAAGATGTTGAAGATCTGGAAGAATTTGATACAACTGCTGATGTTGATCCTGATGTAAAGATAGGAGGTTATTTCATTAGAGATGATCAAGATTTGAAAGACATCAAAGAAATAATTGAACCTATTGGATATTTGACCATGGATGGTAAGGTTTACATGAAATATGGAGAAAAATGGTACAGAGTTAAAAAGGATAATATCAAGAATATAGACAAAAAGGAGTTGAAGACTAATCGAATTTCCTTGTTTGTCTCCAAAACCTTTATTGAATTTGGGAAATTCGACATTCATGATAAAATTGTTACTTTTGGTCAGGTTGGAGATATAACAGTTGAAGGGGTAGATTTGGATGATGTTAAAAAGGAGATTAAAAAAGTAGAGAAACCTCTTGCTGAAGAAATACTTCGATTGGGGACAGCAATGAGGGAAAGATTATTGAGAGAAAAAAATGAAAGAATAAGGTTTTTTGAAGATATTGAATCAGGATTGAAAAAATTTGGAAAAATGTTGAAAAAGGTTCAAGAAACAGCTGCTGTTGGAATTGATCCAACAGTGATAGAGGGTTTAAAGAAAAAATTAAAAGAGAATAATTTCATACTTTTAGCTAATGAACAAAGGGGGAAGAATATCGATAGAGAATTGAAAGCACAGAAGAAATCAGTAGTGAAAAATGAAAAGGATATAAAAGCATTGCATACTCCTGTGAACTCATTGAATGACAGGCTTGAACTTGTTGAAGATGATCAAGGAAGACTCGATAGGAATTTTATGATTCTGAGAAATAGTATTCCCCCAACAGTCAAGGATGAAGTAACTGAACAAACGAAAGGATTTGAAGCTTTGGCAAAAGAATTTGGAGTTGCTGCAGCAAAGGATGAAATTGGGAAGTTGAAAGATGAAATGAAAAAAGTTGCTGAAGAGGAAGTCAATATAGTTGTACTGGGAATTGAAGATACGATTAAAGGAGAAATTTTGGAGAGTCTTCGGAAGACTGAATTGAAAGATTTGAACACGGAAGTTGGTAAATTACAAACATCACTAGAACAGACCATTGAGTTTGTAACTGGTGGAATAAATACTTTGAAAGAAGAAGTTGGTAAATTACAAACATCAATCACAGATGTGGAAAAAAATTTTAATGCTGATTTAGACGTTGTGGAGAAAAGAATTTCTGAACGGATTGAAGATTTTGATAGAGATATCAAAACAAGAGTTGGTAAGGCAAAAGAAGTTGAAGTTGAACGTGTTGAATTGGTACTCAAACAAGTTGAAATTCAGACTGTTCAAAGATTTAATGTAGTACAAAATACACTTAGGGAAGAAATAGGTAATGTTGGACGAGATTTAAACATCAAAATGGACGTAGAAGTCAAAAAACTTGTTAAGAAAATTGAAGATTTGGAGAAAAGACCTCAGATTGTCGGAGAACCGGTTGAAGAAGGTAAACTACTTAATTCCCTATTAAAAAAAAGGTAACTAGACTTTTTTTTTGATTTAACTTCGAAAAAAAAAACAGTGAGAGGAGTTCAGAAACAAGGGAAGTGATTAAAGATCAAATTGATGATGGAAATATACCACTTGCCAACATTATTAGAATGGGAGAAATAGGTATATTGGTCAAGTTGCAGCTATTGAATGAAATTGAGAATGAAAACGAATTTAAAACCAATGCTGTTGCAATTGCTGCTTTCTTAGCTAATTTGGTTCAAAAAGAAGAAAAAGAGCCAGGTAAACATCTACCTGTTGTTGGAAAGCAATATGCTGAATCTATTTTGCAGAAAATCGTTGATCTGTTTCCAGATATGTCTAGGTCAGAAAGTGTGAAAACAGTACGAAGTTTTTTCAAGAAAATAGGATTGATGACCCCAAATCAACTAAAAATTGCATATCGGGTTGTTATTATCGAAAGACCGAATCCTATTAGAAAAAGTTATGATGGAATAAAATCTAATAACGATGATTTGGTAAAATTTAATATTGTTGGTGAAGAATTAGCTATTACTGCATATTATTACAGACATGAGAATATCCAAAAAGAAATTGATAATGCTATGCCAAATTCTACGGTGAAGGGATTATACGAAAAAAGGCTTAAGTTGATGAAGGAATTCAAAGAAAATCTCCAGTTGTACAATCCCAGAGAAAGGATTTTACCAAAGTTCATTTTTCAATCTTTCAAGTTGGTACAGTCTCTAATTAAAGAAGTGAAAGATACTCCTCCTTATTTTAGTAATAAATACCTGTTTACTACGGAAGAAACCATAGCACCTCTCAAAATCCAAACTAGTTTGTTTTATGGAGGAAAATTAGTTGCTGGAATGAAAAATGTTGTGGCATCAAACACCGAAGTATACAAAAAGGAACTTGCAGCGTTTTTAATAAACAAGATAAGAGCATTTATGGAAGGTGATGATGTTAAAGGAAATTATAGTGTATTGTTATTTGGAAGAACTGCAACTGGAAAAACAACTTTCTGGAAAAGATTCGTAAAAACTTTTATTGAAAATGAGGAGTATTTGAGTACGATACTGGGAAGAGATAAAACTGCACTTATTGATAGGGTGGAAACAATTGGGTTTTATTCTGATGCTAATGGTAATCCTATATCTTATACATTCGAAGTTGTACACAATCCTTTAGAACAATTCCATACCTACAAAAAATGGAATCTAAAAAAGGACATAAAACCTATGAGAATTTGGAAATGGGATACAGAACACAAAGAACAATGGTCTGGAAATCAACATATGTTGTGGTACATTCTAAACAATGTAACAATTTTTGAGAAAAAAGTAACAGATATGAGGAAAATCGGTCTTGTGAAAGATGCTATGTTGGATGATAGAATGGAACCTAAAAGATGGAAAGTACATTTATCGACAAGAGGCCATATTGTGAAACGAATACAATTTTATGATCCTAAAAAAGAGAATCGTGTATTCAATCTGAATTTTTTCATACCTGCTGGATCAGAAACTGCAAAGGAATCAATTAGTAATTATGGTGACCCAAATGTTAAAAAAGTAGTGAATGCAGAAGCTATATTCTTGAACAAAGATAATAGTGCAATGATAAATTTGTTTACTCAAGGAACAGCCATCGGATTATCTGGTACATTAAAACGTTTTGATGAAGTTCATAAACTCAAATTCAAAGAACAACTAGAAAAGGGTGACATTAATTTCCTGTTATTTTCTTGGCCAAGTGCACCAGACTTTGGAACAACCCATAAAGAAACCAATCTATACAGAGTAACAGCAAAGGATATATTGGTGAATTATGCTAAAGCTCTTTATGATAATTTTGGACCAGGTGGAAAATTTATCAAGAAAATTGAAGAAATAATATCAAATCTTCTTGTCCAATAAATTCTCTTTCCCATCTATTTAAACTCTTTTCATTGTAATTAAAAAGAAAATCTATATCCTGTTTCTTTCCTATCCATAACTCAAAGACAGTTAAATTATTATTGGAAATTAATAAAACACTCAATTAGTCTAAATTTCCAAAGAAAGAAAGTTTAAAGAAACATGCCAATTCCAACATTCGTGGGCGCAGTACTTTGGACCTGGGTAGGAACATTTTACATTGGATATCCATTCCTTTTCCCAATGGCCTATGCTACTGGTCTTGTTATTACTTACATGGCTGGAGGACTATTCATCGGTGGGCCGAATGATGTCTGGTTTTTAGGTGGAAGATTCCTTCTTGTAGTACTTACTTCGATATTGGCATGGGTTTGCCTAATATCCATGAGTGTGCGGATGGCAGATTACGGGAAATTGTTCTCATTCAATCGAGGAGCCATTACATTCATATCCTCTTCAACAAACACTTTAAGTATTGTGGTTTTTGTTGCCATTACTATTTTGGCTGTTATTTATGAATTTGTAGCGATGTTTGGAATAGGATATGAAATCGCACTTATTTCTGCACATTTGATTATTGTCATAATCGCTTGGTTAATTATGTATAGAGTAGGATTCCCTAGAAGCCCAAAGGTTCACAAAATGCATATTCATTTTTTTGTCTGGTGGGTGTCAATTGTTTGTTCAGTTGGTGTAATTATCATTGGACTGTCCTTGTTGTTCAGATTAATTGTTTGGCCATTACCAGAACCAAATTTCTGGTCAATCTTATCCGGAGTAACGGCATTGACAATATTGACCATTATTGTTTTGACATTTGCTATTATAAGGTATTACATGGATAGAGAAAGACATCTTAGAAAGAGGAGACACATGATGAGAAGAGAAAGAGAACCATTTTTAGGAGAGAAAAAACAGCCGATGGAACAATTTAAAAAGGGGGGAAAAGAACCATCAGCTCCAAGAGAAGAAACAAATTTTGTTTTTTTCCAGCCAGGATTTACTAAATACCCATATGGCACCGCTAACTCTATAGATAAAAAGAAGAAAGATCAGAGGTACAGGAAATAGGTTATTAAGTGAGGTGAGGGAGGAAAAAAAAGGTGTTTTTTTTTTGATATGGTTACTACTGCTCGTATGTAAAATAACAATGGAAAATTTTCAAAAAAAAAAATAAATTGAGAATTCTTTAATGTTTTTTTTTCCTACTCTTCCCTGCCCCATTCTTCAGAAATACAGTCTGAAGAAACTACAACTTTCTCAAATGCCGCACCAGGAATCTTCTTCATAGTGTACCCCCAAATACTTTCACCATTCTCAGGATCACGATCTATTGGATCCAACAATGGAACAAATCCGTATTTGTTCACAATCAATGAAATAATCTTGATTTTAAACAAGTAAAACATCATCTGTCTCATTGTGACCAAATCCTTCTCAATATGTTTATCGTAATTCTTTGACCAAGTATTTGCTGATTTTCTTCTGTAAACATTTTCAACAAGAGCCTTGTATTCATCAACATCCAACCAAACAATTTCAACATCAATTGTCTTACTAGTTACTTCATCATAAACTTCAGATTGTCTCAAAGAAATCAGGTTTTTATACCTTACTACTTGAGTAGACAGTTCTTCGTAAATAACTTTTTCATATCCAACTCTGTAAAATGGTTTTCTGACGTAATCTCCACCTCCAATTAACATTGTAAACAGTTCATAATAAACAGCAAGTTTTTCACTGATTCCAAATCTTTTAAAATGTTCCTTTATATTGATCACTAACTGACCACTATCAAAAATATCTGTAAACCTTTCCTTTTCAACATGGAATCTATCTCCAACTCTGTAACTTTTCCCACCTTTCTTCTTCCTTGAGTAATTTTTAATAATCAATATTTTCCTTTTATCCAAATTAAGTGTTTTTTCATTCGCTAATACAATATAAATCGAATCCACGTCGGTTGTTATCCAAAACAGGTGCTTAGGATATTTTCTCGAAAAATATGGCATTGCGTTCTCCCCTTCATTGATCGACGATGCTGGAAGTACTTCAGTACTTTGTTTACATCCATCCAAGTAGGTTGTTCTGATAATATAGTACGAGGTTTCCTTTAAACTTAACAATAACTCTTCCTTTTTGATACAATTATCAAATTCGACAAATTTCCTTCCTCTTATCTTCCCATTAAGTTGAGTTTCTCTCATAAATCTATCAGCAAAATACCAGTTAATCTGCTTTCCAAGAACGGGATTCATTTTCATCGAAGTCCAGTTATCTCCCTTAGGAACAGACAGATTTGTAATAACGATTGGGTTTTCTTTATCCATTCGCATTGGTTTCTTGTTCAATCTTCTTTTCCCACTTGTTTCCCAATAACATATTTTAGCTCCGTCCGATGTTTTACTATTATCATTCGCAACGAAAACACCTTCGCAACCTTCCAATTCAAGACAATGTTCAATTGCGGTTTTAACACACTCGTACATATCGTTTCCATTAACATCTTCATCGGTATATCTGGACATTTCAATATCCTGTCTGATATCAACAACACAAGCGAATTTACCCTTAAGTTCATATTTCTTGACATATTTTTGGATGAGGGCCTTTGTACTCATCGTTCCCTTTTTCATAGTAATAACTGCACCTTTTTTTTTGTATTTTCCTTTGAATTTCTTCAATGGTACATCACCAGCTGGTCCTTGTCCCATTCTTCTTCTTCTTCTTCTCTTTTTTTTTGGAGGATTGGGCAAAACGTGGGGGTAAAAAAAAATGAGTAAAAAGAGAAAGAGAGACGTTGATCATAAACTTTTAGAGTTGCCAGATGAATTGATAGAGATTGTTTTTGATTATTTGTCCATGAAAAACCTTCACAGTATGATGTTGACATGTAAGGATTTGCACAATTTGTTGATCTCAAATCCATGTTACTTTGTTAGAAGGTTTCCCAAACAATTTAGTTCTTGTATGGATATGTTGTACAAGTTAGAAATGTATAAAACAATCGATATCCCAGACAAAAGACAAGTGCATTTTATGATTGAAATATCTATTACAACAAACAAAGGTTACATTGAGTTTATTGATCTAGTTAAACATTTAATTGATCAAGCTCAAGAACATTTTCAACTAGGAATTAAATTTAAATTACAAAAAGTAAAGGATGGTAAAATATTATCCTATGGTAAAAATACTCTGTACTTTGATAAATCTCGTTATACTATTGAAAAAATTTATAATTTATGCATGTTTGTTTATTCAAGAGATGGGATGCTTAGTTATTTTGTTGACATTTTAAGTGATTTGAATTATGTTTTTGAGTGTAAGAAATTAATAGACAATTCGTTATTCATGAAAATCTTATGGGATGATGATGAAAAGGATGACTAACAGAAAAAAAATGTATTGTCATAATAAATAAACATTTTTTGAACAATATATTCATGATTTTTGATTCTATAAAACTAAAAAGAGAGTATTGTAAGAAGAAGAAATGAAAAGGAGAGATAAAATTATAGGTAGAAACGATTCTAATGGAGGAAAAATTTTGATAAGCAAAACGTTCATTAGAATCGTTGCAATTTTTTCAACTATTACAATTTTGTTGAATGATATATTTGGATTTGTATCAACGACAGTCAATACACCAGTTCATTTTATTGTTATTCTGTCAATTTTACTGATATTACCAATCGGAAAAATAGTTGCAATAATTTCGTCTGGAAATGTGAATTATGTGCTACGTCACATACTCATACATGAATATACAATGAAAACGTTGGCTCTTTCCAGTGGAATTTTAATGATTTTTATAGTGTTAATTGGATTCATTTTTCAGGTATTCGTGTTTTATAGTGCCTGGATAACCATATTAACAATTGTTATTCCAGCAATTTTGTATGTAGTAACTTTCATACTCCATCTATTTTCATTTGTCACTTTAAGGGGTATTAAAAACCAATACATTAAGTTACAAAAAAAGTCAATAGTGAAATTTTTGAAAGATAGAGGAGTTGGATTTATTTGGAGACGTGGGTGGAAATACACCTTCATTAGCGTTTTGAATGTATTGATTGGTGGTATTTATGGTGCAAACGTGCTTTTTGCAGTTTATTTTTCATTCCGTCTAAAAGTTTCCTCATACACATTCTTTTTCTCAAAATTAAACCTTGTTGTTATGTACCTTGGAATTTTTTACGCGGAATTTACCAGAAGAAACAATTTTGCCAGGGTAGTTTACCTTATTTCCTTGTTGATTCACATACTGTTTTTGATTGGAGTTTTTATAACATACTGGATTGTTTGTGGTTTGATTCTTGGATTATGTGAAGTTAGTAGTCCTGAAACAGATTGGTTGATTTATACATCAATGATACTTACTGTAATTCAAGCAATAGCCGAAGTAATAGTTCTTATAGTTGTTTGGACATGGTCTAACACAAAGAGAGGTAGAAAGTTCGGAGTAAGAAGAGAAAACATTGAAGCAAAACAGAGAGGTAAATTTATTACAAGATCTGGAGAATACAGGGATTAAAGAGGAATTCGGATGAAGAAGAGAAGGAAGAAGGAAAAAAGGAGAGAGAATAAAGTTGATAAAGGTTTAGTGAAACAATACCACCAAGAACTATCCAATTCTCTTCTATATTTCAAATTGTCTTCATTGGTAATAAATTTGGGTTATGAAGGATTCTACTATTTTCTGAAAAGTCACGGTTACGAAGAACATGAACATGCTATGAAAATATATGAATATTTGATTAGAAATAGAATTCCTATAACTTTCCACGAGATTATCGAGAAGGATATAGGAGTAGGTGATTTTAAAAAGAACTTTCCTCTCAAAATTTTGAGAAAATCACTTCAAAGAGAAAAGGAGAATTCAAGAACTTTCATTAATTTGTTAAGACTTTCAGATCAAATAGAAGACTTCAAGTCCAAAACCCTCCTGACTTGGTTTATAAACGAACAAAGAGAGGAGGAAGCACTTTTCAAGAAATATATTAACATGATTGAAATTGGGGAGTTTCAACTAGAGGAAGTGGATAGACTGTTGTTGGATGAATATAAACCTTCTTTAAAAGTTTCGTGTAAAATAAAACAAAATCTGAATAAGGGTAATAAACAAACTCCATTTGGAAAAATTCCCTCAATGTGAATTTTTTTTTCTTAAACATTAGTGTCAACACTATTCTTAAGTTCACCACTTTCACTGGAAAGCATATCTCTAATAGCTCTTTCCAAATTATGAGATGTAGATGCTGACGTGAAAGATATATTGAAAGGTCCTTCGACCACACTTCCACTATCATACTTGTAATACATCCTAATTAGTGTCAAGCCACAAAACTTCCTAGTTTTTATCTCAAGACGTCCAGTCTTGATATTAAATTCCTCGCTTTCAAATCTGACTGGTTGAATGTATTTGTAACACTTAATCTTATTTCCTTCCTTTATAATTCCAGTTTCTACGTTAACAATGTTCCAAATCAATCCATACAAAACTGGAAGAATAATAATCGACAAAAATATGATCATAACAATCCAAGACTTATCACTACTAACCAAAATCATAACAGCAGAACAAATTAAGGTTACTGGTATAGACATTACAATATAACAAATCATTCTCAAGGCATAAGAGTCTATAAATCTTTGGTTTATTGGCATTCTGTTACTTCTTTTCATAAACTTCCTCGTTCCTCCCACTAACTTTTTTTTTCCACCTTAGACTTCCTTCCCCGTCTCTCAACTTAGGGCGGATAAAAAAGGGAGGGGGGGGGGGGGGCCGGAAAAAAAGGAAAAAGGGAAAAAAGAGAGTGGGAAAAAGTTTTGGTTGTTA
>Ga0114923_10001153_pt1 | contig 18718 bp, 16 predicted proteins | sample SumtaG_FD_89578 | JGI IMG/M metagenome (GOLD analysis project Ga0114923, IMG submission 89578) | Deep subsurface microbial communities from Indian Ocean to uncover new lineages of life (NeLLi) - Sumatra_00157 metaG | ecosystem: Environmental > Aquatic > Marine > Oceanic > Sediment | place: near...
GCTTTTTCACGACTGCCAACATAATACACCTCTATTACTATAGTTTTTTTGTGATGTCGCCAACATGCCACCCATGATGTCCCTAAATGACAATGATATTCTGTGCTACTTAGTTTACTATAGTTTTGCCACATCGGCTGTTCCGGACCTTTTTCTTTTAAATCCAAAACCAGCACTCCTAATTTTTTCTGCACCCATAGGGGAAGTTTCATTAAACCTTTTAGGACTTTTTTCTTTATAGCGACATCGTATTCCATTGGAATATTGTACCCTGGTTTAGGGTACATGTCAATTAAAAAAATCAAAGCGGCTTTGTTTGTATTTTGTAATTTCCCGGAAGGGGCTATACCCTCTCAACGGGTTTTAATTCCGACGCAGAAAAGGTCTTTGTTTTCGCCCCGGTTCAGCTCAGGTCGCAATACCCTTTCGCTCCGCAATTGGTATATTGGATTGTTGAGTTTGGAAGTTTGGGTGAAGAAAAAGGGTCTGAACCAGGATTTACAGGATTTTGGGATTACCATGATTCCCTAACCTAACAAATAAATTACCTGGCACGAATGCCACTAACTTAAGGCTAAACTACGGTAAATGAGCATATGCGGTGGTTCCCGGGCAGGCACAGAGGCCTGCCCCTACAATATCTGTAGGGGCGACCCTCCGTGGTCACCCGCAAATTTTTCCCATGAGGTAAATAAATGCATAAAATAATAAATTCAGCCTTAAGTTAGTGGCATTCTTACCTGGCACCATATCTTTTAGTCTTTCGTTTTTCTTTGTGCCCCTTAGTGTACCTTTGTGGCTACTATACTTCTCTCTGTGACCTCGTTATAACGTGTCCTCTGTGGCAAAACAAACAAAAAAGTCAAAGATCAACTAAGCAATTAATTCGCCATTTCCCAGTCCCTGGGGCTTCCTGGAATAGTAAAAAAACTCATCGATACTCCCAGACCAAAAGTGGTTCTTGCACCTATGTGAAAAATTCCACCCAACAATAACAATTAAAGGGGACAGGCCGGAAAAACACCACCACCAGATAAACATCGGGGACCGGTGGAAGTTCGTTAGGGACCGCCTGAGGTTAATCCTGCTTTTCAGCGATTTTTTTAATAAATCCCATGTCTTGAGGCAGGTGCTTGTTTCCCCAGAGCCGGATTAACCCGGTTCCTTCGGGCCCGCCGTAAGATTTGATCCAGGCGGTGACCCGGCCGTGCTCATCTATACCGAGTACTGTGGTGACTTGTTTCCGGTCCACACCGTACCCGCTGCACCACCATTTCGGCATGCCCAGTTTTTTCCCGGCTTCCGTAGGATAGGAAAAATAGGTATCATAATAAGAGAAAGCGCGGAAAAAAAATTTAGTTTCGATTCCCAATACCGCCATGATCTCTTTACCCGGCACCACCGGCTTGTTTATACCCTCTTTCCATGCAAACATAAACGGGGGGGATCCCAGCGAAACAATACTGCCGCCGGCATCCAGGTATTGGCGCAGCAAGGGCGGGGTTTTCTCCCGGGCCTGGTAGATGGAATACGGGAATACCACCGAAGCCAGAACAATAACAGAAGATGATGCCTGTTTATCGTTGATGCGCTTCTTTAAAAATTCTTCCAGGCCGGGGGCATCCAGGGCTTCATAATCATCAGAGTCCCGGAATACCCGGTACACTTCTTGCGGATCATGCGTTTTTACCTTTAAGCTCGTCATTTTGACATCCAACCGGGGAGCCCAGTAGACAACCCGGTGCATTTTCTTCCCTGCTGTCTGCTCGGACCTACCTGGCCTCAGCCCGTACAGACCACCGTCATCGCCCCCGATAATCAACATATTTTTATCGATGACGGCAGACCCCAGGACGGCAGCAGCGGCCTTGTGACGCCATTCCAGCTTACCGGTACCGGTGTCCACCGCGTATACATAACCGTCATGACTGCCCACATAAAGAACACCCTCATGGATATAGGGAGTGGAAAAAACCAGGTCACCGGTATAGACTTTCCATTTCTCTTTGCCTGAAGTGTAGTCCAGTGCCTGCACATAGTGGCCGTCCGAACTGGCGGCAAATACAGTGTCGGCAGCAGCGGCCGCGGTGGTATACCAGGCCCCTTTCGGGTCGCTCACTTTCCAGCGCAGCTTTCCATTGGCAGCATTCACCGCGTAAAAGGATGCATCCCTGGAACCCACAAAAACCGTGTTTTTATAAACCAGCGGTTCAAAGAATAGTTCACCCCTGGGAAAATATTCACTGCCGGAGGTTTTGAATTTCCATTTAATCTTCCCCGATTTTACCGCCAATGCATACAACTCGCCTTTCAGGGTACCGCAAAAGAGGGTGCCTGTTTTGCTGTCCAGCGCCGGGGTGCTCCTGACCACGGCTCCGGTATCGTATTTCCAGACTAATGAACCTTTTTCCCGGTGGACAGCATAAATATGATTGTCACCGCTGCCAAAAATAACCAGGTCTCCAATCACCACCGGTGAAGAGACAAAATAGTCCCATCCGCCGCCGTATAGTCTCATTGTTTTACCTTTGGAAGTAAATCGCCAGGCTTCTTTACCTTCATTTTGGTGTTGATGTTGATACACGGCATAGAGCGTGCCTTTTTTGGTGGTGAAAAAAAGGAGATCGCCAGCGACGGCAGGATTTGACGCCACAGCCGCATCCGCCGCAAATGACCATCTCGATTGACCGGTTTTCCTGTTAACAGCAAAAACATACCCACTGTCACTGCCGATATATACGGTGTCCCGGGCAATCACCGGGGTCGACCGGAAGGGTCCGACCCAACTGGTCTTTCCCATTAAGCGGCCTTTATCGGCAGGGGTTTCCGGCGTCAAGGGTACCGGGTAATTATAGACACTTACCATTATTACCAGTAAAAAAAAGATAAATATTCTAAACGAATGAATCATTTTTCCTCCATTTTAACCTAAGAAAATAACCAAATTATTCGTATTTGTCAAGACCAATTCCCGGAAATTCACGTTTAAATTCTTTGTACTTATTGATAAGGGTTCCAAACACAATCAACAGGGCTCCCAAAATCGAAGAGAATAGTATTTTCTCACCCACAAAGATATTGATAAATATGAAACCCAGGAAAGGTACAAAATAGATGAGAATAGCCACGTTAACGGTTCTATCCACCAGTTTTAACGCGGTGATCCAGCAAAAAAAGGCGACCCCCATTTCAAAGAGTCCCACATAAACAGCGCCCAGCAGACCTTGCCATGCCGGTAGTTTGAAATTAAAAAGAAAAACCGCCGATACAAAAACAAAACCGGTGGTAAAATTTAAAAATAAGCGTACTATGGGGTCTTTTTTATCTTTGACATTCAATATCCAATAAAAAGACCAGATGATCGAGCTGCCCACTGCCAGCAGCACACCCAGGGGATTGGTGAAATTCATATGGGAAAGATCGCCTTCCGTAGATATTACAATCACTCCAAAAAAACAAATGAGTAATGCCAAAAGATCGGTGAACTTGATTTTTTGTTTCAAAAGGGGGATCGAGATTAAAACCAGCACAATGCCCCAGATCATATTCAACGGCTGCGCCTGCTGGGCCGGTAGTAAAGAATAAGCTTTAAACAAAACAATGTAATACAAAAAAGGATTTAAAAATCCCAAAAATACGGAAAAGAGGTAATCTTTTTTCTGCAACTGCTTAAGCAGCGGAAGTTTTTTTTGCACTACCAGGATAAAAAAAAGGGTCAGCGCTGAGACAAAAGATGAATAAAACAAAAGTTCAATCTCTGAGAGGTATCTAAGGGAGATTTTAAAGGCCGACGACACCGTAGACCAAAAAAACACCGCCAACAAGGCATACACATAAGCCCCGCGGCGCGGGGAGCCTATATACGGAGTGGCGTTTGTGCCGGGCTTACTACTATTTGTTCCCATTAATTCTATTTTTTTCTTATCTTCTTATCTTCCTAACTTCTTAACTTCTTTTCTCTTTGTGTCCTTCGTGGTAAATTTCTTAATTAACAGGGAAAAGCACAAAAATGAACACATCCCACAATGCATGCGAAATAATACCGGGCCACAGGGAACGGTATCTCATATAAATGAAGCCCCAAAACAATCCGCAGACCAATGCGGCTGCAAAAAGCATGAAACTAAATGCCCATAAATGAACCGCCCCGTATATCGATGCTGCAATGAGGTAACCGTTTAAAGGCCCCAGGCGATGGGCTAGTTTTTCCTGGATAAACCCACGCCAGAAAATCTCTTCGGCCGGTCCGATAAAAAAAAACAGCAGTATCCCCACAATAACGGGATTGGCCTGGGTTTTCAAATCATAAATACCGCTGATCTGCTTATCGGCAAAGGAAAAGAGTTTTAAAGCAGCGAAATTTCCCATAGAAAACGCCATATATAAAACAAAAGCGGAAAAGATACCGACTGCGATGTATACAGTCTTGAAGCGAAAGTTTTCGGACAGGTTTTTGCGTTGGAAAAACAGTGCGCTTGCTGCCAGGGTAACGGAGGAAAGAGTCATCAACAACCAGAAATTGAAATAAGGCGCGGTCCACGGTGAAAACATTACCATAAACAGCAGCAAAGCGGCAAAAGCTAAAATAATTAAACTTTTCATCCGGTATTCGCGCCTCTTCGCGTCTTATTAGGCTGGATACAGGCCAGGAGACTGTCTAATAATTCAAAAATTTCCTTTTCAACGAACAGGTTGTAAACGGGCGAGGGGACCTCGCCCCTACCTTGACACATAGAACCTACGGGGTTTGCGGGGGCGTTTAGGAATATATTTTTCATAGTCCGCGTAGGGGCGGGGTTTCCCCGCCCGCATCTTTTTGGGGTGTTGGACAGCCTCACGGTGGTCCGTTCCGTAAAGAAGATTATATGGTTGTGTAGGGAATAGGCTTGCCTATTCCGTGTTTCGGGCAATTTAATTAATATGTTATTTTGAGAACGATGCACCAGTAAGCACCCCTTCGCGGTTAAAATTTAGTACACAAAGTGAAATACCACGACAGATATAATTAATAACAGGCCAAAACCAAAATGGAGCTGTGCGGTTTCTACATCGATGGTGGCGATTTCTTCCGGTTTATCGGAATGGCTTTTAGCCAGTTTTTTCATATTTTTCAATGCCAGGGGCAGAGTCAGCACCACTGCCAGGGACCAAACCGGGAGGATTTTGAATATCACCATCAGCACGACAGAGAGGTAGGCGGTTGTAACCGAGAAACAGTAACCCACTTTTGCCGCTTTATGTCCCAGGATATTTTCCAGGGTTTTCACCCCCGCGTCTTTATCGTGCCTGATGTCCCTGGTGTTATTGGCTTGCAGGATCGCCGCCACCAGGAATCCCACCGGTAACGAGATCAACAATACGAAATAGTGGTAATTGCCGGTCAAGGCATAATAGGACCCGATGACCATTAAGGGTCCCATTAAAATAAACACCAGGAAATCCCCCAGACCGTAATATTTATAGCCCCAGGGGTGACCGGAATAAAAATAGCCGCCGATCAGTCCGATTAATCCCAGGACTAACATGGGCACGCCGCGCACTGCCACCAGGATAACTCCCCGGGCCGCGGTGATAGCGAACAGGACAAACCCGCCGATCAATACCTGTTTGGCGGGTAACAGGCCTTGCAGAATCACTCCGCTGGAACCATAGGTATAATCTTTATCAACTCCTTTTTTGTAATCATAATAGTCATTGATCAGGTTGGTAGCGGCATGGATCAACAGGCCGGCGATGTAAACCACCGGCAGTAATACCCACATTACCTTTCCCGGGTAGTTAAGAGCCAGGGCCGCACCCAGTAAAACCGGGACGGATGAAGCAGTAAAGGAAAAGGCCCGCACTGCTTGTATCCATATACTGAATTTGCTTCGATTTTTTGTTTTAACATCTTCCATATTTACATCCTATCGATTTTTAATTTTAGAAAGGGTAATACCATACAAAATTTACCGGTAAAAGTCAATTTTTTAATTATTTTTGATTTATCCATTTGAAAAAAACTTTTTGTTCTGCTAAGATGTATTTTAAATTTAGGAGGTAATAACCATGAGACTTACACCACCCAAAAAAATTGTTTTTATGATTACTTTAATTCTTTTTATTGTGGGCTTAGTCGCCCACTTTGTCAACATCCCTGTTGCCACCCAATACCAGTATTGGATCATTATCGCTTCTTACGTGATTTTGGCAGCGGGAGTTGCTCTTAAGGGCTTTTAAAGTTCTAAATTTCACTTTGATTTTTTAGCCGCAGATTTACGCAGATTGGCGTGGATATTTTAGCACAGCGCACGGCGTGAAGCCATGGGTTTAGAAACCTTTGGGTTGTTTTGCGCTTTGTTCCTATGTTCATTTACGTCCAATATTTTTAAGAAAAAAGGGGACATAAGTCAATGGGAACAAATGATTAAAGTGAATTCCAATAGAATAGCCGTGCAAGACAAAAGCTTTTGCGGGGGGTCCAGGGGGGCGGTTATCTCGAAAAGAGCCCCCCTGGCCGGCGCCCGGAGGCAAGTGTTCGGCAGGAAGGGCATATACGTTCGCCTGGTTGCTCATTAGCCCTATCCTGGGACATTTCGTATGGGGGGTTCGATGAATCAAACCCCTACGATTGAATTAATGTCTTTTTTTTTCGTGTAATTCGTGTAATTCGTGGGCCATTTTCTTCGCTTCGGGCTGCGCTTCCTCGCTCAGCATTCTCCGCCGCCGGTTTTGCCGGAGTGGGATGATTGGTCGAGTCTGCACCTTACTCTCCCAATTCCCCCACTCCTCTTATTTAACTGCTGCGTGGTGTAAGCGGTAAAGAGGTAAAGTGGAAAGTGGTTACAAAGACCTGGCAAGACGCACGCCCAGGTAGCCGGCGCGAAGGGCGGGGCGGCCGCGGCGGCGGAACGCAGAGGCGCAGTGCCCCGCGCCGCCGAACCAACTGCCGCCGCGACCGACCCGGCCGGAGCCGCTAGCAGGCCCTGTGGGATTCATAGATGGACTCTTCTTATAATAATTTTCATCATACCAATCCGCGCACCACTCCCAGACATTCCCCGCCATATCGAAGCAACCGTAACTACTTTTTCCACCGGGAAATATCCCCATAGGATTTGTTCTACCCAATTTCGATTCACTTGAATTACACAAATTCTTATCGAATTTATTCCCCCAGGGATATATTTCCCCGTCGGTACCTCGGGCAGCCTTCTCCCACTCCGCTTCTGTGGGCAGACGATAAGAATCCCCTGTCTCCTTGCTTAACCAATTGGCATACGCCGCGGCTTCATACCAACTGATCCCCACCACCGGGAAATTGGGGCCATTCCATTGACGGTCATACCATAATCCAGGCTCAGTGACTTTTTCTTCAATCCGCCACTGCCAGCCATCCTCCGGCCAGAACTCCTCCTGGTGGTAGCCGTTACCATCGATAAACCGTTTAAACTCTTGATTGGTTACCGGGTACACCCCGATCATAAAGGCATCGAGGAAAATACGCTTCACCGGCTCCGCATCGGTATATTGCTTCATTCCCCTGATGAACTCCCCTGCCGGAACCGATACCATTTTATCTTGACTGATGCGGGTATCCCCCAGTCCGCCCACAAGAACGCCGGCCTGGAATCGTTCCTGAAAGGAAGCGTCCGATTTAAGCAAAAGGTACAATCGATCACGGACATGGGAAACCACGGTTTCATCCCTTTTAGCCGGTTGAAAGTCACACAGTGCCCGGGCCGCCAATAGTTTGAAACGGCTATACTTATTTTTATCTTTCCTTTTAAAGGCGAGAATCGTCTCCAAGATGTCGTTGGCGGTTCTCTTCCTGTCGATACTCATGAAACCGGCATAAAGCAGCAGGGTTTCCTCCCACCATTCCTTTTCCAAAAATGGCTGCCAATCGATGTCCATATAAACCATGTGTTTGGCGGCCAGGAACTCCTGGAAGGTGAGGTGGGTAAACTCGATTTCACCGCTGCCCAGACGGTTAAACAAACCGCAGGCCGGTTCGACTTCATTAAACATGTGCAAAAACCGCTGCCTGTAATTGGTTTCTTTTTCACCTTTCCGTACAGCGGTTTTTTCCAATATGTCCAGGGCATCGTCGATCACAATGGTCTTGCGGTCCTTCTTTTGGTTTTCAAAGGCCAGGGCCATCAGGAACTCCAGGGTTTCGTTCTCCTTTCCCGGTTGGGCCGGGTCGTGGAAGCGCCGGTGGATCAGGTTGTCGATAATCCGGTTGTAAAGATCGGCCCGCTGGTCCGGTATCCGTTTCCCATCCTGGTAAAGAATACAAACCGCCGTCAAAAGCAGCGGGTTCCGGGTAAACACGGAAATATGCTCATGCTGCCGGATATCCGATATCATACCTTCCGCGGTGACTTCTCCCAGGCCCGCGGCCCGGCCGGATACGGCACGGAACCATTTAGTAATAAAATCTTTGACCTTTTTATCGTCCAGGGGATCGATATCCTGCAGGTCATCGCCAAACCGGGCCTCCGCCTTGCCGGAAATGCCGTGGGGCCTGCCGGTCAGTAAAAAACGGTTCTCTTTATTGTCAAATTGAAATTGGGCCATGATGTCTACCAGGTCCGGGCGCAGGCGCCCCGGTACTTCATCGAGCCCATCCATAAGAAACAAAACCTTTTGATGGGCCAGGTAATTGGACACGGTTTCCCAGGGCAATTTGCATTTATTTTTTTCCAGGCAGCGGATCAGTAAATCTTCAAATATAATCTTCCTGTTGTTTTTTTGCATCTCTTCACTGTAAATGAGCCAGAGGTCTTTTAAAAATACCATAACCGGCAAATATCCTCTGAGGGATTTGTGACAGGTATTGTGGCTGATAGTATAAGCCAGGTGTTTGACCAGGGTTGTTTTTCCTGTTCCAGCATCTCCTCTCAGCAATATAAGCTTTTTGCGCCCCATCAACTCTTCGATATCGATGACAGACGGTTCCCCGGTTTCCAGGTCTTTTTCGGAATCCTCCAGGGATGCCACCAGGGATTTTTCACCTTTGATTTTCCTTTTTTCTTCCCGGTCCGGTTTATAAAAGGGATTTTTGGTTTCGATGGGGATGTAGACTTCCGGCAGATCAACTTTGACCACTTCGCCTTTTTTTGCCAGCAAATCGATGTCCATAGTGGAGTGAAATCTCTTGATCCAATCCTTGTAGTCCCCTGGGATTTCAAAGGGCAGCGGAGGTTTTGAACCCGGTGAAATACCGGCAAAGGTGTTTAATTCAAAGTATGGTTTTCCGTCTTGTCCGTCCCATCTGTGGGTATCCGGGACGAATTTTTTCCGGCCCCTTTCATCCAATCGATAGGGCCATACCTTTACAGCCGTGCCCCTCGGCTCAAACATGACTTCGATAAACTGGAAACCGATGAACCAATCCTTTTCCTTTGTATACGATGCATTTGCCCCCAGGCAAATACAGGAATTGGCAGGACTTTTGAATACCAGGGCTTTATCCGCATGGGTGTGGCCGTGAAGTATCAGGCTGCAATTTGCAAATATTTCTTCGTCATAGCGTCTAAAATCCTCCTCGTTCAACCAATTGACGGGTGGGTGGTGCATCAAAAGGACCCGGTTTGAAAAGGCCGTTTTTTCGACAGCGGTCGTCAACTGTGGGTGGCCCAGGGTGATATTATTCCTGTCATCATCGCCTTCACAGGCCCAACAACTGTTAAGCCCCAGGAAAGAGATATGATGATTTTCAACATCCTTCACCCAGAAATAGTGGTCTTCCGATCAATAGAGCCCGGGATTTAATTTCTTCACAAATGTTTTAAAGGCTTTAAATTTGGGATTAATAAAAAGGGCTATTTCCTCTTTACTGGTAAGAAATGCCTCTGTTCGCTGGTTTTGAACAGCCTGGTGAAGGGAAACAGATTTCCTGATTTTGTCCCTATCTACATCGTGGTTCCCCGGCACCGCAAGGAATACGCTTTTTCCCTGTAATACCTCTTTAAGGGTTTTGAAAAAAGCTTCGGCTTCGTCATATTCATTTTCTTGCCCGGAAAAGGCAATATCGCCGGTAATAGCGACGAAATCCGGTTCCACATGATCTTTATTCATGTGCCTTGCAATTGCATCGATCATTTTGTTTTTGACAACATCCCCGCGGAAAGTCTTATCTTTTTCCCGCTTAAAATGGACATCCGAAAGATGAAGTATTGTTATTTCATACATAATACCCCCTGGTGTTTTAAACCATATTTTAACGGTATACCATTAAAAAGTAAAGAACCTTTTATTTTAAATTAAAAAAAAATGCTTGCCGCCGCTTTCGAAACGTTAAGAGTATCATGAAAGGGAATAGGTGCGAAAGAAAACAAAATGTACAATTAAGCCGTGAGTTTCTCTTGGATCCACATGTTGATCAATGTCTCTATTGAAATTCCACTCTTTTTGGCTCTCTTTTCCAGGTGCTCCAGTAATTCATCAGCAATAGCCACAAAGGTAATACGTCCTTCCGGTTTGTATTCAAACTGAACCACCCTGGAAGGATAATCGGCAGCACTGTGAGTGTCCCAAAACTCGGAAGCTTCTTGTATGGTCATATTATCAGGTATTGTATCAATTTTTTTTCCCATATTGTTTACGCTCCTTTTTGTCCATATCTCGTGCGCTTATTATCAACGCGCATTTTTTATACTTGAGAATAAATATGACTGTTATATAACGACCGGCATCGGTTTGTCCATATGCCGAATATACATGTTCATTCTCAATTTTTCCCTTCTCTAGAAAACGGTATTGTGGGTTGTTAAAGAATACCTGTTCCACTTCTTTTTGAGACATATGGTGTTTTTTTTCAATTTTATCTACAATTTTCTGTAACCATATCATCTCGTCAATCTTCATTTTAATATCCTGTTGTATTACTTCTCTTATATTTCACGATTAAATTTTAAAGGATAAATGAGTAGACTTCAATAGAGGAAGAAAAAAAAATGTAAAAAAAATGCTTGCCGCCGCTGTCGAAAGGTTAAATAGTGTCTGAACGCAAATATGCTGATAAACGCTGATGATTATGATAGACTATGAAAAATAAGGTGTCCTTCGGACGCTATTTTAAACGCCTCCGGCGTTTTTATAATTCGCGCTAAGCGCTCCTTTTTTATCATAGTCATCATTTCATCATGGGTATCAGCGGTTCTGACACTTTTTACTTCATTTTATGCGTTTCGCTTCGGGCTGCGCTTCCTCGCTCAACATTCCCCGCCGCCGGCTTTGTCGGAGTGGGATGATTGGTCGAGTTTGGTGAGTGGGTGAAAAGAATCCCACTCACCTGACTCTCCCAATTCCCCCACTCCTCTTATTTAACTGCTGCGTGGTGTAAGGGGTAAAGGGGTAAAGTGGAAAGTGGTTACAAAGACCTGGCAAGACGGACGCCCCGGAAGCCGCGGCGAAGGGCAGGGGGGCTGCCGACGCGGAAGGCCGACGCGCAGCGCCCCGCGCCGCGGAGCCAACTGCCGCCGCGATCGACCCGGATGGAGCCGCTTACAGGCCCACGCCAATCGGTACATTCCTCTCCCGGGTAACTGGCATACCAGTCCCAGCACCACTCCCAGACATTACCCAGCATATCGTAGAGTCCCCAGGCATTGGGCTCCTTTTTTCCCACCTCCTGTGTAGAGTCATTGGAATTCTTTTCATACCAGGCGATTTCATCGATTTCCCCGTATCGTTCGCCGCTGGTTCCAGACCGGCAAGCATACTCCCACTCCGCCTCCGTTGGTAAACGAAAACCATTGGCATGCCAATCAGCCGTCACATTCTCTTCATCGATGGTGTATACCCTTTTTAACCCTGCCCGGTGGGAAAGCCGGTTGCAAAATTCAACCGTATCAAACCAGGATATATTTTCCACCGGCCGGTTATCACCCTTAAATTCGCTGGGATTTTCCCCCATAATATTTTTATAGAGAGCCTGGGTTACAGGAGTTACTCCCATAAGAAAAGGCTTCAAGATACGAACCCTATGAATGGGTGGTTCTCCATCATCACCCATAAGAAATGAACCGGCAGGTATGGGCGTCATCTCGAATTGAATTGAACCTTCCCCCCCATCTTTAGTTCCAGGGATTATTATTTTATTCGCCGTGGTACGCGGGACGACACGGATTTCTTCCCGGTGGTATTTCTCCCAGGACTCGAAAACCTTATTGCCACTTCCGGCCTGTTTCTCCCAGGATTGACTTAACCGTCTAAACCGGTAAATAAAACCGATAGTCCCCTGGTTTTTTGCCGGGTCCCGGGAACCCTTTTTATACTCGTCCAGGATATTTTGCAATAATAAATGAAACGGTTCCCTGACTTCATCCACATTGGTGATTTCATGGATAAAGCGATGGATGGCCTCAGGCAGTTTGCCCAGCCATTCCAGCGCCCGGTCCCTGTCGGTGGCTTTAAAGCGTTTAAGAGGTGCGATGCGGTGAATCTCGCCGTGTTCATCCACCTGCCGGTGAAAATAAGCTTCCCAGGTATAATCTATTGGCTGCAATTCATCATTAATATGGGACTGCCAGCGCGCCAAGTCTAAAAAGTCTTGGGGCAGGAATCCCAGTTCAGCCAATAACTTGATGGCCACAAAAAACTCCAGCAGGGATTTGTGGGCCGGGGTGTAATCGCCGTCCTCATTGCGGATCAACATGGTATTGCCCATCATATCATAATGCCAGTGGTCCAGGGTTTTCTCCTCGGCGACCTCGGCACCGAATAGATTCTTCAACCGGTCCGGGAATTCCCGGTAATTGAGACTCATGGTTTCGGTTTCCAGCATTTCCCGGGACAATTCGCACATAAAATAGAGTTTGTCCGCCAGCGACGTAAAGGTTCGCTGCGATTTTAAATCCGAAGCCAATTTTTTATGCAGCGCATAAAGATAAATCCGGGCCAGGTCGATGGGCTTGCCGGATTCAATTTCCGGCAAAGATTCCAGGATATACTCCATCAACACCGGGCGCCGTGCCATATCCAGCAGCAGGGGATGTTTCATAACGTACTCGATGGTCTTATCATTGGTACGATTTTTCAACGCGCTGCGAATCTGCTCATCATCGAAGGGTTCAAGCATCAACACCTCGAATTGAGGGGGTTCGCCGGTTAAATTCATGACAGACGCTTTTAATTCCGCATTCAACAGCGCCCGTCCCTCCTTGGCATTGGGAAAATGTTCGTTTCGACAGGTAAGAATGGCCTTGGCACCGGGAACCACTATACGGGCCAGTTCCCAGAAGTTGTTGATCATCTTCTGCCGGTCCAGTTTATCGGCCGTCTCGTCAAACCCGTCAAATATGAGCAGCAGTTTTCCCACCCGGTTTAAATATTCAAAAGCGGAATAACCGGGAAGGGGTATCTCATGTTTCCGAAAGAAAAAATCGGAAAACAGCGACTCACTGTCCAACAGCTTGGCATAATCCCTCAGTTGAATAACCACCGGCAGCCTGGGTCTTTCCAAAGACTTCTCTTTGGCTTCCAGGTATTTCAGCATGGCATTATAAGCATAATGCAGGGTAAACCAGGTTTTCCCGGTTCCGAATTCGCCCAGTATGGAAATATGCTCTTTGGAGAAATCTTGAAGCCAGCGGTCGATATACCCTTCGATCCAGCCGTTTGTTTTATCATAACGTTCCTCTCCCAGTTTTTCCTTTTTATCCGGGGCAAAGGGGTCGAAAATATCTTTTTTGCAGGCCAAGGGAACATACATTTGATGAATTTTCCTGGATTCCACTTCTTTTTTTAGCCAGTCGAAATAGCGAGTAAAATCGGCATGCTCATCCAGCAATTCGTCAAAGGTGTAGCAGTACAGGTTTTTTTCTTTGTCTGCCATATCCCAAGCCCCATAGGCTTTTTTCCGGGCGGCAACCAACCAGCCCTCATCGGTTCTTTTTTCCTCGACACCCTTTTTCAGTTCCATCATATCGGCCAATTCCGCTTGCCTCTCCACACAGCGAACCAAAATCCTGTCAACCCTTCGCCTGGCCGGTATGGTAACGATCAATTCAGAATAATCCCCTTGCCGGGTTATTTTTGAACCGATCCCGTAGCCCAGGGTTTTAAACCATTCCACTACCCGGTCGGACAGGGTGCCCTGAATCTGTTCCAGGTTTTTGGCGCGAATGCCCTCAAAGCCCATTTTTTTTATCATCTCCAATATATCAAGGACATTGTTGTGCATATCCTCCTGGCGATTATCATGCCGCACATCGGCGGGGGTACGGGTATGTTTAACGATGTTGTTAAACAAAAGTGTAAACCTGGCAAATTCCAGCCTGGGGTCCAGTCCCTGTTCCTTCAGATCATCCCCGATTCGGCTCCATTGGATAAAAAAATCAGCTTCCCGGTGAAGTAAAGAGGGTTTATTCTCTGCAAACGACCGCTTGAAAGCGTCTTTAATATCCTCGTGCCGGAAAAACTCCAGGATGGGTTTCTCTTTGTCTACACCGAATTCTACCAGCGTATACGCATAGATATGTTCAAACGATGCATTGTGCCCGGGAGTGTCTATTCCCACCTTTTTTAATATCTTTGCTGCTATTTCCCGGCGTTTAAGGGCGTCCCAGGTTTTTTTAACCGGCAGATCCAGTATCTCTTTAATAACCGCTGCGATAAAACTATCACCAACAGACATTTAAAATCTCCATTCTTTTTTTATATGTATACGATAACTATACCAATATGTAAAGGATTTGTAAAGAAAGAAAAGGTGCCAGGCCAAAAAACCAGGATGGCCTCCGGCGGCCAAAAACCTTTGTCTTGCACGGCTATTCTGTTGGAATTCCCTTCAATCACCTGTTCCCAGGAATTAAAAAAGTAGACATTTCGAGGTTCTTCCCATTTAATCAAAAAAAGTATATAATTGTCTGTTAAAGTCTGTGGCTAAAAAATAGGAGAAGCAGTATGAACATGAAAAAGATAATTTTTTCAGTGTGCTTCATGCTTTTGATTTTGTTGCCCGGGTCCGGGTGTATCAAAATCAAGCATGAGATGACCATTAACCCCATTCATGTGACTGTCGAGATAAAGGTTAAAATCGACAGGGAGCTGGATAATTTCTTTGCCGATATCGATGAAGCGGCATCATCTGCCAGTCAGGAAAAACAGCAGGAAAAATCAAAAAAAGGAGGAAAAAAATGAGAAGACGATGGATTGGATTGTTTTTAATGTTTTTAATGATTGCCATTGGATGTTCCTTTTCCCTGTGTTTAACGGCCCAGGACGACCAGGGACTCAAAGCCCGGTTTTTACAGAGGAAGCCCTTTATCGATGAGATGAAGAACCGCGGCGCCATTGGAGAAAACAACGTAGCACTACTTGCCTTCCGGGGCAGTGTAAATGAGCAAGAGCGGAAGATTGTAGAGGAAGAAAATACCGACCGCCGGACCATTTACATGAAGATCGCAAAAAAGCACGGGGTCCCGGTAGAAGAAGTGGGGGGGCGCCGCGCCCTTAAGACCGCCCAGATCGCTTTACCCGGTCACTGGCTGCAGGACCCCAAAGGAAACTGGTACCGTAAATAACGGCAAAACGGAGGATAAGATGAATAAGATTCTGGTTTTTATAATTCTATTTTTCCCGGTCACTCTCATACAGGCAGAAAAAGTTGCCACATTGGATAAACTTTTAAGACCGGATATGATAACTATAGGGAATAATCGCATCTGTATCACCGAAGGTGCGTCCGTGCTTGTCTACTCGTTGGAGGATTATCGCCTGGTTAAAAAATTCGGAAAAAAGGGAGAAGGCCCCCGGGAATTTAAAATAGTTCCCTTTGGCCCCCCCATGGTTGCCATCCCCTATAACGATAAAATTTTTGTCAGCAGCAATTCGAAACTTTCCGTTTTTACCTTAGATGGTGTATTTATTAAAGAGTCAAAAGTGAAACCTTTTACGGTTTTTCTGCCCTTTAGGAATAACTTTTTAGCTACCGCAATGGTTTCCGACGATAAAAAACAAACGGTATTAGGGATTAACCTATATAATGAAAGGTTTGAAAAATTAAAAACACTTTATACAAGCGATATGCAGGTGGGACCTTCAGCCAACATGAATTTTCCCTTTAACTCATTCGCTTTTCTGCCCTACAAGGACAGGGCTTACGTGGTTGCCGGGAAAGAAGGATTTGTCATCGATGTTTTCGACCAAAGGGGCACCAAATTGTACAGGATAAAAAAGGAATTTAAACCATTAAAAATACCCGCAGAATTCAAGAAGAAAACCGAGGAATGGTTTAAGACCAATTCCTTTTATAAGCAGTTTTGGGAATATATGAAGACCCGGCTGTCTTATAAAAACCAATACCCGGCTATTCGGGGCATGGATGTACAAGACGACAGGATATACGTATTGACATACAAAATGAAAGCGGAAAAAAGCGAATTCATTATTATGGATTTGAAAGGTAATGAACAAAAAAGGGTGTATCTCCCCTGCCCGGAGAACATCGGCATGGATTATTATCCCAAATATGCTATTCACAACGGGAATTTTTATACCCTGATCGAAAACGAAGATGATGAGGTCTGGGAACTGCATAAAAATAAATTGATCAAATAGACAACTAAATTTCCGCTGCCTTTTTCAACAGCTCGAACTGTTCATCCAGTTGAGGTAAAATCATTGCAGCTTTTTCTACATCGTCCTTTTCCGCGCATTTTTCCATAAAGTGGGCAACTTTCTGCAATAGACGGGCACCAATGTTGGCGGAAGCTCTTTTGATGGAGTGGGCATGAAGCCTGGCCTCCCGGAGGAGTTTATTTTACCTGAAATAAAAATGTATATTAAGGTAAATTCCCTTTCTTTTCTTTGCGGTGTTTTTGTGAGATAATTATTATCCATGAGTATCAAAATCGGTAAACATTTTGAAGTGTTTCGTTCATCTGAGACCATCGATGCAGGTGTACGGATACCCATCATACTGGAATCAGGTCGAGCCTTTGGCTCGGGGGAACATGAAACAACCTCCAGTTGCCTGGAAGAACTGGAAAATATTCCCATCATCCGGGGCTCAAAATTGCTGGATGTGGGCTGCGGTACAGGCATCCTCTCCATTGCTGCCGCGAAGATGGGTGCACGGATGGTTACGGCCATTGACCCTGATGAAAAAGCAATAAAAGTCACCCTGGAAAGTATTAAATTGAACAATTTAGAGAAAAAAATAATTCCTTTACAGGGAGAGCTGGAGCTGGTGGCAGATGATGATTTTGACGTTATTTTAGCCAATCTTTATGGGGATATTCTCTTGAACCTGGCCAGTGGTCTCACAGCACGTCTGAGGCCCGGGGGTTACTTGCTGCTTTCCGGTATTTTATATGAATACGCTTATGACTTGAAAAAGGTACTAATTGAAAGGGGATTTAAATTGCTAAAAGCGCGGTATCTGGAAGAATACACCACGCTGCTTTTTAAAAAGAAACAGACGGCTATGTTCGCCTGACACCTTTCGCCACGCTAATTTCTCTTTATTATGCCAAGTACATTCGGAATCGGCCAAAATGCGGTATTCTCGTTATCTTCATTGAAACCCGTTTCAAAACTTCCAACCAGTTCCAATTTCATCCCATTGTGCGAAAAGAACAGGGAGGCTTCCGGTCCTCCTTCCAGGTGCTGCGCACACACCAGCCGGATTGGAAGTTTTAAAAGAATTTTGTTCAAATCGTGCATTGAAAACGGAGACCGGGAAAAGATAAATAGAATATTACCCTCCCGGTCCTGACCCAGGGCAGCCTCGCTCCATTTTTTGGATTGCTGCGACCAGCGATTTTTTCCCGGACGTTTTATTAGTCGAAGATTTTGAATCACCGTCCGGTAATTGTTGAGAATGTCTTTTATCTTTGTTTCGTCGATATCAAAAATTCTAAAACCGGCTTTAGATTTATCAACGGGGTTAAAGGCGGCAGCAGACAGGTATTTGGAATTAATTTTCGAGTTGTTTGTATGATTAAAATTTTTCATGTAGCCGACATTGGATGAATAATCACCCTGGAACATTCCCGCATTAATGCCGGCGATCAAATTATATTTTTTGCACCATTGGTTTATGGTAAGGTTTGAGTGTTTGTATTCGGACGCAGTGAGTAATTTAAGTTCATATTTTCGAGGATCGATCTTGACGATGATAATCTTTGAATCACCGGTAACTGATTTTTGCGGGGACAGAAATTCCCCGATGAACAAGCCGTTATCGACTTTTTTCCATAATGAACCGGGAGCGGCATTTATGAAATAGATGGCAACAACCAGGATGGCCAAAATAACCGGGAGGCGATTTGAATGTATCGATCGTTTCAACAATCTCATTTGGCATAAATGTAGCATAATCCGATGAAAATTTCAATGATTTGGATAAAAAAAAATGACAGGCCAGGAAGTGAACAGGTGAGAATGAACGGCTTCGTAGTTTACATGTTTACATCTTCCGGCCCCGGTTCTGTTTAATTGCGTTGACAAATACTTCCGGGTGGTCTGGGGTTACTACTATCGTATCCCTGGCAAAACGCAGCACCACGCAGCGTTTTAGGTCTGTGGCATAGGCAGCAAAAACTCCAAGCTTTTTGTTGCGACATTTACGACCGCCAAAGGAAAAAAATCCTCCGTTTGTCATCACGTATGTTCCTTTCATGGCGGATGGGTCTATTTCTGCAGACTTAAAGCCGGTTAAATCTATCCTGTAATTCCAGCCGGGGTATCGAACCAGCAGCGTATTATTTGTAACAGTATAGCC